>JAAUYD010139489.1_pt1 | contig 12547 bp, 13 predicted proteins | sample 7278101 | NCBI WGS metagenome assembly JAAUYD01 (sample SAMN14350128, study PRJNA611818) | marine sediment metagenome | isolation source: surface marine sediment (0.6m) | place: French Polynesia: Moorea | collected 2018-08 | reverse complement strand
TTTGACTTACACAGAAGATTTAAAAGGGGTTTTCTTTTTCTTCTTCGCTTTGCTCTTTTCGTAATCGATTTCTTTGAGCTTTTTAAGAATACGACTGAAATACTCTTGAAAATAAGCTTCTAAAGTGGTCGTTTCTTTGGCATCAACCCCTAGAATTTTATAAACGTCATCCATTGAGGCATTGAGAGGTTTTCCACTGGCCAAAACTTCAGCAAACGCTAGGCGGTCAGAAATATTATACGTCCATTGAAAGAAACGAGTAAAGCGACGTAAAAATCTTAGCATTCCCAAGGGAACACGGGCAATTTTCACCCGTTTATCCGAGAGTCTCTCACATAATGCGATAATTTCTTCTGCTGTCCATGCTTTTGTCCCCACCATCGGATAGGTCTGTTTTTGGGTTTGGGGGACTTCTAGAACCCGAATGGTCAATTTAGCTACGTCTTGGGTGTCCATATAAGCAATCGGAGTGCTTTCTCCTGAGATCCAAACCGCTTGGTTATCTAGGATAGGAACAGCGTATTGACCAATTAACCCCTGCATAAACCCACTAGGTCGTAAGATGGTATAGTTTAACCCTGATTCTTCTAAAAATTTCTCGGTACAGTGTTTGATGTTCATTAACGGCACATCAGGATAGTTCTCAGCGTTGAGAATTGAAAAGAAGATATAACGGTCAATCCCTGCTTTTTGAACCGCTTGAATTAAATTAATCTTACCATCCCAGTCTATTTCTTTCATAGAGAGGCTATCCGTTGGTCTTGCTGCTGCTGCGTCGATAACCACTTCCATTCCTTCTAAGATAGGGGGTAAGGTTTCAGGTTTACAGATGTCCCCTATTTTTAATTCTGCACCCCATTCATTTAAAAAAGCAGCTTTTCTAGCATTTCTGACTAAACAACGGACTTCATGACCTTCATCTAAGGCACGACGGGCTATTTGTCGCCCTAGTGTCCCTGTTGCGCCGACGATTAATAACTTCATTTATATAAAATTGTAATGTTTCTTAACGTTTCTCTAAGATATTAGCAGAAAGTTACACCGTTTGGACATTTTGCCTAAGATTAGGATCAATGTTGATGGGGTGTTAACGAAGTCAGAAGTCAGAAGTCAGAAGTCAGAAGTTCCTCACTACTACCATGCGCTATCGCACAGAAGTCAGAAGTCAGAAATCATATTGAAAACTGCTATGAGTTGGCAATATCTTGCAATTTTTGCCCAACTTGTCCACTGGTTAGTAAGGTTTTGGCTTGGTCAAACCCTGTGGGCAAATCAGCACAAACCCCACAACGCCAAAGATAAAACCCACCGTTATAGATGGCTAAGGACATCAGTGGGTTATTTTCTCCTTGTAAGACTTGCTGGATGTGGTTTAAAAGTTGTTCTGTGGACTCCAGAGGTACATCTTTACCGCTTAATTGATAGTCCTGGGGATGAAGGTGCAAGCGTTCCCATTCAGGGTTATGATTGGGTTGATTCATGCCAATAATAGCCGGACGACTTTGGGGTAAATCACAACTGCCTTCTAACCCTTTAACAGTGGTGAAATGGTGAAAATTTCTTAGTTTGAGGGTTTCTCTAAATAGGGTTTCTGTGGGAGGATGAACAAACCCAGAAATAAGATGAACTTGCTCGGATGAACAAGGAGACCACACTAATTCTAACGTCGCCAAAGGAGGACGTTTGCCAATTTGTTCTCGATAAGGGACTAATTGATACGCTTCGGGAAAATGGGTGGGTAAATAAATGAAGGTTAAGCCCGTTTTTTCTAATATTCTTTGACTTTTTTGCAGAGAAAATTGTGAAAAATCAACCCCTAACCCTTGCCAAAGGGTGATTAAAGGAACCCCATATTTCGTCGGCATTTGTTCCCCACCATGCAGGACCACAGGAACCCCTACAGTGGCTAAAATAAGGGCTGTAAGGATGGTTACGGGGGCAATACGCGATCGCCCATCATAGGGGGTTCCTAAGACGGTGACAGGATAATTGAAGGCGAGGTTATCAATGGCCAATTTTGGTCCTAATTCAGCGTAAGTATCCAACATTCCTGCTAATTCTTCAGGGGTTGGCCGTTTAATGCGATGAACCATTAAAAAGGCCCCAATTTGGGCGGGGGTTGCTTCGGCCAATAGCATCCGTTTCATGGCATCTGCAGCCTCCCTACGGGTTAAATCTTTGCCTGTATGAACACCGCTACCAATTTTTTTAAGATACTCTCTGAAGATATTGGTCATATTCTATAGTTCTACAGGCTAGGGAATGGAGAATAGTTCAATGTTATTGTAATATGAAATCCGCTTGAATAGTTAACGTATAATGAAGGTTTTTAATCACTTAAAAAATAAAAACCACCCTACAAATAGGGTGGAGGAGGTCATCTGGTACATCTGAGGAGGAAATCTCGATGTAGGTAAAACTTTTATTCTTGCTGTTCTTAATCTCCCATAATTCCCTCTTAGAAATCTTCATCTATTTGGGTGAACTAGCAAGGTTAGAATGAAAGGAGTTCTTACTTTTATCATGAACTCCTAACAAGAATTAAGCCTGTTCTTCTGTAGTGATGGTATTACCGAGGAGAGGATTGGATAAAGGAGTTCCTAAGATATAGTTAAAGAGCAAACCTGTCCCAACCAAGAATGCAAGAATAACAACGGTATCGAAGGTTATTTTTTTGATAGACATGGTGTCATACTCCTGTAGAGAGTATCAATATTTGTGTCCTCTACACCTACTAGAATACTCCTTAGCCTTAGGTAATTGCTTCATCCATCTTAGGGGTTATCACTCACCTATCTGGGTGAATATACAGTAAACAGTGAACAGTGACCGATAAATTTAACGGGTAACTGATAACTGATGACTGGTAACTGATAACTGGTAAGTGGTAACTGATAAAAGGAGAGAGGACAAACATTGTCCCCTCCAGGGTTTAGCGTCCGCTTTTTTTATCTCGGTCTTGACGACGACGATCGCGCCATTCTAGGGTTGTTAGGTAAAGTATCCCTCCACTGACTAAAATGAGTAACACGAAGGCAGTGAGAAAGAGTATATTGAGAAAAGAAGATGTTTCCACAGTGCTAGAAACCGTTACGTCCCCAAACAACCATAGCAATAGACCAAGTAAATAAAGCTAAGACGCTAACCCAACCGAGAGCTAAAATATCCATAGTGATTTATGTCTATAACAATGACGTGAGTATCAAAACAACACAAACTATGATACTTCTATTTGGTGAGCTTTTCGATAGTAGGATAATTTAGAGTGTCAAATTTAGAACGCATTGAGTCAGTTAAAGCAGGTTATTGTGGGGGAATGGCCTTTACAGTGACTTATGTGCTAATGTTAGCCATTAATTACAGCACTTGGGATATTTATATTACGGATGTTATCAGTTTAGGGGTTAAAGTAGCGATCTCGTTTATTAGTGGGTTTCTCTTTGCGGTGACTTATCGTTATATTATTCGTACGGATGAAAATGGTCATTTAAAAGATGGCGCAGTCTTAGCTTTTGGTTTAGTAAGGGGGTTAGTTCCTGTGGAAATGTCTTCTGATCTTTTCCATCAGTTAGGACAATTAACTATCTTAGGAATAGAAAGTATTATTTGTTTTATTGTTGCTCGTTTTTGTTTAGAGTTTGCTTTTAAACGGGGTTGGATTAAACTATTTTCTTAATCTTTCATCATGAAATTTCAAGCAGTTTTTGATCACATCGATAGAATTGATTAAAAATATGTCAACAGGAAACTGGGACAATATTAACCCTTTAATTATTAGCGTATTTAATAGTATTGGCATAGTTACTGTTATTTATGCTAATCTTTTATTCATCGATGGTAGGGAACAAAAAATTGTTGCTTGGCCGTTTGCGATCGCTTCTTTAGGGGTGGGAACTTTTGCCATTTTACCTTTAATATTTTAGCACATCTTCGATCCCAATACGATGATCTTTAATCCTAATGTCATCATCAGCTATAAACTCAAAATAATCTTCTAAATTCATATCTTTATTTTTCCTCATTAATTAACATTTTAAGTTATCTATTAACCTTTTTATTATATAAAAATTAATTATATTTAACAAAGTTACATAACTAAAATTAACATTTCACGTTTTAGTTTTATGTATGTACTAGATACTGTTAAAATCCTAATTCTGCCCTAGCAGTTTCTGCTGCTGCAAACACTTCTTCATCAGGTAATTGTGACCAATCCGTTTCCCCGATTTCTGCATAGAATTGTTGATCATAAGCACGAGTTCTGATAACAACTGGCATCGGGACAGCATGACCCAAAATTAAAGCTTGTTGCTTAGAATCCAACTTTGCTAACACTGATCTTAAATTTTGTCCCCCAGAAACTCCTGTAAAAATCGCATCAATATCTTTTTCATCGTTTAGTAAACAAGTAATTCTTGTGCCAACTTGTGACATAACTTCGTTATCAATTCCTGATGGTCTTTGATCCACAATCAAGAGGGTAACAAAATATTTTCGCATCTCTCTAGCGATGGTTCCAAAGATAGTTTGATGGACAATTTTAGAGTCTAAAAAACGGTGTGCTTCTTCAATGGTAATCACTAATTGTCTGGGACGATCGCTCGGACTTTTTGTCTGTAAAAATCGCTCAGCTTTCTTGACATAACTACCATGAATTCGACGAGTAATCATATTCGTTGCTAACATATAAGAAAGCATATTAGATTGAGAGCCAAACTCAATAACAACGTGCTTTCCTGCATCCAAGGATTCTAATACTTGATTAATATAATTATGAGGACAAGCGGTGCGTAAATACTTTAAATTATCTAAGCGCATTAACTTCCGTTGTAAAGACATAATTGAACCAGCATGACCTTGTTTTTCTTGACAAAATAGTTTTATATCTTCATTAGTCATGTTTAATAATTGCATAATCCATGACTTACCATATTCTGCTTCTAAAATGTTGGCATTATCTAAACTTGCCTCAGAAATACCTAATTCTTGTCCCACTAAACGAATGTCTTCGATATCAATTTGATCGTAACTTAAGTATAATTCTTGAGCATCATTAACCCCTCTTCTTTTAGTAGATTCAGGATCTAACGTATAAATTTCAACCTGTCCAGGAAACAATTGACGCAACCCTTTAACCGTCGAAACTTCTTTCCCTTCTTTCATCGCTTCCCACCCATATTCTGAGTGCATATCAAACATTAAATTAACCGCAGCTTGCTTGCGAATAATCCCAGAAATTAATAATCTCGTTAAAAAAGATTTTCCCGTTCCCGACTTACCAAAAACTCCATTACTACGCTCAACAAAACGATCTAAATCAATACAAATCGGAACATCCATATCTAAAGGTTTTCCGATGGCAAAATTGCGCCGTGTGGGGTCATCTTCCCACCCAAAAACCGCCCGAAAATCCCTTTCTGAAGCTTCATAAACTTGACTAAAATGAGTGGGTATTGTTTTAACAGGAAGCAATTCTAAATCAGCATTGGTTTGTGCTTGAAACGATCCTAACGAAGTATCTTCTTTGTGAGAATTGCTGGTTTCTTCCTCTTCTGTGGGGGTAAACATTAACATCGGTGCAAGTTCCACATTGCCATAGGTAGCACTTCCGGCTAAGACATCCCTCATAAACGTATCTTGGAAATTAGGAGGGTTGGCTAAAATACGGGGGTTAGCGGTTCCCAAGGAAACATCTGTCAACAAGCAAAAAAATCGCGATCGCACCCCTTGCACCACCAAAAATTTTCCCACTCGCATTTGTTCGACGGAAACATCAGAATGTAAACGAACTTCTAACCCTTGTGAAAGGGAACCTTGAACAACCGCACCGAGGGGATGATCTGTCATCTTCAACAGTAATTGATACACTACATATAGGGTTAGTCTCTACAACCATAACCCTATGGGTATTGTATCGCAGGGAACAGGGTTATTACTTAGAATTGATACTTGAAGTCGTTGGTAATGTTTCTCGTTCTTTTTCTTTGCTTATTTTTTTGGTGTTTAAGGTAAATCTTTCCGGTTGACTGCTTAAAAAGCCTAAAATTACTGTTCCTAACAGGAATGTTACCATAAGGATGAAAAAGGTTGTATTAGCAGAAATTCCTAGCAGAATTAGGCCAATATTGATAAAAACCTTCTGCATAAGCGTGATAGGTCTTGTATTCTTCATTGATCTTAACAGTGTATTTAAAATTTATCTGATTATATACTCACTTAAGTATTTTTGCTGAAAAACTAAGAATTTTTTTGCACTCAGATAAACGGTAATCGTCCCTCCTGTGTCATCATCAGTAATTTTTCTAAGGAGTCCCATTGTTCGGTATTAATATATTCCGTAATCTCATCTAGTTGCTGACGATAACCGTCTAAAGTATGTAGTAAAGCGGTTTTATTATATTGAGCCATCATTACTCCTAATTCGGGATTTCCTCCTCCAACGCGACTGGTATCTCTAAACCCAGAACTGGCTAATTTTTGCGCTAATTTTAAAACAGTTTGCTCTTTTTCTGATGAACAAGCTGCGATTAAACTAGCACTAATCATCACGGGTAAATGGGAAATCCAAGCAACAGCTTGATCATGGGTTTCTGGGGAACAAGTATAAACAATTGATTCTAAAGATTGGGCTAAATCTTCTAAAATTTTGATACTATTTTTTGGTGTTTTTTTTGTGGGAGTAATGACATAAGGGGCATTTTTAAATAAGTTTTTTTGTGCTGCTTCGATTCCTTGTTCAGCCGTTCCGGCCATAGGATGACCCCCTACAAAATTATCCCATAAAAGCTCACATTGCTTGACGATAGGGCTTTTAACGGAGCCAACATCAGTAATAATAATATCTTGTTTTAAATTAGTAATCAACTTTTGTAAAGTGGGATAAATTAAATTGATAGGAGTACAGATAAAAATAATATCAACCAATGATAGAGAATGAAGGTTAATACTTGCATGATCAACTATTCCCTTTTCTACTGCTTTTTTACAGGTACTTTCTTTACGAGAAACACCATAAATAAGATGTCCACGATGGCGTAAATCAAATCCTAGTGAACCCCCAATTAATCCTAACCCAATAATTCCAATTTTCATGTTTAATTTTCTTCCATCTGATAATCTTTACAATTAATGGCTGCTTCTGTATTAGCTTGAAACGGATTAACAGGACATTTTAAACGATAATCATTGGTAAAATATTGGCAGTGACTACAAGGAATTTTGTGCATTTTTTTGGCTCTTTTTATAACATCAATGAGCATCCCTATAACACTACTTGCTAACATTAACATAAACACCCAAGCTGTTATTAAACAGAGGGGAATAATCAAAGGTTGTATCCTATCTATGAGGCGCAAAATTAAAACTAACACTGGATTATTTAATTCTCTTCATTTCTACAATGAGTTATGGTTCTCATCTTAACAGTTTTTTAAACAAAATTAACTTAAGAAAATCTTGAGAATTATCAATTTGCTCCTTAACTGGTAAGGAGAAGATATACTTTGAAAATTCATTTTTCTCCCCCTTACCAGTTTCAATCAGGTTAAATTTTTAATTACCTTTTATCCTTTAAATTGAGATGATCTAGGTCCCTGAGAAATTTCAGTCGCTAGGTGATCAGAAACATAGGTGAGTGCTGCAAATTCTCTTTCATGTCTTGGCATTTTTTTGGATTTTACTTTGGTGATTAAAGGATACACTATCCTAATTAAATTGTTCCAAGAAAGTTTCTGATTATTAGCAAGAATTCCCTGCTTTTTAAATAGTTTTTCTAGTTTGTTTAAAGAAATTTTTGCTAATTCATACTGAGCATCACTTTCCGAAAAGAGGGGTAATGATTGCCTTAATGGATCTCTTTGAACAGCAGCTAAAGCTTGACGAACCGCTAAGGTAATTTGTGATTGATATTTTTGCTGCCCTGTCCGCTTTTGATACTCTTTGCCTGTAAAAGTAGAGGCATAAAGGGAAGGTAAACGATTGAGAGCATAGGTAGCAACTTCAACTTTATTGATATAATCTCTAAGTTTTTTAGGATAAAATTTGAGTTGTTGCTCAATTTCTTCTCGGACTAATAATTCCATGATATTAACATGAATTGTTGCCCCACTGTCTACAGAATAGTTCATGAGTTAATCCTCAAAATAAAAGCGATAAAAAACACTAATTTACCAGTCATTTCTCTAAAAAGGAAATTAAACTGACAATCAATTTAGGATCCTCCCAAGGAACGAGAAAATACGGATGCTAGATTTTTTTTATTTTTCGTTCTCCATAATTATACGCATATTTATTGAACTTGTCGAATATTTTTTTCAGAATAATTAACTTTATAAAATCTTTATAAAAAAAAGAATTAACTTTATAAAATCTTTATATAAAGATAGGGATTTTTACTGAATAATGATCAACCATAAAGAGATAATTCTTAACAACTTGGTAGAAACTCGCAAAAAATGCGATAATAACTACTTGGTAATTGCGAGGAAACCCTGAATGCGACTATCTCAGATGCTTTTTGTCACCCTACGGGAAGATCCGGCCGAAGCAGAAATTCCTAGTCATAAACTGTTGTTGAGAGCGGGTTATATTCGTCGGATTGGTAGCGGTATCTATGCTTATTTACCTCTGATGTGGCGCGTATTACAAAAGGTTTCACAAATAGTACGAGAAGAAATGAACGCAGCAGGGGCCCAAGAATGTCTTTTACCCCAGTTGCAACCCTCGGAGTTGTGGAAAGAGTCGGGACGATGGGAAACGTATACCAAAGCAGAAGGAATCATGTTTTCCTTAATTGATAGACAGGAAAGGGAATTAGGGTTAGGGCCAACCCACGAAGAAGTAATTACAACCGTGGCCAAAGATATGATCCGTTCCTATCGACAATTACCGGTTAATTTGTATCAGATTCAAACAAAATTTAGGGATGAAATTCGCCCGCGCTTTGGCTTAATGCGGGGACGAGAATTTATTATGAAAGATGCTTATTCTTTCAACGAAAATGAAGCTAGTTTGCAAAAAAGTTACGACGCAATGGATCAAGCTTATCGTAATATTATTAGCCGTTGTGGGTTAGCTTTTCGCGCTGTAGAAGCTGATTCTGGAGCCATTGGAGGGTCAGCGTCCCAAGAATTTATGATCTTGGCAGAAGCAGGAGAAGATGAGGTTTTATATACAGAAGATGGTAACTATGCAGCTAACGTAGAAAAGGCAGTTTCTCTCCCTGCTGAAGTCAAAAAATCCCCCTTTACTACTTACGAAAAAAAAGAAACCCCTGATTGTAATACCATTGAAAAATTGTGTCAGTTTTTGCAATGCGACCCTACCAATATTGTCAAAAATGTTCTTTATGAAGCGGTTTATGATAATGGAAAAACTGTCTTAGTTTTAGTTAGTATTCGAGGGGATCAAGAAGTTAATGAAGTTAAATTAAATAATGAGTTAGTTAAACTTGCGCCACAGTATCAAGCAATTACCCTCTTAGCGTTAAACGTTCCTGATGAAAATGCCCAGAAAAAATGGACAAATCAACCCTTACCTGTGGGTTATATTTCCCCTAATTTAGAAGATAATTATATTGCATCTGGAGAATATATAGAAGGGAAGTTTTTAAGAATCGTTGATCAAACCGCCGTTGACTTAAAAAACTTTGTTACAGGAGCCGATGAAACGAATTATCATATAGTAGCAGGAAATTGGGACAAAGACTTTAAATTACCTGCCTTAGTGTGTGATATTAGAACAGCAATGATCGGCGATCGCGCTGTTCATGATCCCAGTCAAACCTTAGCCAGTGCAAGAGGAATTGAAGTCGGCCATATCTTCCAATTAGGCACTAAATATTCTCAGGCAATGGGAGCTACTTTTACCGATGAAAATGGAGAAGAAAAACCGATTGTTATGGGATGTTATGGGGTGGGTGTCTCCCGTTTAGCGCAGGCCGCAGTAGAACAATCTTATGATCAAGATGGCATTATTTGGCCCGTAGCGATCGCCCCTTATCATGTGATTATTATTGTGCCAAATATTAACGATCAAAATCAAATAAACGTTGCCGAAAATCTCTACAACGAATTGAACCAAATGGGAGTAGAAACCTTGCTAGATGATCGCGATGAACGAGCAGGGGTTAAGTTCAAAGATGCTGATTTAATTGGCATTCCTTATCGCGTGGTGACAGGAAGATCATTAAAAGCAGGTAAAGTTGAAGTAGTCACTAGAAAAAGCAAAGAATCACAAGAAATTGAGGTAACCAATCTCGTAGAAATCTTAAAAAATCGGGTAGAAGAAGAAAGAGTTGAATGAAGTCAGGAGTCAGAAGTCAGAAGTTCCTCACTGCGTTCCGGCGCTATCGCACAGAAGTTCCTCACTACTACCATGCGCTATCGCACAGAAGTTCCTCGCTACGCTGCGGCGCAACTGCACAGAAGTGTAATTTATAGGTGAGGACTTCTGTAAACATTCTGTTAAAAATTAATAAAATTTTGCTGAGAAAAACTTGTCAAGTTTCTCAGGGAATTCTCAGAGAGTCCCTCTAACTTGATGAGAAGATCATCGACTCAATTGTGAATTCTGCCATGATTAATGTCTTCAAAAATAGCAAAACATTGTTAACGGTTTTAAGCTTTGCTTCTGTTGTCACTACCGGAGCGTCTGCTCAAGCACTGACCCTACGAGTAGAAGTAGAAAACATCGGCCCCGATGGTGGTGTTACACTGACTCCTGTTTGGGTCGGATTTCATGACGGTAGCTTTGATAGTTACAACGGAGGACTCCCTTCTGAGCGAGGGTTAGAGCAAATTGCCGAAGACGGTCTTGCTGACATCGTATCCCAAGACTTTAGGGATAATTTAACCTATATCGATAACAGTTCAGGAACTCCTGTCAGTGGTGTTTTCCCATCTGCTCAAGTCGGAACTCGTGTTGATGGTTCTATTGGTAGCGGTCCTATCACTCCAGGAAACTCTGCTATGAGTATGTTTGAAGTGGTCGCTGATGATTCTAATCGATGGTTCTCCTATCTATCGATGGTTCTCCCCTCCAGTGATTATTATGTTGCTAATGGTAATCCCGTTCAGTGGGATTTACTCCCCTTATTTACAGGAGACGAAACCTCAATTTCCTTCAATGTTGGACTCGCTGGAACCGTTAACGACGCAGGAACAGAAGTCAATGATTTTGACACATCTGCTGGTAATGGGTTATTCGGAATTCCTGGGGGACAAACTGCAGCGGGCCAAGGGGTTGATGAAGGTGGAGTTAACGCTAATGTTAGCGCTCCTTATAGTAATTTCCTCAATAGACCAGCGGATTTTGATACGGATTTTGCTAATCTCAATTTCAACAACGAGGATCTCTATCCCGATGGTATTGCTAACATCACCATTACTGTGGTTGAAGAACCTCCAGTGGGACAAGAACCTCAGTCCGTTCCTGAATCATCCACCACTGTCGGTTTAATGGCGATCGCCGGATTATTCTTTGGTGCTGGTTTACGTCGTCGTAATCATCACATTAACTAATTTCTCTTGGTTGAATAGCGATCGTTGGATTATTCTTTGGTACTGGTTTACATTGTCCTAATCACCTTAACTAATTTCCCTACAAATATACTAATTTCTCTACAAATATATATGCTGGAAGTCAACAATTGTTGGCTTCTAGTACAATTTCTTCAGTGAGCAGTAAGCAGTTAATTTAACTGATAACTGATGACTGATAACTGACAACTGACAACTGATAAAGCGATGAAAGCAATACTAAGTAGTCTCATAACTTTGGGTATTTGTCTAACTCCCATTACCCCTATATTGACGCTTCAACCTTCAACAGCACAAACTGAAAATGTATCAGAGCAAATAGAACAACTGCGACAACAAGCGCAACAACAAGCAAGACAAGGAAAACCCTTGGAGTCCATAGAAACCCTTAAACAATTATTGACCATTGCGCGACAGCAGCAAGATAGGGAGTTAGAAGCGTTTTCTTTGTTAGGTTTGGGATTTAACTACGATAATATTGGGCAACGTCAGCAAGCTTTAAAAGAATATGAGCAAGCATTAGTTATCTTTCGAGAAATTAAAAATCGTTTTGGGGAAGCGACCATTCTCAATAATCTTGGTGCAGTTTACCGCAGTATAGGTCAACCCCAACAAGCATTAGACTACTTTCAGCAGGCCTTACCCATCACCAGGGAAGTAGGCGATCGCTCAGGTGAAGCTACTACTCTCAATAATACTGGTTTAGTTTACGACAACATAGGGAAACCCAGCCAAGCATTAGACTACTATCAACAAGCTTTACCCATCATGAGGGAAGTGGACAATCGCTCAGGTGAAGCTACTACTCTCAATAATATTGGTGCAGTTTACGACAACATAGGCAAACCGGCCCAAGCATTAGACTACTATCAACAAGCTTTACCCATCTTTGAGGAAGTGGGCGATCGCTCTGGTGAAGCTAGAACCCTGAGTAATATTGGTGCAGTTTACGACAACATAGGGAAACCGGCCCAAGCATTAGACTACTATCAACAAGCTTTACCCATCAT
>JAAUYD010221808.1_pt1 | contig 12548 bp, 15 predicted proteins | sample 7278101 | NCBI WGS metagenome assembly JAAUYD01 (sample SAMN14350128, study PRJNA611818) | marine sediment metagenome | isolation source: surface marine sediment (0.6m) | place: French Polynesia: Moorea | collected 2018-08 | reverse complement strand
GCGGATGGATGTGGAGCTGATCACCCCGGTGGCGCTGGAAGACGGGAGTCGCTTTGCGATTCGCGAAGGCGGTTTGACCGTTGGGGCTGGCGTCATTACCAAAATCAACGACTAACTTTAAGTTAGCTAAATGCAGAGAAGTCAGGTGGGAGGCGTTCGGATAAGAACCCTCCCACTTTTTTCGACAACCCCTGCACAATTTGCTATACTTCTTGTTCGCTCCGTCAATAAAAGTTTAAAAAGATTAGTTAAATTTAAGTTAACTATTATAATTTTAGGAAGGTAGCTCAATTTGGCAGAGCAACGGTCTCCAAAACCGTAGGTTGCAGGTTCGAGTCCTGTCCTTCCTGCTCCAATTTGCTGGAATTTACAACGAGTGACGTTCTACCTTTAAAATTAAAAGGGTGAGGGAATGTCACTCGATGCTGTTGATAAGGAAAGTATGGTCGTGGAAAACACGGAACCCAAGAAACGGACCGGTGCGGTCAAAAAATCGTCTCCGGGAAAAAAAGATAGTGGTGAAAACCCGATTTCACGTTATTTGCGGGAAACGCGCGGTGAAATGCGCAAGGTTACCTGGCCAACCCGTGAAGAGGCCTGGCGCTTGACGTGGATTGTGGTGGCCTTCACCGCTGTATTTGCATTATTTTTAGGACTGCTTGATTATCTATGGTCCACAGTCCTGCAGGAATTGATTCGGTTTCTGGTTGGTGCTTAATCCAAACCGGCATCTTCCTTCGTTTGGGGATTGGATCGGCCTGCCCCCAAGTCGAGTAGGGTTAATTTGGTATGAGTGAAGAAATCATCAACGAGGAAGAAGGGCAGATCGAAGAACCGCGCAGCCTGTTGGGTCCCTTAACAGATGGGGACGATGACGGCCGGGCCTGGTTTGTGGTGCACTGCTATTCCGGTTACGAGAATAAAGTGCGTCACAGTATTGAGCAGCGGATTGACTCGATGGGGATGCAGGGTCAGATTTTTGACGTTGTGGTCCCAACCGAAGAAGAAATTGAAATCAAGGACGGCAAGCGTCGCACGGTTGAGCGTCGCGTCTTTCCCGGATATATCCTGGTCCAGATGATTCTCACCGAAGAATCGTGGTATGTGGTCCGCAATACGCCAGGCGTGACCGGCTTTGTGGGGATGGGAAATACACCAACCCCCCTGCGGCCGGACGAAGTGTCCAAAATTATGAATCGCATGGAAGCGGAGGCCCCCAAGGTCAAGTTCGACTTCCAGATCAACGAAAAAGTGCGTATCGGTACCGGGCCGTTTAAAGATTTTATCGGCTCCGTGCAGGAAATCGACGTCGATCGCGCCAAGGTGCGCGTCCTTGTTTCGTTCTTCGGCCGGGAAACACCGGTTGAGCTCGACTTTTTGCACGTCGAAAAAGTTTAATTAATAAAAACAAACCACAGGGAAACGGGAAGCACGCTGTTGGGGTGTTTCTGTTTTCTGTGGTTATATTTTTGAATACGGCACATTTGGAGGAGCTCGTATAGAGCGCTTGGACTCCGGGAGAAAAAAATGGCAAAAAAAGTTAAAGCAGTGGTAAAAATTCAAATTCCGGCCGGGAAAGCAAATCCCGCGCCCCCGGTGGGCACGGCGCTTGGTCCTCACGGAATTAACCTGATGGGGTTTTGTAAAGAGTACAACGCCAAAACCTCGCACATGATCGGACAAATTGTACCGGTTGAGGTCACCGTTTATCAGGACGGCAGTTTTTCTCTGCTGTTAAAGACCCCGCCGGCGGCCGATATGTTGCTAAAAGCGGCCGGAATCAAGAAAGGATCTTCAGTCCCCAATCGGGACAAAGTTGGCAAAGTAACCCGCGACCAGCTTAAAGAGATTGCAGAAGTGAAAATGTCCGATCTGAACGCCAATGATATGGACAACGCGATTAAGATCATTGCCGGCACCGCCCGCAGCATGGGTATTGAAGTCGAATTATAAATAGTTACTCAGTGGGAGGGTTTTTGATTGGTTCGATTAATCGGATAATCGTCAAATCGAATTAATCAAAAGTCCGTCCGGACCACGAGGAGGTCATCATGCCAAAACGAGGCAAAAAATATCTGGCCGCAGCGGCCAAGATCGAAAACGAAAAAATGTATACCCGCGAGGAAGCGGTCGCTTTAATCAAGGAGACCGCCACCACCAACTTCGATCCGACGGTTGAAGTTCACATGCGTCTGGGGGTAGATCCCCGTAAGGCGGAGCAGATGGTGCGCGACGTCGTCGTCTTGCCCCACGGTCTGGGAAAAACGGTGCGGGTTCTTGTCTTTGCTGAAGGCGAGGATGCTCAGCTGGCCAAAGACGCCGGAGCTGATTACATCGCAGATGCGGAGCTGATCAAAAAGATTCAGGACGGATGGGTGGATTTTGACGTCGCCATTGCCGTCCCTCAAATGATGGGACAGGTCGGCCGTTTGGGTCGCATCCTTGGCCCTCGCGGATTGATGCCCAACCCCAAGGCGGGCACCGTTGTGCCCGGTCAGGATTTGCCCCGGGTGATCAACGAGTCAAAAGCCGGCCGCGTCGAATTTCGAGTTGATCGCACCGGCAACATTCATGCTCCCGTCGGAAAAGCGAGCTTCTCCAACGAGAATCTCAGTGAAAATTTGAATTCTTTACTTGATGCCATCCGGCGCAATCGGCCGGAAGGATTAAAAGGACCTTACGTGCGTAAAATGGTGATCGCCAACACGATGGGTCCGGGCATCAAGATGGATATTGCTGAAGCAGGATTTTAGAGAGCGGCCGCAGCCCCCTCATTTGCCCTGTTTTCGAAAATGGCTATAATTCGTAGCCGCGTTTAAAAACGTATACAAAATCTACCGTAGACAGCTGGTGCCAAAAAGGCTTAATGTCCAGCCGAGGTGGGGGAAAACGACAGATGATCAGGTATATTTTGCCTGGACAAAACATCCGTCGTTCAAATTGGTTCACACAATCCCCGCATCGGCTGATGCGGGGATTTTTTTTATTGGTTTCGTAGGAGGTAAATTCTCTTGGCTATTTCACGTGCGCGAAAAGAAGAATTGGTAACGCAATACGTCGATCTCCTCGAACGCAGCGATGCGGTTATCATGACAGATTACACCGGTATGGGCGTCAAGCAGCTTGAAGAGCTGCGCGTTGAGGTCCGTAAAGCTGAAGGTGCTTTATATGTCACTAAAAACACACTGCTGCGTGTGGCTTTGGAGCAGGTAGGAAAACCTGTTCCCACAGACCTGCTTAACGGGCAGGTGGCCGTCGGTTTTGCTCTTGGGGAAGCGCCCACGCTTGCCAAAGCATTGGCCGATTACGCCGACAAAGAAGACATCTTTGAGATCAAAGGTGGTTTGTTTGGCGATGAGGTAATTTCGAAAGATCAGGTTGAGTCACTGGCGAAAATGCCCTCACTCGATCAGCTGCGTGGCCAAATGGTCGGTTTACTCAGTGCTCCGGCACGGAACCTGGCCTCAGTTGTGGCAAGCGGTGTGCGACAGGTGGTTAACGTCCTGGATGCGTACGCCAAAAAGGATGACGCGGAAGCACCCGCATAATCTATTGATCAAAACCGGTTGGGCATTTGCCTGACGAGAATTATTTGGATTGAAGCAAAAATCGGAGATTAAAAATGGCTGATTTAGAAAAAATTGTTGAAGATTTGAGCAGCTTGAGCTTGATGGAAGCTGCTGAGCTGACCAAAATGCTCGAAGAAAAATGGGGCGTCAGCGCCGCTGCCCCGATGGTCATGGGCGGTATGCCGATGATGGGTGGCGACGGTGGTGCCGCTGCGGCCGAAGAAGAACAAACTGAGTTTGACGTGGTCTTGAAAGCGGTTGGCGCCAAGAAGATCAACGTCATTAAAGAAGTCCGCAGTCTGACCAACCTCGGCCTGAAAGAAGCCAAAGAGCTTGTTGAAGGGTTGGGGACCGTACTGGAAGCGGTGGGCAAAGAGGCGGCTGAAGAAGCCAAAGCGAAGCTCGAAGGCGTTGGTGCTGAAGTCGACCTCAAGTAAATTTACCTCTAATTTCGCGTTGTGAACCACGCGATAGATTGAGCCAGCCGTCAGGCTGGCTCTGTTCATTTATGCTGATATTAGGGTCCACCTCCCCGCGCCGGCGGGAACTGCTTTCCGAATTGGGCGTTGAATTTGCTGTCCACACGGCCGAGGTCGATGAGGATGTGATTACCACCCCGGATCCGGCTGACAACGTGCTCGGCCGGGCCCGCCTTAAGGGTGAGGTGTTGGGCGGGGCGCTGAGAGACACAAAAGATCGAGATTCCTGGATCTTGACCGCTGACACAACGGTCGCCGTCGACCGCCAAATTCTCAACAAACCGGCCGATTTTGGGGAAGCGTGGGAGATGCTTTCCCTACTGCGCGGCCGTTGGCACCAGGTGTATACCGCCCTGGTTTTTTATCGTGCCGGAAAAACAGTTGAGCGGGTCGTAGAAACCGCAGTCGAAATGCGGCCGTACACCGCTGATGAAATGAAATCTTATATTCAAAGCGGGGATCCATTTGATAAGGCGGGTGGGTATGCCATTCAACATCCGCAATTTCGGCCGGTCAAGCAGATATCTGGCTGCTATACTTCAGTGGTGGGGCTGCCTTTGTGCCATGTACGGGACGTTTTAAGCGATTTACAGCCGGATGAACCTTTAAAAGACGGCAAAATTTCAGGGCAAAATTTGCAAAGCTGCCGTCTGTGTCAACTGCGGTTTGCGGAAAAAAGCCGATAATTCGATCCCATGCAAAAAAAATGTTACAATGCCGCACCAAGATTAAACTATTTAGAGGATATTCATGGCTGATATACAGTCTGCCTGGAACGCATATCTCCAAGGAAATGTAATTCAGGCTCAGCAAATCGCAACTGCTCTTGCCAAAGCGAATCCCGATGATGCTGAGGCGTGGTACGTACTTAGCCAAACGTTAGAGGGCGATCGCGCTGACTTATTTCACCGCAAAGCTTTATCGCTTGACCCGGACGTGGAAACGTCATTCACCTCTCAGGCAGCTGAGACAATTTCGGCTAACGGGATGGAAGAGGTTCTTGATGAACCATCTTATGAAGGGGATACGGTACCAACGACGTTTTTGGACCCTTCAGCTGAAGACACGGTAGGTGAAGAACGTGTTGGCGAGCCGGATGCCGTCATGGATGAAGATACGCCGGCCGAATTTTTTGCGGTGCCGGATGTTAGACCCAAGGTGCCTCCACTGGCGGAAACGGCTGCGGAACCTGCCAAGGAAGAAGCAAAACCGGCCGTTCGTCAACGGTCTGGAAACAACGCCCTCAATACGGTGGCTCTTCTGATTGTAGGGATTTTGATCGTTTTTGTTTTATACTTGCTGATCAGCTCCCTTTTGTAGAGTTGTCTTCTTTCAGGGCTGTATAAATGTTAAATTGTGCTATAGCTGATAGCAGATTTATTGAAAGTGCTATAGAGTAATAACTTACCATGCAACGGTTGCCGGACATTTTACACGGATATATAGTTTGCTCATGACCCAAAACGGGCACGTTCAAGTTGCCTATCTAACGGACCGGGGCCAGGTCCGAGATCATAATGAAGATTATGTAAGCGTTTGTGAACCTCGATCATCCGAGGAAGCCAAACGTAATGGTTGGATTTATGTTGTGGCCGATGGTGTGGGTGGAGCAGATGCGGGGGAAGTCGCCAGCAGCTATGCCTGTGAGCGAACCATCTATCATTATTTGGAAAATGATGGGGAGTCAGCGTGGGGAAAGCGCCTGCAAACGGCCGTTTCCCGAGCCCATGATGATCTTTGTTCCTTAATTGATCAGCGTCAGGACGATCGCCGGATGGGGACAACCCTGGTAGCGACGGTGCTGGCTGACAATCAGGCGGTCGTAGCCAATGTTGGCGACAGCCGCGGGTACCACGTGCGTGCCGGATCAATTCGACAAATCACCAAAGATCACAGCCTGATTGCCAAGCTGCTTGACGAAGGGATCATTACACACGCTGAGGCAGCAACCTTAAACATCGGCAATATTATTTTACAAAGTATTGGATCTGAACAGCCGCCAAAAATCGATTTGTTCCCGGTGGCATTGGAAGAGGGCGATCACCTTCTGCTTTGTTCAGATGGCTTAACCAATCACGTGACGGATGAAGAAATGGCGGACATCGTCTCCCAGCACGAGCCGGGTGAAGCGTCTCGCAAGCTGGTGGATTTGGCAAATGAACGGGGTGGCTTTGATAACATCACCATCTTGATTTTGCGTATCGGCCACCATCGCCCGCAGGAGCCAAATGGCGCGGGATAGATGTGCCCGCCTTCCCAACCGCACCTTTTTGAATTGAATTGTTGATGGGCAACCTATCAACCGATAAACTGAAGCGCATAAAGCTACACCAAGGATTTATCGCTGTCTTTTTAATTTTGACACCCCTTCCTCTTATCAAGCCTCGGAAGGGTTTAAAAATGTACAGCCAACATTCCTGTTTGAACAGAAACAAATGAAAATATTAACCGCAAACTGCGGAATGATCACGATTTATATGGAGGATCAATGAGCGCCAAGCTGCGTGTGATTCCAATCGGTGGCCTTGGAGAAATTGGAAAAAATATGACGGCCATCCAGTACGATGATGAAATCATCATCATTGACTGTGGGATTATGTTCCCTGAAAACGATATGTTGGGGATTGATTATATTATTCCCGACTACAGTTACGTTCGCGAAAACTCAGACAAAGTCAAAGCGATCCTGTTTACACATGGTCATGAAGATCATGTGGGAGCGGTATCCCACCTGATACGGGATATAAACGTTCCGATTTACGCCACCCCGTTAACCACCGGACTGCTTGAAAACAAGCTGCGCGAAGCCAAGCTGTTGAGCCAGGTGACGATTCACGTCATTCAGGCCGGAGATATTCTCAACCTGACCGATAATTTTAAAGTTGAACCGTTTCACATGGCGCACAGCATTCCCGATTGTGTCGGGTTTGGCATTACCACACCGGTGGGTTTAATTGTGCATTCGGGGGATTATAAATTTGACCATACCCCGGTTGATGGCTGGCCGCCGGATTTTGCCAAGCTGGCAGAATTTTCGCAGCGCGGTGTTTTGTGTTTGCTTTCTGACAGCACCAATGCCGAGCGAAGCGGCTGGACCCGTTCGGAGACGGCCATTACTGAGGCGCTGGACGAGGTTTTTGCCGACGCCCCCGGCCGCATTATCGTAGCCACTTTTGCCTCGCTGATTTCCCGCATTCAGCAGGTGGCCAATGCGGCGTACAAACACGGCCGCAAAATGGCTGTTGTCGGCCGGTCGATGCGCGATAATGTCAAAATGGCGCGCGAAATGGGGTATCTTGACATACCCGATAATTTGCTGGTTGATATTGACGACACCAAGAGTTTGCCGCCCAGCAAGGTCGTGGTTATGGCTACCGGTTCCCAGGGGGAACCAACATCGGTTATCGGCCGGCTGGCGTACGGCCGGAGCCGCCGCTTATCGGTCGAGGCCAACGACACGGTGGTCATTTCAGCCCACACGATTCCCGGCAACGAAGAAACGGTCACCCGCATTATCAACCGTCTGTTTCAGCTGGGAGCCAACGTGCTGTATGAAGACATCATCGATGTGCACGTGTCCGGTCATGCCAGCCGGGAAGAGATGAAGCTGTTAATTAACCTGATTCGCCCTCGTTTTATGATCCCGATTCATGGAGAACTGCGCCATCTAACACAGCACGCCCGCATGGCGTATGAGCTCGGCATTCCCGAAGAAAATGTGGCCGTGGTTGAAAACGGCACGATCGTCGAGCTTGATGAAAACGAAATGAATATCCTGGATCGTCTGCCGGGAGGGTATGTGTATGTCGACGGGGCCGGCGTGGGTGACGTAACGCGCCGGGTTTTGCGGGATCGGGAGCGTTTGGCGGACAGCGGCTTCTTTGTAGCGGCCGTGACGACGAAGGGCACTCAGGTGGTTGGCACTCCGGAGTTTATTTCCCGCGGCTTCTTGAATCTCGAACAAGATGTGTTTGATGGGGTAGAAGAAGCGATCAGGAAGGTGGTTAAATCACACGGCAACAAGGCCAAAGAGCGCCTCAAGCAGCTGGTAGAAGAGGGGATCAACCGCTATTTGTACAGCGAAACCGGCAAGCGGCCGATGGTGTTTGTAGTTTTGAAGTAAAGGGGGTGGGTCTTTGGTGGTCATTTTACCCCTCCCCCAGCCCCTCCCCGACACGGGGAGGGGAGCTTGTCGGAACAGGGGTTTGAGGTTATTGCCCCAGGGTTTTTCCCTTACGAGGCTTCTCCATCCGCACGATCACCGGATCAAATGTCGCCCATACGTCAATCAGGTCTTCCTGCGCCTCGATGACCTGACGAGAATCTTTGTACACCTCTGGCGCTTCATCAACCCCACCACCGATTACGGTTACGTTTTTATCGCGCAGTTTGCGGCGGATGGCCTGGGCGTCAAGTGACCGAATCGCGGCTCCCCGCCCCATGACCCGGCCGCTGCCGTGGGCGGCGCTGTTGAGCGCAGGGTGTTCGAGAACGCGTTCGGCCGTGTAACATTGCCCAACCACAAAAAAGCCGGTGGAGGCCATCGAACCGGGAATGATGCCGGTTACCCCGTGTTCGGCCGGAGTAGCCCCTTTGCGATGAACAAAGACCGGTGGCTGGTTGATACGGTCGATGCGCCAGGCGAAGTTGTGGTGATTTTCCAATTCGACCACGACCAGGTCGGTGCCAACATCATGACGAATCCGCCGGTGGATGACCTCATGGTTGGCCCGGGCATAATCCCCAGCCAGATTCATGGCGATTTCGTATTGTTCTCCTGCTTCACTTTGATGATCCAAATAGGACAGGCGGCGCAGCTCTCTTGGCAGGAAGGTGCAAATTGATTCAGCCACCTTGCTGAAGTAGTTGGCGATTTCATACCCCACCCGTCTTGAGCCGCTGTGAGAAACGAGGGCGATATATTTTCCGGCCGGTATGGCCAGAGGATTGTTTTCACTGACGACCAGTTTGGTCCACTCGACAAAGTGATTGCCGCCCCCGGAGGTACCCAGCTGCTCGGCCGCTTTGTCTTTTAAATGCTTCAATTTTTCCGGCAGCAGCCCCCAGCGTGGATCGTCCAGAATCGGGTGCTGGTTTCGTTCGTGGCGGTTGGGTGCTTTACGGCCAAAGTAGGTGTGATCGAGAATGAAGTTGATATAGCTATATTTGTCCTGGTGCAGCTCGGCCGGGTCCAGATCATAAATGGTGGCGTGCAGCCGGCAGCCGATATCAACCCCCACCATGTAGGGGCCGATGGCCCCTTCGAGGGCGGCTACACCGCCAATTGGCAGCCCATAGCCGACATGGGCATCCGGCATGAGCGCCACCCGCTGGGTGACCGGCAGCTGGGCGGCCTGATTGATCTGCTTGAGCGATTGCTCATCGACGAGTTCACGCCCCCAGATCGTCAGTGGAGCCGGCTGCTGGCGCAGCGCTTGAACGGCCGCGCCTGAATCATGATTTTTTTTCTTACTCATTGGTTTGTCTCTTTTTATAGTCCGCAGATTAAGATGAAAAACCCGCTCTAATTCATGAAGTCTACGGTTGTTAATGCAAAATACTGAAGAAAGTTCAACGCTAAAAATAAAACAGGGATTAAAGGATTCAGGGGATTACCCTCAAGATTTGGCAAAATCCCCTGAATCTCCAAATCTTTGATAAAAAATCAGGGTATATTCGCGGCTGATTTTTGTAATCGATCAAGTGCTCCGGCCGGTCTCTGACCGTGCCGGCTGGTGGCTCGGTGTAGACACCGGCCACAGCCTTTGAAGAGGGTTAACCTTATTATAAAATATAACGGGATGAATTTGGGGGCCGAAGGCGAACCTCATCGGCATATGAGGATGTGAGGCAGATGACCGCCGATTCGTGCAAAAGACAAGGACCGACGGATCGGCCGCACTATGCTGCGGCCCTGCAGAGAGGCTCTGCTCGTCAATCAATGTTTGTTAAACCACTAAATCTTTTCTTGGATGTGATCTTGCAGCAAATTCAGCAGGTTGACGGCTTCTTCGGTGCTGCGATAAAGCGTATCAAATAGCTGATTGAGGTTGGACGGTGAAATCATCGCCCGATGATTAACCAGCAAATCGCTGCAGGCCAAGATGGCGGAGAGGACGTTGCGCAAATCGTGGGAGAAGTTACGCAGCTCAGTTTTTAGGGCGTTGGCCTGAGCTTTTGTTGGCGTCGTCGGGGCGGCGGTGGCCCAATCCGCCTGGGCCGACAAGATCTGGTTGACCATCACCAGCGAGAAGTAACCGGCCGCTTCAAGCATGATTTCCAGGTGGGGGAAGATATCGTGTGGCCGCTTTTTGGGGCACAGCAAAATCAGCAGGCCAATTAATTCGCCACGCCAAATGATGGGAATGCCGCACCCTTTGAATTCCAGATCTGAGTGGAGGGGGCGATGGGAAAATTGGGTGGGGATCACGCCATCGGCCTGCGTCAGCATCGCCTGGATGGCGGCGTGCTTTAATGACTCTTCGTGATCTGCCCAACCGTTGGCTCCATAAACGGTGACCGTTTCCAGTACCTCGTGGGTTGTATCAAGCCGGCCGAGAAGCCCGTAAGTGACCTCAAACGCCTCACAAAGCAGTTCGAGCGCCTGGATCAACGTGCGCTGTGACGACAGCGGCTGCAGGTTAAGTCGCATTAAGGCGGACATCAACTGATCAGGCGGAAATGAGCTGGCTGTTGATTGATTCACAGGTGTTGCAGTTAAGGTCATAATGTTTAACTTCTAGGAGAAAAATACCACACTCACCAATTATGAATCTTGTCTATCAATAACTCAACACTTGAGCGGACCAATTTCGTGAATATTAAGTAAAACTTGAGTACTTGGTGACTTCCGATACATGACCCAGGTACCAATTGGCCATCCCGCTTTGAAAATACGCGATTTTGCCGCCGGCCAAACAAACTCACCCCACTCGATTTTGTTTGACAAGCGGCAGATACACTTTCCAGGCTGCGGGAATCTCTCCTTTTAGGACTAGGTAATCAACCCGAGGGATTTTTGGTTCCCAAAGCAGCTTCATATCCGCTTCGTGGGGGTGCGATTACTTTTGAGCCGGTTGCAGGAGGGGCAGGCGGTGTTGCCCTACGCAAAGGTTTAGTCCTGAGTGCTAAGTTAAAAGTCCTCAGTTGGCGCTGTTACCAGACTCAGGACTTTTAACTCAGGACTCAGCACTTTTGATAGGGTTTAAGGTGTAAGGTAAAAGATTAGAGGAGGCTCCCCCCTGAGTGAAGCCTCTTTTTGGGATCGAGGCCACAGCTGCGGAGGTGGGATTCGAACCCACAACCAACCGGTTAACAGCCGGTCACTCTGCCGTTGAGTTACTCCGCAAAAATAGGGCAAAGGTCAAAGTTTAAAGTAAAAGCGGTCTGCAGTAGAGATCTTTCTTTTCACTTTTAATTTTAACCTTTGTTTGCTAAATTTGCGCCGGAATTTTGAGATGATTAGCTATGAAGTTGTTAAGGTGCTCGACGATCAACGGCGGCTTATAAAGCAAAAAACGCGGGCCGCCGTTTTTCCGGATGACCCGCGTTGTGTACAAATGTGTGGAGCTGGGATGCTCACCCTCTGAGGGGATAGGGAATTCGGGTGCCGGAAATCTGCCTAAATTTAAAGCTGGTTTCGTTTTGCGGTCGATTATTGATCGCAAAGGAGTGATCGACATTGGTGACAAGCCAGGTGGGCAGGTAGGTTGATAATATGTGTTTGATTATCCTTTTGCTGTTGATGGCCAACATGATCATCTCCTTTGATCGTTATTTTTTGTCCCACGGCCGCAGCATGCTGCGGCCCTACAACAACCCACGTGATCCGAAAGCCGCACCGACGTCAGAATCAAGAAAACAAAAACGCGGACCTTTTTGGGGTCCGCGCCGGTTGCCAGGAAGGGGTAATAAAAAAATTACCCGATAGCCTCCCAGAAACGGAGGCGGCAGCCGAACGCGACCCAATTAAACGCACAGGGAGTGGTTTCAAACCTGGATATTGCGCGTGTTTTTGCTGGGTGTTTGCTTTGATTTATGGTTAATATCATGGCAATTTTACCGTCACGTTTTGGGCCCAAATTTTTAGGCGCAAGTAAAATTAACATAGAAAATTCGCGGTGTCAACCCCCGGAAAAAGGAGCCAGGAGAGAAGAGAAAACAGTATATGTGGGGTTGGCCTGGGAGAAATAACAGTATATTTGGGTGTTGGGTGATGGGTGTTAGGTGATGGAAAGAGCTATTTTGTTACAAAAATTAGTTAATTTGGGCCGCAATTAGCGATTTTGCCGCCATAAAAGCAGCAGGCGGCGCAAAACGATAAACCACACGGCGGCGATAATCGACCAGGACAGAGCGGAAAGAGAACCGTTTTGCTGGCGTTCAACGATGACATACCAGACGGTTCCAGCCGCGGCGGCCGCGACCATGATGATGGTGACCCATTTGAGCATAGGTGGTGGGTGATAGGTGCCGGGTGATGGGTGTTAGGTGCTGGGTG
>JAAUYD010196573.1_pt1 | contig 12551 bp, 11 predicted proteins | sample 7278101 | NCBI WGS metagenome assembly JAAUYD01 (sample SAMN14350128, study PRJNA611818) | marine sediment metagenome | isolation source: surface marine sediment (0.6m) | place: French Polynesia: Moorea | collected 2018-08 | reverse complement strand
GGAGCTGGCGGATGTTTCCGGGCCAGCTCCGCAACACTCTGGAACGCTGCCTGATCCTCGGCCCTGACAACGGCCCGATCGAAGCGGGCGAATTCCCGTCTGAGGTGACCGCACCGACACCGGAGACCGTTGTTTCTCTGATTTCGGCCACCTATGCAGGGATGCCTCTTCGCGAAGCGCGCGAGATGTTCGAGCGGGAGTATCTGATCGCCCAGATCAACCGCTTTGGCGGCAATATCTCCCGCACCGCAAGTTTCGTCGGAATGGAACGCTCGGCCTTGCATCGGAAGCTCAAGTCGCTCAACGTCATCACGACCGCCCGCGGGGGCGCGCGGGCTGCTGAGCCATCGGAGCTGAACGAGAGCGCATGAAGGTCATAATATGTGGGGCAGGGCAGGTCGGCGGCCAGCTGGCCCGCCACCTCTCGACCGAGGGCAACGATGTCACTGTTGTCGATCAGAATGGCACCCTGATCCGTCGGATCACCGACACGCTTGATGTCAGCGGCACAACTGGGTTTGCCTCCCACCCCGATGTCCTTGACCGGGCCGGGGCGCGGGATGCCGACATGATCATCGCTGCAACCCAGTCGGATGAGGTCAACATGGTCACCTGCCAGGTGGCCCACTCGGTCTTCGCCATCCCGCGGAAGGTCGCGCGTCTGCGCTCGCAATCCTATCTTGAGGCCATCTATTCCGACCTTTACCGCCGCGACCACCTGCCCATCGACGTGGTCATCTCGCCCGAGAAAGAGGTGGCCGATGCCGCGCTCCAACGCCTTGCCGCGCCCGCCGCGTTCGACACGGAGAGCTTTCTTGACGGCGACGCGCAGCTGGTGGGCATCACCATCGACCCCGACTGCCCTGTGACGAACACGCCCTTGCGGCAACTGACGGAGCTTTTCTCCACCCTCACGGCGGTGGTTGTCGGAATTCGGCGCGAGGGTCGCCTCTTTGCGCCAGAGCCCACCGATCAGATCTATGTCGACGATCAGATCTATGTCTTCGCCGCGACGACCGACATGCAGCGCACGATGGAAATCTTTGGGAAGACAAACCGCAAGTCCAGCCGGGCGATCATTATTGGCGGCGGCAATGTCGGCCTCGCCGTCGCGCAAGCGCTTGAGGCAGGCAAGACAAAGACCCGCACCAAACTGATCGAGCTGGACCGCTCAGTTGCCGAAAGGGCCGCCGATCAATTGGAGCGGACCATCGTCCTCCATGGTGACGGCCTCGACCTGAACCTTCTGGAAGAGGCAAACCTGTCGCAGGCCGAGGCACTTCTGGCCCTGACCGATGACGACAAGACGAACCTTCTCACCTGCGCCCGCGCAAAGTCGCAAGGCTGCCCGCTGGTGATCGCACTGATCAACGATCCGTCACTCGCCTCGCTCATGGCACCGCTTGGGATTGACGCCTATATCAACCCGCGGGCGACAACGGTCTCCTCGATTCTGCGCCACATCCGCCATGGCCGGATCCGCGCGGTCTACTCAATCGGTGACGCCGAGGCGGAAGTGCTAGAAGCGCAGGTCCTTGGCACCTCCGCCATCTCCGGTCAACGTCTGCGTGACATTGACTGGCCCGAGGGTGCGCTTGTGGGTTCTGTGAAGAAACGCGGCAAAGTCATTCTACCAAAAGGCGGAACGCAGATCGAGGAGGGCGATGTCGTCACCGTTTTCGCACTCCGCGAGGATGTGGCAGCGGTCGAAGACCTGTTCCAGGTCTCGATCGACTTTTTCTGACATGAGCACGCGAAGCCAGAACAGCGCGCAACCGGCTGGCTCTGTGTTGGCGGCGCTGGCGTCCATCCATCCGTTTCTATTGCTGATGCTGGTCTCAGCCGCGCTGATGATGATCCCTGCGCTAAATGCTCTGCAGGGGGGGCTCTTCGCCGTTGCCCGCGCGTTCTTCTACTCTGGGATCGTCATCGCCGTTCTCTCGACGACCGTGATCCTCAGCGTATTCGGCCGGCCTGACTCGCGCCTTGGCAAGAACCAGCTCCTGTCGCTCTTGCTTGTCTTTGTAGGTCTGCCCGTTTTCCTCGCCCTGCCGATCATTCAGGCGATCCCGACACTGACACCTCTTCAGGCCTACTACGAGATGCTGTCCTGCCTGACCACCACGGGTGCGACGCTGTTCGATCCGGCCGGGGCCGTTCCCGGCCCCATTCATCTCTGGCGCGGACTTGTCGGGTGGCTCGGCGGGTTTGTCTTTCTGGTCAGTGCCCTAGCGGTTTTGGAGCCCCTCAAGCTCGGCGGGTTCGAGCTGCAGTCAACCCTTGGAACAGGCAGTGCCGCGCAGCGCCTTTTGCGGGCCGGGGCTGTCCAACCCAACGAGCGCGTTCTGAAATTCGCAGCGATCCTGATCATTCCCTACACCGTCCTGACCGGTCTCCTGTTGGTCGGTCTCGCAATGGCTGGCGAGCCCGGCCTAGTCGCCACGATCCACGCGATGTCGGTCCTGGCGACCTCTGGCATCTCCCCACTCAGCGATCTGGCCGAGACCGCCAGCGGCTATGTCGGCGAGATCCTGATTTTCGTATTCCTCTTTGCCGCCGTTACGCAGAAAAGCATGACGGCCGCCTTCCAGCGTGAAATCCGGGCAGGCCAAGGCATTGATGCGGAAGTGAAGATCGCGCTCATCGCCGTCACTTCCGTGCCCTTGATCCTGTTTCTGCGCCACTATTCCGGAGCGCTGGACATAGAAGAGCAGCAGAACCTCACCGCTGCCCTCCGGGCCGTCTGGGGCAGTGTCTTCACCACGCTGTCCTACCTTACGACCACGGGTTTTGAGAGCGTGGACTGGCAGGCCAGTCGCGACTGGTCCGGCCTCGACACCCCCGGTCTCGTCCTCCTGGCCCTCTGCTTCATGGGGGGCGGCATTGCCACCACGGCGGGCGGGGTGAAGCTGCTCCGCGTCTACGCACTCTATAAGCACGGCGTGCGCGAAATGTCGCGCCTTGTCCATCCAAACTCGGTCGGCGGGGCGGGCATGACCGCCCGGCGCATCCGCCGCGAGGGGGCAGCTATCGCCTGGATGTTCCTGATGCTCTTCCTGATTGGCATCTCGACAACCTTTCTGGCGCTGACGCTGGCGGGTCAGGACTTCGACGCGGCCCTTGCGCTCGCCGTCTCCTCCCTCACCAACACCGGACCTGCGGCATTTGCGCTCGATTCCACCTTCCGCCTTGTTGATTTAAGCGCTGCAACACACGCCATTCTCTGTGCCGCGATGATCTTCGGGCGCCTTGAAGCTTTGGTGATTATCGCACTCTTCAATCCGGACTTTTGGCGCAGTTGACGCAACATCTTCGCAACCGCACAATTAATTTAGTGATGTGGACTGGAAACTTAGTCGCTAAGACATCATAGTCTCTGAATAACAACCATAACGCGGGTTCCCGCGCACAAAACTTAAGGCTGATAGAATGGCTGCCGACAAACAGAACCTACAGGACGCTTTCCTGAACAATGTCAGAAAGGCGAAGATCCCGGTCACGATCTTTCTTGTGAACGGGGTGAAATTGCAGGGTGTGATCACCTGGTTTGACAACTTTTGCGTGCTTCTGCGCCGTGATGGTCAATCTCAACTTGTCTACAAGCATGCGATTTCAACAATCATGCCATCGCAGCCGGTCAACCTCTACGATGGAGAGGACGGCGCCTGATTGCGCACACTCGTCCTTCATCCTGACCTCGGCCAACAGGACCAGCGGCGTCGTCCCGAGACGGCGCTGGAAGAAGCTGTTAGCCTGACCGAAGCGCTTCCCGATCTGGAAGTTGCCGACGCTGTTGTCGTGCCTGTGCCGGCCCCGCGCGCCGGTACGCTTTTCGGCCCTGGAAAGGTCGAAGAGCTTGCCGAGCTCTGCAAGGGTCTGGCGGTCGGTCTTGTCATTGTCGACGGCCCGGTCACGCCGGTCCAGCAGCGCAACCTCGAACGCGCATGGAAGGTCAAGTTGCTGGATCGCACAGGGCTCATTCTTGAGATCTTCGGCGACCGCGCCCAGACGCGCGAAGGTGTGCTGCAGGTTGACCTCGCGCATCTGACTTATCAGAAGTCCCGCCTGGTTCGCAGCTGGACCCACCTTGAGCGTCAGCGCGGTGGCCTCGGCTTCGTCGGCGGGCCTGGCGAAACTCAGATCGAGGCCGACCGCCGGGCGCTGTCCGAGCAGATCACACGCATTCGGCGGCAGTTGTCAAAGGTCGTCAAAACCCGCAAGCTCCACCGCTCCGCCCGCGCCAAGGTGCCCTATCCGATTGTCGCTCTAGTGGGCTACACGAACGCCGGAAAGTCCACACTTTTCAACCGTTTGAGCGGCGCGGATGTGATGGCAAAGGACATGCTGTTCGCGACACTCGATCCCACGATGCGCAGCATCACATTGCCTGAGGGTCGCGATGTCATCCTTTCCGACACTGTGGGTTTCATCTCGGACTTGCCGACGCAACTGGTCGCTGCCTTTCGTGCGACGCTCGAGGAGGTGCTCGACGCCGACCTCATCCTCCATGTCCGTGACATCTCTCACCCCGAAACCGAGGCGCAGGCCGCGGATGTGATGACAATACTTGAAGACCTCGGCATCTCGACCGATCAGCGCACGATCATCGAAGTTCTGAACAAGATCGACCAGTTGCCGCAGGACAGACAGGACGCGCTGAGGACCGCTGCGGCCCGCGATCCTGAGAAGGTGGCGATCTCGGCGCTGACCGGGCAGGGGATGGCGGACCTCCTTTCGACCATCGAGACCCATCTGAGCGAGCCGACCGAACAGCGTGAAATCACTCTCGGCTTTCACGAGGGCAGGGACCGGGCGTGGCTCTTCGACCGCAACCTTGTGACCGGCGAAGAGCAGACGGATCAGGGCTACAGACTGCAGGTGACCTGGACAGCAAAGGACCGCGCCCGGTTTGAGCAGATGCGCTCAAACCATTGACAAGACACGCTGAACGCCGCCCTCCCGGGCCAGCTCTTCGCTCCGCACCTCTTCCCAGTCTTTCATCTTCGACCGAAACCATGTGCGCTGGCGCTTGGCAAACTGATGCGTCGCAGTCTTGGCGCGCACGACCGCCTCTTCTAGCATCATTTCACCCTTGAGCGCAGCAATCAGCTCAGGCGCACCGAGCGCGCGGGACGATGGACGTGCGGGATCCCAGTCGGCAAGCATCGCCCGGATCTCCTCCAGTGCGCCCTCCTGCATCATCTGATCGAACCGCCGATCGATGCGACTGCGCAACCAGTCCGGATCACTTGTCAGCGTCATCTTCAGGCAGGAGGTTGGATCGACCAGCGGTGGCCCCGTCTCCGCCTGCCAGGCCGACAGTGGTCGGCCGGTGGCACGATGCACCTCCCAAGCGCGCTGCAAACGCGCCGTGTTGTCCCGGTCGACGCGCGCCCAGAGCGCGGGGTCGTGGGTCGCCACATAGTCGCGAAAGGCCTCGGCACCCTTTGCCTCTCGCAAGGCATCACCCTCCGCCCGAACCGCAGGCGGCACGGCCGGAATTTCCGCAAGACCTTGCGTGAGCGCCGTAAAGTAAAGCCCCGTGCCGCCAACAAAAATCATCGGTCGATCCCGGCGCAGGGCTGCTACGTCCCGCAGCCAAGCCCCAACAGAATAGGCCTCTCGACAGGGTACATGGCCGTAAAGCGCATGCTCCGCCGCTGCGAGATCCTCAGCCGAAGGACGCGCGGTCAGGATCCGCCAGCAATCATAGACCTGCAGGGCATCCGCATTGACAATCAGACCCCCGGTCTTCTCCGCCAGGCGCAAGGCCAGCGCCGATTTACCCGAGGCCGTAGGGCCCGCAACAAGCACGCGCTGGGTATGCAACTGTCGACCGTCCTCCCCTCAAATCCGCCCCAAAATCAGCGCCGATCGGCGCATTTTCGCGCGCTTTGCGGGGGGGCGAAGCTCGGGACTCGCTTCTGTTACGGTTTTGTAACCATATCGTCTCGACACTCGTGTCAAGGTCGTGGGGGCAGTGGCTCGCCAATAGGGAAGAATCCATGAAATACTTACTCACAGCTGCACTTCTGACAGCCACAGTTCATGCCGCGCCAGCTATGGCAAACCGCATCGCATGCGGCGGGAACTATACGGTGGTACCCGGTGACACATTAGGTGAAATCTCGCTCGGCGCCTATGGTGACAGGCTACGCTGGCGGGCGATCTATCAGGCGAATCTTGCGACGATCGGGCCGAATCCGGCCGACATTTCGGTGGGTCAGGTACTGCGCATTCCCTGTGACAGCCGCATTTCGCGATCTGCCGTGCAGCAAGCCGCGACCGCTCCGAAACCGGAGCCCGAGCCTCAGCCGGAGCCGGTTCAAGTCGCACCCGCAATCTCCATCGTCGGCGTAGACGGGCTGGCTCCCTTCACCAACACCGGCGAGGCTGAAGGCGGCCTTTTCCCGCTGATGATCCAGCGCGCCTTCGAGGCGACAGCCGATGGCACGCCACTCAACTACAGCATCAATCTCGTCAAGGATCGCAGTCTCTTTGATCCGCTGACCGACCGCACCGATTTCAGCATCATGTTCCCGCGCATTCGCCCGAATTGCGAAGCCGCTGACCGGTTGAACGACCAGGCTACGGCGCTTTGCAGCGATCTTGCCTGGTCAGAGCCGCTGTTCGAGGTTCAGGTGGCGTTCTACGGGCGCCCGGGCGCCACTGCGATTGACGACATGTCGGCACTGTCCGGCAGATCCGTCTGTGTCGTCCGCACTTACGGTATGGCGGCAGTGCTGGAGCCCAACATCTCCAACATCAGCGCCGACGACGCCGAGAGCTGCATCAATCTGGTCTCAGGCGGTGTCGTCGACGTCATGGCGGTTGAGCCTGCAGCGTTCGAGAGGGCGATGGATCGGATCGGCGACCAGGTGCGCATGGCCTCAAGCCCTGTGCTGACCCTGTCATCCACATTGCACGCCGTCGCCCGTAGCGACGACGCCGACGCGGTTCAGACGCTCGCACGCATGAACGAGGGGCTCAGCACGATCAAAAGCTCCGGCGAGTGGTTCGTCCTCGTAAAGTCGTTCTTCGGCACCTCGTCCTGACACGGATCACGCAAACGACGTAAGGGTATGGCGAGAAACACAATTCTCGCCATCCCAGTTTATTACATAATATGCATTATCCGGATTCCGAACCCATCCATTTCAACGATATCTTGCGGAACGTGTGATCCCTTCCCGGCCTGAAGATCGTCACAAAGCGCAGTGGAAACGGTGTTTCGGATCGCTTTAGCTTGCGTCCAGGTTCTGTATGCGGAGACAGCCATGCCCAACTGTAACTGGTTTGGGACTGTAAGAGATCACGCGCCAATCCTCGAGTTCCTGTTTCAGGGCGGCGCGTGCGAAATCTACCAAAGCTACTCCGATCTCGAGAAACTTCTCATCCGTTTCAACTCTCCTGCCGAAGTCCTGGCAGAGTTCCGGAAGACCCATGCGGACGGTCCCGAGGTCAACACAGTCCATCTGCAGCTGCGTGTCTCAAGCTGCAGCCCGCCATTTGCGATCAAAAGGTTGTCCCTCGATCCAAAGGCTTGTAGCGGCGCAACTTGGCGGGAGCGTGCGGAAGGTCTAGGCCTGATACAGCTTTACTTGAGCGCGCCAGAGCACGGACAGCTCAAATGTTCCCACACCAATCACAACAGTCAGAAACGCGCTGCAGCCTGGTCGGCCCATATTGCAAACGACTCGGAGAAAGCCTGGGATTTCGAAGGTATTGCCCAATTTTCCTCAAAGCTGAACCGTCGGATAAGACAGGCGGGCATCGCCAAAGTCGGACCCAAGGTCGTGCATCCGCACGCATGGGAACTTCATCGGACCGAGGGGCTGGACCTCACCTCTTCCTAGACGGTTCATGATGGCTCGCTGATCTTCACGACTGACCGCTACGACAGGTCAAGCCAGCATCCCTTCCAGAGCCTCACGCCCGAGTGACGGCACCCTCGCCATGACAGACCGTCGGTTTGCGACCAAAAAAGGTTCGGATCCGCTGTTGACCTCGGTCCGGTAATCCCGTGTCATATCCCCAGCGCACGCAAAGTGCTGCCAATAATGCCCTCCCACAGCGTTTTGGGGAACGGGCCTCGGTCAGACAGGGAGTTCTACATGACCAGAGAGACAGTGAACGGAAAGCCGCTTCATCCCGCGATTGATATGTATGCCGCCGAGGCTCGGGAAGGACGGATGGACAGGCGGGAGTTTCTGGCGACCGCAACAGCACTCGGCGCAACGACCGCAACGGCATATGGACTTCTCGGCATCGCTGCACCGGCCCCCGCCCGCGCTGACGCGCATGGTGGAGGCACCCTGCGTATGCAGATGGAGATCAAGCGCGTGCAGGATCCGCGCATCTTCGACTGGTCCGAGATGGGCAATGTCGGCCGCGGGCTCTGCGAGAACCTTGTCCGCTACACCAAGGATTTCACGTTCGAACCCTGGCTTCTTGAAAGCTGGGAAGTGTCCGAAGACGCCAAGACCTACACGCTGAATGTGCGTCAGGGCGTAACATGGTCCAACGGTGACGATTTCACCGCTGATGACGTGATCTACAACCTGACCCGCTGGTGCGACAAGGCGGCCGAGGGCAACTCCATGGCCGGTCGGCTCGCGACGCTCATCGATGATGATACCGGCACTGTGGCCGAAGGTGTGATTGAGAAGACGGGCTCTCATAGCATCCAGCTCAACCTGCCAATGGCGGACATCACGATCATTCCAGGCTTCTCGGACTACCCTGCCCTCGTTGTGCACCCGAGTTTCGACGACAGCGGCGCGGATCTCTCGGCCAATCCTGTCGGCACCGGTCCCTACATGATCGACGAGGTTGAGGTTGGTGTGCGGGCGGTTCTCACCAAGCGCGATGGCTGGTGGGGCGGCGATGTCGCCATCGACCGGATCGAGTATATCGACTATGGCACCGACCCGTCGGCCTTCATCGCGGCCTTCGAGGCGGAGGAGATCGACGCCGTCCACCAGACCAATGGCGAATATATCGATATCCTCGACAGCCTCGGCCTCATCAAATCCGAGGCCGTGACTGCCGCAACCATTGTTGCGCGGATGAACACCGAGGCCGAGATCGATGGCGTCAAACCCTATGCCGACCAGCGTGTTCGCCGTGCGATCCAGCTTTCGGTCGACAACTCCGTCATTCTGGAGCTCGGCATCAACGGCCACGGCCAGACGGCCGAGAACCACCATGTGGGCCCGATGCACCCCGAATATGCCGATATCGGGATGCCGGCGCGCGACCCGGCGGCCTCAATCGCGCTGCTGGAAGAGGCCGGCATGCGCGACTACGAGCATGAGCTGATCTCGATCGACGACGATTGGCGCCGCGCCTCGACAGACGCCATCGCAGCCCAGATGCGAGACGCCGGTATCAACGTCAAGCGGACCATCCTTCCGGGCGCAACCTTCTGGAACGACTGGACAAAATACCCGTTCTCGACGACCAACTGGAACATGCGCCCGCTCGGCGTCCAGATCCTCGCGCTTGCCTATCGCAGTGGCGAGGCCTGGAACGAGGCCGCCTATTCCAACCCGGAATTCGACGCCAAGCTGGCCGAGGCTCTGGCCATCGCGGATGCCGACAAGCGCCGCGAGCTGATGGTCGATATCGAGCAGATCCTGCAGGATAGCGGCATCATCATCCAGCCCTATTGGCGCTCGCTCTTCCGGCACACCAACGACAAGGTCCAGGGTGCCGAACAGCACCCGACCTTCGAGCATCATCACGACCTCTGGTCGATGGCCTGATGCCCCAGGGGCGGCCAAACGGCCGCTCCACTCCCCTCCCCCGTCCTAAACAGAAACAAAAAGCGGGGCGCACTCTGCCATGCTGAGCTTCCTGATCAAACGCCTGGGCGTCATGGCGCTGACGGCGATCTGCCTGACCTTCATCGTGTTCTTGCTGACCAACCTCGAGCCCAATCTCGAGAAACTGGCCAAAGAGCAGAACAACATGCGCATGACGGACGAACAGGTCGAAAGCTGGCTTGAGAAGGAAGGCTATCGACGGCCGACATTTATCCGCTACAGCGAATGGATCGGCGGGGTGATCACAGGCGATCTCGGCGACTCAACGCGCTTCAACAAACCGGTATCTGAGATCATCGGAGAGCGGCTGGGCTACACCGGCTGGCTGATGTTCTGGGTGATGATCACGATGGTCCCGGCAGCGCTGATCGTCGGCGTTCTGGCCGGTATGCGCGAGGGATCGAAAGCAGATCGGGGGCTTTCCACCGTTTCGATTGTATCAACCGCGACGCCCGAATACGTCTCGGGCGTGATCTTCATCGCGATCTTTGCGACCAGTTTCGGCGGCCTCAAGTGGTTCAAAGCCTCAGCAGCATCTGCCACCAACGGGATCACATTCGAAAACTTCACCCTGCCCGTGCTGACCATGGCGCTCTATGGCATGGGCTACATTGCACGCATGACCCGCGCCTCGATGGCCGAGGTGATGACGGCACAGTACATCCGTACCGCACGGCTGAAGGGTGTCAGCTTCACCAATGTCGTCCTCAAACACGCGCTGCGCAACGCACTGATCGCCCCCTTCACTGTCATCATGCTGCAGTTCCCGTGGCTGTTGACCGGGGTTGTCATCGTCGAATCTCTTTTCAATTACAAAGGGTTCGGCTGGACAATGGTGGAGGCGGCCTCCAACAACGACATCGACCTCCTGCTCAGCTGTTCCATCGTCGCCGTGGTTGTGGTCCTGCTGACCCAGCTGATCTCTGACATCGGCTATGTCTATCTCAATCCAAGAATTCGTGTGCGCTAGGGGTACTGATCATGGAAGCTCTTAGCACCGCCGAAATCGTGTTCCAGATCGTGCAGCGCATAATGCCTGCACTCGTGGGACTGGTGATTATCATTGCCGTATCTGTCGCTTTCAAAAGACATCTCAGCCTCTACGGTCGCCTCTTTGACAGCCCGATTGGCATCATCGGCTTCTCGCTGGTGGTCTTCTGGGTGCTCTGCGCTTTCATGCCCGGATGGATCGCGCCGTTTGACCCCGCCGTCCAGAACGTCGCGATGAGCTGGGCAGAGCCCGGCTCCATCGATCCCGACACTGGCGAGCCATTCCTGCTTGGCGGCGACAAGCTTGGGCGCGACATCTTCTCTCGTGTAGTCTATGGAGCGCAGGTCGTGCTCCGTATTGCCCCGGCTGCCACACTCTTTGCATTCATGATGGGCATCCTTCTGGGGCTTCCGTCGGGCTTTTTCGGCGGCATGCTCGACACAGTTTTGTCGTTCATCGCCAATCTCGTCCTCGCCTTCCCGGTGATCCTGCTCTTCTTCCTTCTTGTGACGCCGGAAATCGCACGGGAGGATCTGGTCTCTATCCCCCTCTTTGGGTGGACACTAGGATTGACACTACCGCAGATGTTTGCAGCGGTCCTCTTCCTCTTCCCGATTTTCTTTCTCCTCGTCCTGTTCTCGTCGCGCTACATCACAGAACCGGAAAGACTGATCGTCTTTCTCAGCATCACACTGATCGTCGGTTTCTGGATTTACTCGGGTCTGGTGTTCAACGCCGATCCGACAGGGATCTGGTCGGGGCTGATGGACCCGAATATGCTCAACATCTTCGTCTCCGTGGTCTTCGTGAACTCACCCACCGTGTTCAGGATCGTCCGCGGCATCACGATGGATATCAAGACACGCGATTATGTTGCCGCAGCGCAGACCCGCGGCGAAAGCCCTTGGTACATCATGCTGTGGGAGATCCTGCCAAACGCCCGCGGTCCGTTGATCGTCGATTTCTGTCTTCGCATTGGCTACGTCACCATTCTGCTCGGCACGCTCGGCTTCTTCGGACTGGGCGTCAGCTCGGAAAGCGCAGACTGGGGCCTCACGATCAGCGACAATCGCCAGACTTTCCTGCTGGCCGGGGTCGAGGCGCGGTCCCACACAATCCTCGCGGCCCTGTCGCCTGCCATCGCGTTGATGACGCTGGTCCTCGGCCTGAACCTGCTGGCCGACGGCCTGCGTGAACAGTCTCTTAAGGATTGAGGGGGTGGCGATGCGAACTCAGCTCATGTGCCCGACGGTTTCTGGACGTTTTCTGGACGGCTTCTTGGCGCTCAAAACCGAGGGAGATCTGGCATGACCAAGTGGGATTACGATGGCCCGATCCTTGAGATCGAGAACCTCTCCATCTCCTTCTTCACCCGCGCGGGCGAGATCCCGGCGGTCATGGATTTCTCCTGTGTCGTCCAGCCGGGCGAGGCCATGGGCCTTGTCGGCGAGAGTGGTTGCGGTAAGTCCACGGTCGCACTTGGCGTCATGCAAGACCTTGGAAAGAATGGTAAAATCGTCGGCGGCTCGATCAAGTTCAAGGGCCGCGATCTGAACAAGATGACCCAGGCCGAGCTGCGCGGTCTGCGGGGCTCCGAGATCGCCATGATCTATCAGGAGCCCCGCAAACCGCGCAGCTCGGCCTGGGTCATCTTGTTCAGATCGCGGCCCTTGAACTTGATCGAGCCGCCGACGATTTTACCATTCTTTCCAAGGTCTTGCATGACGCCAAGT
>JAAUYD010088405.1_pt1 | contig 12551 bp, 5 predicted proteins | sample 7278101 | NCBI WGS metagenome assembly JAAUYD01 (sample SAMN14350128, study PRJNA611818) | marine sediment metagenome | isolation source: surface marine sediment (0.6m) | place: French Polynesia: Moorea | collected 2018-08 | reverse complement strand
GGCCCATACCGTGTCCTGGATCTCGTCCTTGTCCACGGCCTGGTGCCGCTGCTCTATGAGGTAGAGCAGCAGGGCGAATACGCGAGGCTCGAGCGGCACGAGCTCGCCATTCCGACGCAGTTCGCGGCGGCCGACGTCGAACTCGCAGTCGTTGAAGCGGATCACGCTGGATGACGAATCGCTCATAGGATAACTGAAACTAGCTACTTAGGTTTTCCTTACCGAGAATTATCGTACTACTTCGATCTGCCTGCGCTTCACACCCACCCCGCAAGGGACAGATGATGCACTCTGCCCGACTGGTCTCCGATGACGACCCGGTCCCCGAGCGGAGTCACGCTGACCGCCGTTATCTCGTGATCGAACGAAATGCTGGCGCGTTTGTCGCCGGGTCCGAAGCCGTAAACAACCAGCGTGTCACCGTAGATCGAGCAGGCGAGACGGCCATTCGGCGAAATTGCGACCTCATCGACAGTTCCGGACTCTCCTGAGACTACGGATACCTGTTCGCCCGTAACGACGTTCCAGGTTCGAAACGTGTTGTCCTTACCGGCGCTGATCGCGTGTATGCCATCTTCGCCAACTACGATGTCGAGAACAGGCCCCGTATGACCTTCGAGTACTTTGGGTGGAGCCGTGAAGTCGGAGACGAACAAAGAGCCAAATAATGACCCAAGCACAGCCAGCTCGGAATTCGGACTGTAGTCGACTACGATGATGTCCGATTCGCCCAGATCATGATCTTCTGTATTGCCGGATTCGAGGTCCCAGAAGCTGACATTCCCTTGCGACCCGATCACGACACGATTGCCATTGGGAGCAATAGCAATTATCGGGTCCCTGGCGATGGGTTTGGCGGTGATATCAAGCACAGGCCCGGCCTGCGATTCCTCGAGCATTGCGTCGCCCGCCCTGAACGACGACAGCGCTCTTTTGTTTTCGTCGGAAACGAGCACTCTCAGGTTTCGTCCCGTCGATGAGTCCCAGACTCTGACAGTGCGATCGCGGGAGAAAGACAACACACGTGAGCCGTCCTCCGAGATGTCGAGATCGAGAACCTCCCGCGAGTGTCCTTGCAGTATTTGGGTGCAGGCACCATTGGCCAGGTTCCAGATTCGCAGCGTGCGGTCCCGGGACGCCGTGACCGCCTGACGACCACCCGAGGAAAGCTCGAGTGCGTGTACGCGGTCCTTGTGCCCTCTCAAATGTCGGACTATTCGCGGTGGCCCGTTGTTGTCCGCAGGCTCCCAGACGGCCGGATCGTCAGATTTGGTGCCGGAAACAACGACGCTCCCGTCTGCAGAGGCAGTCAACAAGCTGACGGGCTCAGAATGACTCGCACCCTTCTCGTCACGCGTATCCGACCCTAAATTCCAGAATCGAATCGTCTTGTCGGTCGAACCGGATACGACCTGGCCGCTACTCGGCGATACGACAACAGAACGCACAATGCCTGCGTGACCGCGAAAAACGCCCCTCGCCTTTCCGTCGCCGAGGTCCCACAGCCGCAGGGACTTATCGCGCGAACCGGAAACGGCCATCTTGCCGTCTAGGGTCAGTACGACAGCGTCGACCGGTGCCTCGTGACCTGCCATTTTCTTCTGTAATTCGCCGGTTGCGGTCGACCAGGCGTGCAGCGTGCAGTCGTCTGAACCAGACAGCAGCAGAGAACCGTCCGGGGAAAACGCCGCACACCGTACGACACCAGCATGGCCCCCAAGTACTCGCTCGTTGGCACTTCCATCAAGCTCAACGACGCGCAATGTCCAGTCACCTGCACCGAAAGCCAGCGTGCCGCCATCTGCGGTCATGGCAATCGCGTTTAGCTGGTGTTCGCGCCCCTTGAACACCACCTCGGTCTCCTTCGTATTCAGGTCCCAGGTGCGCACAGAGCCATCTTCGGAAACGGAGGCGGCCACCGAGCCGTCTGCGGACATGGCGACGCCTTGTACAGCGAGCGTGTGGCCGCGGAACGCCGAAACCTCCTCGCCTGATGCCACGCGCCAGAGTCGAAGCGTTCGATCCTCGGATCCCGACAATATGAACTTGCCGTCCCGCGAAAACGCTACCGAGTGGATGGCACCGCCATGCCCCTGGAAGTTCCGAACCACGCGGCCATCATTGAGGTCCCAAAGGTGCAACATCCAGTCCTCGGACCCTGATACGAGCCAGCGGCCGTCGACGGATATCGCCAGGGCCCTGACGGGCCCGGTATGGGACTTGAGAATTCCCGCGAGAGCGCCGCCAGGATGGGTGAGCGACGTTTCGGCAAGATCGATCCGAAAGCCGGGCCCACCCTCGTCGGCCGCATTCAAAAATCGGTCCATTTCCTGTGAGCGGCCCCGGTCGATACGTCCACAAAGCTGGGTCCTCAACTGCATGGGGTCGTACGCAAGACCGTAAGACGCCAGCCTCAGCGCGTCGCGAACCGTTCGAGCGTCTTTTGATTCCCCTATTCTGTCGAAGTCGTGGAGCAGGGTCTGAACGGATACGAACTTGAGTCTTTCCTGGAGCCAATCGAAGTCGAACAGCAGGTCCTGGAGCCGATCACTCATTCCGGCTTGCTTGAGGTGCCATCCTATCCAGGTCCACTCGTACTCGCCGGGCAGCTCACTGGGCACTTCCAACCAGCTTTCTGCCAGCCTCTGATGTAGCTCGGCTACGTCATCTGCCAATGATTCGAAGTAGGATCGCAACACATTGTGTAAGCGAAACTTTCCTGTCTTCAAATCGAATTCCAGCAGTGCGGCGTTGTCCAGTCGCAGCACCAGGTCCTCTGTGTCGAAATCGTCCAGCCCCCAAAGCGCAGTAGCCGCGGTGACCGGAACAGGCACGTCTTTTCTGAAGACTGAAAGCTGTGCGCAGCGAACTCTGTCCTGCTCGTCGAACAGCTCGAGACTCGCACCGACCGTGCTGGTTACCGCATCGTGTCGGGCGGTTGGGGTCACGCGGTCGAAAGCGACGATACCTTTCTTGTCCAGGGCGCGATCGATATAAGACAATGCACCTTGCAGCGAATCTCCGCGATCCATGCGCGCCTTCAATTGCGAGCTCGCCAGCTTCAATAACAGTGGCCATTCCCCGAGTCGCTCGGCAAGACGCGCGAGTTTGGCAGCGTCTGACGGCTTCGCTTCTATGCGGGCAGAGAGCATTTGGAGCGCCTGCTCGCTCGTCATCTTGTCGACCATGGTCCGCGTTGTCTCGACGTCCGTCAGGACGCTGAGCTGGCGCGTTGTGATCAGGCGAGAGCAGTGCGCACCTCCCCGCATGAACGGACGTAAGTGGTTCGAGTCCCAGACATCGTCTATCACAACCAGGCAATTCTTCTGATCGAGCTGGGCGGCCAGCTGAATGGATGCGTCGTCGACGTCGATGAACGCCAGCCGCTCACCCGTCAGTGCGGCATAGAGTTTTCGTAGCTCGCCCTGCAGATCCGGCGTTTCTCCCAGGCTGGCCCACAATACGCCGTCATCGAATGCGCTGATGATGTGCTCATCGTGGCAGAGCATGCACGCCAGCGTTGTCTTGCCGAAGCCGCCAGAACCTTGCAGGGCTGCAGTTACAGCCGCGGGATTCTCGCGTGTGGCGTCGAGAACGAAAGAGAGAATCTCATCGAGTTCCCGCTGGCGTGGAATGCAGTGAGCCGGTAAGTCGGGCGCCATGAACGGCACCCGGCTGACCTTTTCCGCGCTCAGCATGTACGCAATAAACGAGTCCCATTCCTTCGAGAGGTCGTAGCAATGTACCTTGCGCATCCAGCTTGGCAGCTCGCTGAAATCGAGCGCGGAATCGTGTTCCATCACAGGGCACACGCGTACGCCCTGCTGCCGCGCATAGCGCCATTCCTTGGCAGCTACCTCAGATTGCGCCGCGGCGGGCGTCAGTACCATGATCAGGGTTTCGACTTCTTCAAGCGCGTCGGTTATCTGCTTCCACCAACCGACGCCGCCAACCATCTGCGCACGGTCCATCCACAGAGTTATCTCCGGGTTCTCCGATTGAATTCTCGTGCGCAGCGCCGCAGCAAAGTCGGCACCATCCGATCGCGCGTACGAAATGAATACGCGAGGTGGCGAGCTGAAAGGGCTGAGTTCCTTGACCCTCCTGCTTACTGACTCGGCACTCAAGCGTGAATCTTCCTGGTTAAGCCGAATGCTCGGCGGGCAAAGTCGTCATAAAACGAAGCGTTGTCGTCAGGCCCTCGAGCTGAAAGTGCGGCCGCAGATAGAACTTCGCCTGGTAATTCGCAGGATCACCTTCAATATCCTCGATGACGAGCTGTGCGTCCGCCAGTGGTCTCCTTGCTTTGCTCTCCTCACTTGAAGAAGCGGGGTCATGATCCACGTACTGTCCTACCCATTCATTCAAGTGCCTTTCCATCTGCTCACGATTGTAAAAAGAGCCTACCTGGTCGCGAACGATGCATTTCAGGTATTGCACGAATCTGCAACTCGCAAGCAGATATGGCAGGCGTGCGGCTAATGAGGCTGCAGCAGTAATATCGGGATCGTCGTAGTCGGCCAATTTGTGAAATGACTGTGCACCGATAAACGCTGCGAAATCCGAGCCCTTTCGATGCAACAACGTCATGATGCCCTTGGCGGCGAGCTCTGCTTCCCATCGGTCCGTGATGGCCACCTCCGTCGGAGAGCGCGGACTGACGCTGCCGTCATCGGACGGAAATGCCATTGCCGGCAGCCCTTCCACGAGCCCGCCGCTTTCGATCCCACGAATTCTCGCGCACCATCCGTACTCCTTGTATGCGCGCGTGATATTTGTGCCCATCGCATAGGCGGAATTGCACCATACGTAAGTGTCAGGCGCTGCCCCGCTGTGGCTCTCTTCGTATGCAAACTCCTCCACCGGGTCGGTTTCGTTTCCATAAGGCAACCGACCGAGAAACCTCGGCATAGTGAGCGCAATGAATTTGGAATCCTCCGACTCCCGAAGCGCACGCCAGGCCGCGTACTCCACCGTCTCGAAAACCTTGGTCAAGTCACGTGGTTTCGCAATGTCTTGCCAGCTTTCGAGCTGCATTACCGAAGGCGCTACTGCCGCTATGAATGGTGCGTGCGCGGCAGCGCTGATCATGGACATTCCATGGAGTATCTCTACGTCTGGCGGACTATGGTCGAACTCGTAGTCACCTATGAGGCAGCCGAATGGTTCGCCACCAAGCTGGGAGTATTGCTCGTCGTAGATCTTCTTGAATATCGGGCTGTGTTGCCAGGCTACGCCCTTGTAGCGTTTTATCGTGCGCCCGAACTCTCTCTTTGACAGGCAAATAAAGCGAATCTTGAGTAGCTCATCGGACTCCGTATTCGCAACCAGGAAATGCAGGCCCCTCCATGCGCCTTCCAGCTGCCGAAGATCCTGGTGGTGCAAAACCATGTCGAGATGCTTTGACAGTACCGCGTCAATCTCGTCGATTATTCCTAGAATCAAGTCGGGCGATGCTGCTACGCCAGCAGCCAGATTGGTTTGCACCCTGGCAGCGAGCACCTGTACCGCCTCTTCTACCTGCTCCCGCGCACGATCAGAGCGAGGTTTGAACTCTTTTTCAAGCAAGGCGCCGAATTCGTCGGTTGACAAGGGCTCGTCATCATCGGATGCAGACACCGAAGCCAGCGATACTATCGACGAGCGAAAACTCTCGTCATCTGCAATTCTATCGATGATCTCTTCGGCGCCAGCCTTTCCATCAACAAACGCGTGCAGACTCGAAAGCAATGTCCTCTGGTGCAGCAGGTCGTTCAGCGCAGGAATCTTCCTGGCGATTGCAGCAGGCGAAAAATCGTCCAGGCTGTGAAACCTGATGTCTATGTTCAGTTGCTCGTCCTCGGGTTTCGGAGACGGGATGGTGAAGGTCACCCGAGGTTCAATCCAGCTCATACGTGCGTCGAAGTTGTCTACATCGATATCGACGAAACGACGGTCCTCGAGAGTCGAAAGACTATCGCGGGAACTGCCGGCCAGATCTGCGAATACGCCGACGACGAACGGGACAACGATCCGCTTTTCCGCGCCGTAGAGTTCGACTGAATAATCGATCTGGACGCGAGGCGCGCGATTGCGCGCAATGAATTTTTGGCTGCTGCGTTTAGCCATTGCATTCCCTCGAGTTCGCGAAAGGAATCCGGATCAGAAGCACTGCGACATCGATTCTATCTGGTTGGCGCGTGGTTTTCTCACACGGCACGAGCATTGTCGCATGCAGCTCGACTCCTGCTATGTACAAGCCAGAATTGACGGCCGCTCCGCTCCGAGCACAATGTTGTTAGAGCGGATGCGTTACAACCGCAGGAGTGCAACAACAGACCATGGGAGGTGACAAAATGTCAGCTCGCCACGTATCAACGAAAGCAAAGGTATTCGTCAGTCACAGCCACGAAGACCGTCACAAGGCTGTAGAACTTCAGAGGGTTCTCGAGGAACACCAAGCACGGACGTTTCTCGACCAGGACACAATAGACACATTAGACAATCTCCCGAATCGTGTTCGCGAGGGAATCTCATGGTGCGATTCTTTGCTTCTCATCTGGTCCGTCAACGCAGCAGATTCTGCATGGGTACGACGAGAGTGGGAGACAGCCCATAAACGTGGAAAGAAGATCGTTCCCTATGTTCTCGATGGCACACCGCTCCCTTACCTGTTGGACGAGCTGGTCTACATCCCTGCGAGTGACGCGCAACATGGGCATGCAAAACTTCTGAAAGCGGTGATTGGGCCTGTTGTGGTCGACCCGAGGACCTTGTTCCCCGGTTTGTGGGCGGCAACCGTGGACGCATTCGGGATGGCACAGGGCACTTACACTCTCGAGCTGCGAGAGAATGGCCAGGTGGAGGGCGAGGGAGGCATAAGTGATTCGGGAATGGCGGGCCAGTTGGCAAATGAGATGGGAATGAGCGGCCTGCTGAGCATGCGGGTACCGCTCCATGGATCGTGGTCCTATGACCGGGGCTCGAAAACGCTGACGATCGAAACAACTACTTCCGTTGTGTTTGGTCAGCAGCAGAGCGACACAATCAGAATTCGGACGACAGGACATGAGAAAGGCGCGATCACTGGAGAGGATTTGGCAGGACGCCAATGGACACTTCGGCGCATTGGAGACAGGTCGAGATCGCCGGTAGAAGACGAGAGACAACGCATTCGAGACGGATTGCAGAACATGATTGATACGAGCAGGGATTCGCCGGCGCTCGCAGTCATGCTTGCGGCATTGTGCGTCGGCGCGCAGGAACAGTCCGAATTCAATCTCGGTCTTCCCACCAAGAAGGCACGCCGGGTCATGCAGGCGGACCAAAACACGCTTCCTGTGGCCTTCGAGAATCTCGTGCAAGCACTAGAGCGCGGCGGCTGGATTCACTAAGAGCAGCAGTCGAGGAGAACAGTCGGTCAGGGCCGACTTGTCCCGATCCCCCTCGTCAGATGGCTTCGCCATCCAGATAGGCCGGTTGCCGTGGCAGAGTCTGTGACGCTGGTCCCAGCCACGCCGGTCACGCCCTGCTAGGGTATCTTGCCAAGCTGTTGCTGGGGATTATCTTGGCGGGCAAGCGCGGGAATCTATTTTTCATGTTTCGGGTAGCGGTGCTGCTGTCACTGCTGGGCTTTGCCGTCTTTGCGTATCGTTACGTCGAGGAGCTTGGCGGACCGACCGAACTGATCCCCGAATTGCTCCGCGTGCACGAGGAGCGTCAAAACAGCGAGCAGGCTAACCTGGCCACCCTCGTTGCCGGCGCGATCAAAACGATCGACAACATGGATGCGATGCCGGTCGAGCGTCAGATAAAGGCCGCGCGAGCACTCGCCGAGGAAGGGCTGGCCCGGCGCAAGACCTGGGTAAAGAGTGGACTGTCCGTCGACTACGGCCAGATCGGCGCCGAAGTACGCATCGCCAATCACGATAATTCGGACCTGCACGAAGCCGTGGGGCCGCTGGTTCGTATGCTGCGCGACGGTGACGAGATGCTCCGACTCGAGTCGGCTTATGCCTTGTCCCACATGCAACTCACGCCGCATCATGACGATTACGTACAGACGATGGTCAAGGTGCTCAAGCGTGAGCACTCGATCTACGTCAAGACGTACCTGGCTCGGGCGATTGGCGATATCGGTCCGCGCGCGAAAGAGGCGACGGCGCAGTTATCGGCATTGCTCGTCGAGGACGAGCCGCGACTTGTCACCAGCGCAGCACGCGCGATCGCGCGCATCGGGCCAGGCGCCTACAGTCTGCCGCTCGAAGCCCGTCTCATCAGCCTGCTATCGCACACGGACGCGTCCGTTCGCGACCAGGCCGCAGAAGCACTCGGTAGCATCGGCGCATTCAGTCTCGAGGCCGACCGGGCACTGCGAGCGGCGCTCAAGGACGACGATGCATACGTGCGTGTTGCGTCGGCGCTGGCCCTGGCTGATCTCGGCGTCACGGAAGAGTCTGTGCTGAGGGAATTGCAACGCGCTTACGAGTTGCCGCCGCGTACCACGATCTACGTTGAGGACGTCGCACGCGTAGTGTCGGTCCGCAGGCGCGCAACCGCGACATTCACCAGTCTCGGCCATGCGCCGGAGGAATTGCTGGGCACGCTGGCCTCGGTGTCGAAGGAGTCTGACGATCTCTTTGCGCGCGAGGACGCTGTGGCGTTGATGGCGGGGAGAAAATTCTCGGAAGAACGGGCCAGGGCTCTGATCGAACTGCTTCGGGATCGCCAGACGGGTGTCTACTATGCGGTCGTCGACGGCCTCGTTGGCATGGGACCTGAAGTCGTGCCGCTGGTCACGCCGCTGCTGGACGACAAGCAACCACACGTTCGTGAGCTGGCCGCCGAGGTGCTCGCTAAACTCGATATCGAGGCCGCACCGGCCAACGACGCGAACGACCTCCTGTTGCGTACCCTCGCGACCGCTCGCGAGCAATCTACCAAGGCGAAAGCCTGCCGCCAGCTCGGTGAGGCGCGCGCCACTGAAGCGCTGGCCGAGCTGACGAATTATCTGGAGGTTTCAGACCGGACCCTGAAGAAGTGCGCACTCTGGGCCGTGCTGCGCATCGATCCGGACCACGCCACGGCGAAGCCGCAGCTCGAGGCGCTGCTGAAGCAGTCTGACGAGCTGGCTCTCGGCGTCGTCGAGGATCTCAGCCCGGATACGCTCGCCTGGGTGCCGACAATCATCGAGGCTTGGACACTGGCGGACAACAGCTTTTCGAAGAACCAGGTCGCCGTAACAATGGCAAGGCTCGGCCACAGCGAGTTGCTGGACTACCTGCTGGCGCGGCGCGATGAGCGGGTCCTGAACGGACCGGTGCTCGATGTCGTTATCGGCCGACTGATCGAGGACCTGCGCTATTACAAGTTCCATCCGGAGGAGCACCTGTTGCCGCGCCGACGCATGGCGTTGTCTTCGCTCGAACATCTGGGCGTGCTGACCAACACGCAACGCCTGGACTTCACCGCCGACGTTGAGAACGTCGAGCTCGGCGACCAGGTCAAAACCATCTGGCGGGAACAGCGTGCGGCCCGTCCGCGGCCACCATCCAAGAAAGACCTGCTCGCGAACTTGTATGGCGATCTGCCCGCGCCGCGAAACCCCGATGTCGCGCGCTACGCCGGGCTGCTTCTCAAGACCGACAAGCAGACGCGTGAGGGGGCGGTAAGCGGCCTCGCGCGAATCGGTACACACGCAGTTGAGGCGCCGAACTACCTCTACCGCGCGGTGCGCGATCCCGACGAGCCGGTACGCCGGCGCGCGCTGCATGCGCTTTACGAGATAGGTGATCGTTCGCCGCAAGCGATCGAGGCCTATAAGGCCATGCTGTTCAACACCGACCAGTCCGATGCACTGAACCAGCAGGCCGCCCGCGCGTTGGCGGAGATCGGCGCACCCGCGTTGCCGGCGCTGACCGAAGCCGCCGAGCAGGACGCTATTGCGGTGCGGCGAGCAGCCGCCTTCGGGCTGCTCAAGCTCGGCGCCGATGCGGCGCCCGCCAGGGGACTTATCGAGCGACTCGCAGCCGATCCGCACAAAGGCGTGAATCACTATGCGCAGCAGGCGCTGGCGAAACTGGAGGCACAGCCATGACGCTCGGCAAGTGGTTCAAGCGCACGGCGCTCGTACTCGGCGCACTCGCGGTGCTGTACTTCGTCGTGGGCTCTTTCTATGTCTCGAAGGTCAGCCAGCGCGAGGAAGATTGGCACGAAGAAGCCGTTGCCAACACGGTACGGGCAACACCCGAGGAGTGGCTCGATGTCGTTCACCACGAAAATCCCCGGATCGAACTGCGCTACCGTCCGAAACCGGGGGTTCTTTACCGGGTTCGGGTCTACGAGGATCGTAGTTACGTGTCGGCGCTGTTTCCCGGCTCGTCCGATGTTACGCCGATCCGTTTTGAAACCGGTAAGATCGGGATCTCGGAGTGGCGCGCGCTTCGTGACCTGGCCGAAAGAATGTACCCGGTACGCGAGACCTTGTTCCAGAAGGACGACAACATGAACCCAGCCGACGCGCGGTTGACGATCGTGCACGAGAATCGGCAGCGTCTGCTCTACAAATACCACACGGCCAACTATGCGCAGTTGCCGAAGCTGTTGCGTGACTATGATGCGCTGTTGTTCAAGACTATGCAGTCGTGGACCGTAAAACCGCACCATGGCCATGCCAGGCCGGTAACGCAACTCAGTTACGACGTGGAAGCGATCCCGAACCTCGTGCGGGGATTGGAATCGCCGCGTGAGGACCTGCACGCTAGTGTCGTCGAACGCCTGGTCGACATTGGCCAACCGGCGTTGCCGGAGCTGATTCGCGTTTTACGCAAGGGCGAGCAGGCGCGCTACCGGCCGGTCAGTCGCTACTCGGCCGTCATCGATGGAATCGGTGAGCTCGCGGATGTCTCGAGCGAAGGCTATACGCTCGCGAAGTCGGTCGCGGCCGGGACGGACGGTGCACCCGGGCAAAAAACGTTGAGAAAGCAAGCGCAGGAGGTTGTTGACCGATTCGAGATCGAGGCTTACCTGGCCGAGCGTTGGACCGTCTCGCCCGAAGTCGAGGCATTGTTCGCAGAGCGGCGGCTATCACGGGATCAGGAAATCGAAGCGATGGCGGAGTTTCGCTACCGGTTCAACCTCAGACCCGAGCGCGACTCGGCGAGCGACGTGTTGATCGGGGTCGGTTCAGATGTACTGCCGGTCGTGCTCGAGCAGCTGCGGCGCGAACGAGTTGAGAAGAACTACATCAACGACGAACATCTCGAGGTGCTTGGCGAGCTGGGTGGTTACGAAGCGCTCCTGTTTGCGATCAAGAACGACGTCGTTGCGGCATCGGCGTGCATCGAGCCGCTGCGAAAGCTCGGCGCGAACGGGGTACCGGGCATGCTGGCGTTGCTCGAGTCGGGAGAGCGAAATGCGCGTCACCAGGCGGCCCACGTGCTGGCGCAACCGGAGTACAGGAATTACACGACAGAGCTCGGTGCGACCCTGGAGAGCAAGCTACGCGCTTACCGGGACATGAGAGCAGGCGCTGTACGGGACGTGCAAAAAGACGGGGTGATCAGGCTGATCGACGTGATCCGTGTGCACGGCGCACCCGACGACAAATCGCTTCGGGCCGTTGTGGCGGCGGCGACCGACGAGGCACAGGACGAGCGCACCCGAATCGTGGCGCTCGAAGCGCTCGGGAAACTCGGACCGCGGGCGGCTGCAAGCGTGCCGCAGCTAAAGGCAATGTCCGGCTACGCCAGCGGGCGTGTTTACGACACCCTCGAGGAAACGCTCGCCACGCTCAGCCGGTATTGATCGGCCACTCGTAATGTCGAACGGTTCATTCATGGGCCCCACGGCTCTCGAGATACTCAACGACATCGGCATAGTCGTCGCTTCGCTTCAGATAGTTGAGTGTCGTCGTCCCGCCGTGTAACTCAGTTGCGTCGACGTCTGCGCCATGCTCGACGAGGTATCGCACCATGTCGAGCGACTTCTTGGCAATAAGTAACGCGCTGCGCTTCTGAATATTGGCGACGTTGACGTTGGCCCCTGCGTCGACCAGACGCTTTGCAATCTCGAACTCATCGGCCGAGATGGCCACCAGAAGCGCCGTTTCTTTGGAGGTGTTACGGAGTTCGAGATTGGCGCCCGCATCAATGAGAATACTCACGGTGCTCAATTCCCCGCGTTGGGCAGCGAGCATGAGGGCAGTGGACCCGTCTGTTGCCGCTTTGTTGACATCCGCGCCGCGGTCCAACAGCAAGCGCACCATTTCATCGTTGCCGTCGAACGCGGTCAGGGCAAGCACGGTGTTGCCAAATCTGTCCGTCGCGTTTACATCGCGACCTTCTTCAAGGCCCTGACGCAAGACATCGTTCTTCTCGAAAGTCGCAGCGTGCACGAACTCCTCATTGGTGACTGCGCCCGCAGCTAACGGAAAGAGCAGTGCGATTGCCGCGCAGGTGACAAGGGTCCTTATAATCATCGTTGCTATTCCCGCAAAACATCGAGTGTCGTGATCTCTCAGGGACAACGGTGTGATGCAGCTCACAGTGTAGAGAGAGGCGATCAGCTTTTGC
>JAAUYD010023655.1_pt1 | contig 12553 bp, 12 predicted proteins | sample 7278101 | NCBI WGS metagenome assembly JAAUYD01 (sample SAMN14350128, study PRJNA611818) | marine sediment metagenome | isolation source: surface marine sediment (0.6m) | place: French Polynesia: Moorea | collected 2018-08 | reverse complement strand
GCCCTGTTGAGCGGTGAAACCGATTTTCAAATGGCTGCCACCGGTGGAGAAGCGATCAGCGATATCTTCGGTGCCGTCCCGGACATCGGATGGAATCGTCTGGTCAGGGAGTTTTTAGTGTAACCTCGAACCGCAGAATATCGAAGTAAGGAATTCTGCCATTATATTAATGACAGAGCGAAGCGATTCCACACTTCGACATTCTGCGGTTTCTTGTTCGATATTCGACATTCCCTTGGTTCTTTGTTCGATATTGGATATTTATTTGACCCACCACTAACCGGTATAGAAATGACCCGATGACTTGGTATGGAGGACCGGTTTTCATCCCTCCAACAATCTCTCGCGCTGACGGGCCACTTCATACTCACAGGCCGAGCAAAAATGCAGGGGCAGCTGGTCCAGCTGCTCCAGCTGCTTGCTGAAGCGCATCAGACAGCCTGACTCCCAGCAATGCTCAAGTCCGAAGATGTGCCCAACTTCATGGATGCAAATCTTGGCAATGCGAACAAAGGTCTTCTCCCGGCTCCGGGGGTGGACCAGGCGGTTGAGGGAGACCACAGCCGCCCGTCCGCCCAACTGGGATTCACCGTAGACATAGGTCAATATGGGAATGCACAGGTCATGAGGCATAATGGCCAACTTGAGGGGTGAACCGTCGTCTTCTGCCGCCAGGGATTTAATAATCTGAACGGCATCGTATTGGTGCCGTGACATGAGATAGGCATAGTCCGGATCCGGTCTCGGCATCAAAATATCGGTGGGCAGTTCAAGCACGGCCTGGATATTGGCGCCGATGATGGAAAGCACCAATGGGTCCACATGCCCGAGGGGGATCAGGTCCAGGAAGGCGCGTTGATTTTGAATGGAATCGGGTTCAACCAAGAGATCACCTGCGGGAATACGCTATCGATAAGGTCGCACTGGTTTTAAGGGAAATGCCGCATGCCGTTCACGCCCGGGAGAGCTCATATCGTTTCATCTTTCGCGACAGTGTGACGCGGTCAATTCCCAATTGTTTGGCCGCACGTGTGATGTTGCCGTCGCAAGTGTCCAAAGTGGCCTCGATGTGCCGTATCTCCATCTCCTTGAGGGTCATGGTACCCAGACGGCAATCATCGCCCTGATCCTGTAAGAAAGCGAGCTCATCCGCACCGATCATCCGGCCGCGAGAGATCACGACGACGCGCTCGATGACATTGCGCAGTTCGCGGACGTTTCCCGGCCAGGGGTAGTCACACAGAATCTGCAACGCCTTCTGGGTCAACCCCTCCACAGGCTTTCCCGTTTCTGCGGCAAAACAACCTGTAAAGTAATCGGCCAGTACGGGTATATCTTCAACCCGTTCTCTCAACGGCGGAATTTCGATGGAAAAGACGTTGATCCGGTAGTAAAAATCCTCCCGAAACTGGTTCTCAGCGATAAGCTCCTTCAAATCCCTGTGGGTCGCGCTGATCAACCGAAACTGGGTGTCGATGAATTGGTTGCCGCCGACGCGCTGGAATTTCTTCTCCTCCAGGACCCGCAAGAGGCTGACTTGCATCTTCGGCGATATCTCGCCGATCTCGTCGAGAAAGAGGGTGCCATAGTTGGCCATCTCCAACCGACCCCGGCGGGCTTTTACGGCGCCGGTAAAGGCGCCCTTCTCGTGGCCGAACAGCTCGCTCTCCAACAGGGTTTCGGATTGGGCCCCGCAGTTGATGGTGACGAAAGGCCCATTGGATTGCTCGCTGCGCATGTGAATCGCACGGGCTACCAGATCTTTGCCCACACCGGTCTCCCCAGTGATCAGAATCGGGGATGGCGTTGGGGCCACATCTTCGATGGTCGATAAGATATGGTGCATGGCACTGGATTGGGCGACAAACCCATCCAGAATAGTTTCCTGACGTTCCAGGAGTTGCTCTCGCAAGGCCTCGTTCTCTTCGCGGAGTGCTTTGTTGGCAGCCACTCGTTCCATCAACAAGGAGAGCTCGTCCGGATCGAAGGGCTTGCACAAATACTCTACGGCACCGCGCTTCATGGCCTCGACCGCCGTCTGAATCGATCCGTGGGCGGTGATCATGATCACGGTGGCATCCGGCTGATCTTCCTTTATGTTGGCCAGCACCTCCAACCCATCCATGCCCGGCATCTTGATATCCAACAAGTAAAGGTCGAAATGCCGGTCGGATTGATATTCCAAGGCTTCCGGCCCTGAGGAGGCTGTTTCGACATGATAGCCTTCCTTGGTGAGCCAGGCGGACAGAGCCTGACAGATGGTGGTCTCGTCATCAACGACCAGCACTTGCATCGCGCGCGCCATTTGGATCCCCCTGTTCTTCTTCGTGTGGATTTGGTTTGCTGGGCAGCGTAATCCGAAAAGAGGTCCCCTGCCCCGGTTCGCTGGCCACTTCAATATTCCCGTTGTGTTCGCGGATGATGCCGTACACCATGGACAACCCCAGTCCAACCCCCTTCCCATCACCTTTGGTGGAGTAAAAGGGTTCGAAGATACGGGAAAGATGCTTCTTGTCTATGCCGTGGCCGGTGTCGGCCAGGGAAAGCCACACTTTTTCTTCACCGTTGACATGACCTCCGGTGAGGGTCAACTTACCGCCGTTGGGCATGGAGTCCATTGCGTTAAAGACCAAGTTCATCAGACATTGCTGGATGAGCGCATAATCACCCCACGCCGTAAAGGGTGCATCGGGCAGATGGACATCCCACTCCACGTTGGCTGTTTTGAGCGGGTGGGAGGTCAGGACCACAATGGTCTTTGCCATCTCGATCAAATCCGCGTTGGACGCCGACAAGCTTTTTTGACGAGCGAAGGTCAGCAAGTTCTTGACAATATCTCCACAGCGCAGCGCCTCTTTGACGCATAGCTCCAAATAGTGGGAAAAGTCGCCGAGGCCACCCGGTGGTAATTCTTCCTCGCGGATATAGGACAATATCAGCTTGTTGAAGGTAACGATGCTGGAAATTGGGTTATTGATCTCGTGACAGACAGAGGCCACCAGACGACCGATGGATGCCAGCCGGTCCTCCTGGGCCACCCGCGCCAGATCATCCCGGATGGCGCGCGTGCGTTGCTCGATTCGCTCGCTCAAATCTGAAGTAATATCCCTTACAATCTCCACCATCTGAACAATTTCTCCCAACACATTGAACAAGGGATACGAAATCGCCTGATGAACCCGGACCTCTCCATCACTGGTCGTGATCTCGTGAACCGCCCTGGCCGGCTTGCCGGTTCGCAGTGTCTCCTGGACCGGGCATACACGCTCTGCACCGGTGCAGGGATTCAAAGACCCGTGGATGACTTCAAAGCAGTGCTTGCCCAACACGGCCTCCCGGCCCTGACCGCCTGTAACCAGGTGGGAGTTGTTGCAATTGACGATTCGGAAATTGCGATCGATGACCATAACGCCGTCAGGGGAAGCCTCCAGCAGCGTCGATGCAAAAGAAGTGGCCAGGCTGATCTCAGTCTCACGCTCTTCCACCTGTTCGTACTGATGGGCGATATCGAAGAGCAGCATGGACGCCTGCGCATCCAATATGCCCACAGCATCATGTTTGTGGCGCTGGAGGCCTGCCAGAATTTCCGGATCGCCGCTCAGATCCAGAATCAGGTCAAGCGGCTCGTTGGCGAGCAACTCTTTATAATCCGAATGGATGGTTACACCCATCTCACCGGCGTATTTGTTGAATGCGATGGAGTCGCTGGTTGGCACCATGCCTGCGAGCTTCAGATGCAATCCGTGCAACTTGATAGAGTCCAGCATGCGGAGGATAGATAGGCAGCGGCTACCCTTGGCGACCACCCCGACCCGCAACAGCAATCTGTGCTTGAAAGAGTTGGAGGAAGCCATGGTTCGCTCCTTTGGCCGTAATTGTTTAAACGGAGTGCAGTCTTTAAGGCGATCGATCGCCGGAACGGCGGCCCGTCAAACAAGACCTGAACCTGTGCATATACTTATGACTATCGCAAAAAATGGGGGGATGTGTCAAATGATCCGGTTGCCGCGGCCCAGAATTCAGGGCAGAATAACAGCGCATCCGCCTAAAAGGATTAAAACATCTCTCGGGAGGCAATTAGGTTCAGTTATAATGAGGAGAGATAGGTTCTCAGATTGACTTTTTTATGCTTCAGATTCAGTTTTCTTCTGATGCTGTTTCGATAGGCTTCGACGGTGCGCGTTGACAGGTTCAGAAGCCTGGCCATCTCTTTGGTGGTCTTGCCCGATCGTATCAGATTGACAACCTGCAGCTCGTTGGGGGAGAACATGAAGTATTTCGATGAGAGGGTAGGTGTCGCTGAGCTGACCACCTGTTCCAGGTTCATACGAATCACTTCGACCAATTGTCTCTGCCGGCTGTTCAAGTCGCTGTTTTCCAGCCTTTCCAGATACGGGTCGATAAGTTCTTTTAAGTTTAGGCGAATGAGTTCTTCGGCGTGAAGGAGATCCTCGTTACGCTTGTCCAGGAGCACGCGCATGGCAGTGTTAAGCTCTTCGAGGCGTTCGCTGTTGGCCCGCAATTTCTCAGTTGCCGCGATGCGCTGTTCGATCTCATCTCGAAGTTGCCGGTTGGTCTGGGCCAACTCGCTGGTACGGTCATCCACCAATTGCTTCAACTCCTGGCGGTGGCTGACCAATGTCTCCTGAATTCTCTTCTGCTCGGAAATGGAATGTGCGACAACGTAGGCGCTGGTAATGCGACCTTTTTCACGGATATGATGGATGTGAATCTGTGCCCATTCTGTCTCTCCGTTTTTCTTGATCGCTTCAAGTTCCAGATTGCTCGATACCGGCTCGCCCGCTGCCATGGCCTGCAACCGTTGATAGAACACAGTTCGGCTCTGTGGCGTCAAGACATCCATGGGATTGCAGGCGAGAAGCTCTTCTTCAGTGTATCCGGAAAGCTTGCACATGTAGTCGTTGACCATCAAGAGACGCAAGTTGACCAGATCGATATGATAGATGCCGACCGGTACATACCTCAGAATCTCATAGACTGAACCGCGGTCGTCACCAGATTGGACGGGGTGCTTAGGTTTTTTGTCTTTTGATTCGGGCTGCATGCCCCTCTCCTCTTCAACAGATAACCTGCCTTAAATATGTTCGCTCGGTCTAAAAGTCAACATCTCCGGAGGCATACCATCCTTCTTGACAAGACTTGAACAAATATGGTTGCCTTGGGGTGTCAAATTCCAAGAACCACCAAGGACCTGTCATGTATCAGCTCAAAATGATCCTTTTGATCCTGGTCTCCCTCTTCTTTCTGGCCGTGGGAATTGATCTACTGATATCAGCCTATCGGCTCAATGACCCGTTCACCTTCCTGATGATGTTTTTTGCCTCCAATCTCATGATTCTCATCAGCGCAGCACTCTGCCTGGGATTTGTCCTTCGGCTGAAGCGCAGCTGGACGGGACGGCCCCCCGATAAAACATCAATGAACGACGAATAATAATTCGCAAAAATTGCCAACAAACAGCCTTTTATTCTTGACAAAGAATATTTATGTGCATATTTGTCTCAAAAAAGGTGGTAATTAAGAATGATTGACGAAATTAGCCTGAAAATCCTGAAGATTCTTCAAAACAAGGCCCGTATTCCCAACGTCGAAGTCGCCAGAGAAATTGGAATGGCGCCATCGGCGGTCCTCGAACGCATTCGCAAGCTTGAAAAACGTGGCTTTATCGACGGTTATGAGGTACGGCTAAATGCGCAGCGGTTTCGGCGCAGCCTGGTTGGATTTATCCATATAACTGTGGACAAAAGAGCCGAGGAAGAGAATGTCGCCAATGTTTTGGCCGATATCGATGAGATACAGGAAGTGCATTTCATTGCGGGAAACGATGGTTATCTTGTCAAAGTACGCGTGGCCGGTCCACTGGAACTGGATCGGCTTGTAAGGAATAAAATCCGTGTTATTCAGGGGGTCTGTGCCACACAAACATCGGTGGTTCTCTCCACAATAAAGGAAACGGCCCGTATCCCCATAGATGATATTGACGTAACACACTAGTTGCAACGATAGGGCAAACCAATAACCAGAAAGGGTCATGATGATCAAAATCAACGAGAACTTTCTTAAACTGCAAGCCAGCTATCTGTTTTCCAACATCGCCAAACGGGTGAATGCCTATCAGTCGGCGAATCCAGACCAGGAGATCATCCGTCTTGGCATCGGAGATGTCACGCGAGCGCTCCCACAGGCCTGCATATCAGCCTTCCACACCGCTATAGACGAGATGGCCGGTGATGCGACCTTCAGGGGCTACGGTCCCGAGCAAGGCTACGACTTTTTGAGAGAGAAGATTGCCCAACATGACTTTCGCAACCGGGGGGCCGATGTCGCCGACGACGAAATTTTTGTCAGCGACGGCGCCAAATGCGACACTGGGAATATCCAGGAGATCTTTGCCACCGACATCCGCGTTGCCATTCCCGACCCTGTCTATCCTGTCTACCTCGATACGAATGTGATGGCCGGTCGAACCGGCACCTATGACAACGGCCGCTACCAGGGCGTCACATACCTGGATTGCAACCGGGACAATGACTATGTTCCCCAACTGCCTTCCGAACCGGTGGACCTGATCTACCTCTGTTTCCCCAACAATCCCACAGGCGCTACCATTGCCCATGATCAACTCAAGGCGTGGATAGACTATGCGCGTGCGAACAAGGCGCTAATTCTCTACGATGCCGCATATGAGGCCTTTGTCCGGGACAATGACCTGCCGCGCTCCATCTATGAAGTGGAAGGCGCCCGCGAGGTTGCCATTGAATTCAGGAGCTTTTCAAAGACAGCCGGATTTACCGGAACCCGGTGCGCCTATACTGTGGTTCCGAAAACCTGTACCGCTTACACCGCCTCCGGTGATCCAATCGAGGTTTACGATTTGTGGAATCGCCGGCACACGACCAAATTCAACAGCGTCTCCTACCCGGTCCAACGTGCCGCCGAGGCGGTTTACTCCACCGAGGGACAGGCCCAGGTAAAGGAGCTGACCGACTACTATTTGGCCAATGCCGCCTATATCCGAAAGGCTGTGCAGTCCCTGGGGTTTGATTGTGTGGGCGGTGAAAACTCGCCCTACATCTGGATCGACGGCCAGCGTGACTCTTGGGAGTTTTTTGACTTGCTGCTCAACGAGTCCGGCGTGGTCTGCACGCCGGGGGCCGGGTTCGGCCGGTGCGGTGAAGGCTACATCCGCATCAGTGCTTTCAACAGTTTTGAAAATGTCCAAAAAGCCATGGACCGTATCCAGACTGCACTGGGATAAGGAGATTTGACATCATGCCGATGAGACCAGATTACCGCAACCGACTCTTCCCCTCCCTGCCGGAGATCGCCAAGACCTTTGGAACGCCGTTTCATATCTATGATGAGGCCGGCATACGCGAAACCGGCGAGCAACTTAATAAGGCCATGTCCGGCATAGATATCTTCAAAGAGTATTTTGCCGTCAAGGCACTGCCCAACCCGAAAATACTCACCATCATGGCCGACATGGGCTTTGGGTTTGACTGCAGTTCCGTGGCCGAACTCCTGCTTTCCCGTCAGATTGGAGCGCGAGGCGAAGAGATCATGTTCACCTCCAACAACACTGATGCGGAAGAGTTTCGAGTTGCGGCCGACGATGGTGGCTGCATCTTGAATCTCGACGATATCACCTTGGTCTCAAAGGTACCGGAAATGCCTGAACTGATTTGCTTCCGATATAATCCCGGCCCCCGGAGAAGCGGCAACAGCATCATCGGCAATCCCTCGGAAGCCAAATACGGTGTCGCCCATTCCCAGATATTGAATGCCTATCGCATGGCAGCGGAAAGGGGCGCCACCCGCTTCGGCCTTCACACCATGCTGGCCTCCAACGAACTTAACACGACCTACATGGTGCAAACCGTGCAGATGTTGTTGGATATCACCGCATTGATATCCGATGAGTTGAACATTGAAATGGAATTCATCAACATGGGTGGAGGGTTGGGGATACCCTACCGGCCTGAAGATCCGGATTTCGATGTGGCGTCGATGGGAAAGGAGATCAGCCACCTCTTTGACACATTCCGTGACCGTCACGGACGCGTCCCAGCCCTCTACATGGAAAGCGGTCGGTACATGACCGGCCCCCATGGTGTGTTGGTGGTTAAAGCCATCAACCGCAAGGAGATTTACAGGACCTATATTGGTGTCGATGCGTGCATGTCGGCACTGATGCGGCCTGCGATGTATGGCGCGTATCACCACATCGACGTCTTGGGCAAATCCGGCGATAACGGCACGATGGAAGTCGACGTGGTTGGATCCTTGTGTGAAAACAACGATAAATTCGCGATTCAGCGAGCCTTGCCGCCCATTTCGGAAGGCGATCTGTTGGTGATCGCCGATACCGGTGCCCACGGCCATGCCATGGGTTTTAACTACAATGGCAAACTCCGGCCCCAGGAACTGCTCTTAAGGATGGACGGGAGCGTGGAATTGATTCGACGGGCCGAAACAGTGGATGATTATTTTTCCACTTTAACCTATGAACCCAAGGTCATGACGCCATAATAACGGTATTGACGTTTTCCCTAAAAAGGATTAGGGTAGGTAACCGGAATGAAAAAGGCTCTGGAGCGCCAATGATCGTGTGATTGGGGGTTCATCGATCATAATTATGCGAGTCCGGGGGGATGTTTGAGGCGGACATGGGTCTTTCTCATGACAAATCACCTGCGTGGTGATTTCCAACGACAACCGTTAAAGTATTCCAAAAAAACAACCGATAACGCATTTGGCGTCATTGACAGTTTCGATGCCTGTATGTTCTCCCTCAGCATTGAGCAGGTCCTCATTGTGCCGTTTTCATCGTTGCTACCTCAACTCCCCCTCGTGATTGAAAAATCCGTTGCCTTTTAACAGGTTATGGTTATCCCAGCAGGTATTTGGATTGAGGGCACAGCGAAGGTCCAATGAGAGAATCGGTATGATAGAATCACGGTTGTAAGGCGGACAGCGTGGCCGCCACAAGTTCCATCAATTCAGTTTGGCATATGGTGTGCCATCAGTCTAAGGAGACAGCTTAATGGATGATTTCCTTCACAATCTAAGAAGCGGAAAACTCAAACAACAAGACCGGAGCCGGTCATACAACGATCCCCAATATAAAAGCGGGCAGCGTCGCGGGGCCATGGACCGACGCAAAAAAGAGCTGGAGGCTTTTGAGCGTTTGAATGCGGTCAAGGAAGTCCTCGAGACCATATCCGAAACACAGAAGCGTATGGCTGATGCCTATGAGGAACGGACACGGGCTGAAAACCGGAAAGCCAGGGCCATGGAGGTGTTGGCTAAAAATCTCTACCAAATGCTGAATCCGAATGCCCAGAACGTTGATACGCTTTTTGCACCAGAGCCCGACGCTGAAACTGTCCCTGAGCCCGTACAATCCATCGAAGTCCCATCTGAAGATGATGATACCGAGGCAGCCTCCGCGCCCCAAAAGCTTACCAACAAACAACGTCAAGCACTTTTCAATCTGATCGGAGAGATGCGTGATGCCGGCACCAAATGGGAACAGATTGCCCGCCATATTGCAGCCGAAGGGTACCCCACCGCATCCGGAAAAGGAACATGGCGCGGTGTTATGGCGAAAAATCTCTACGAAAAAATGATCGATTCGTAGCAACACGCCTGATCAAACCGTCGGTTGAACATCTAAAGTGGGCCTGCCGGCCCCATGTCCACCGTCAGCCCAGCAAAGAAGTCAAACGTTGTGTCGATACCCATCAAAGTTTCTGGATGAGCCATCCGTCAGGGAAAGCAACGATTGAAAACCAAAATAGCTCCCGGCGCTTTGAATTCCTCAAGAGAGGGTACCACATCGCCGGCGTACGATGGTGCACCGGTCGGCTCCGCACCTCAACCGGCCAGCCGGTGAAGCATTAATATGAAGCACATTACACGCATCGACTGCCGCAAATGCCGTCACTACTTTGTCACCTGGGAGCCGTCACAACCTCACGGATGCCGAGCCATGGGGTTTAAGAGCCAATACATCCCCAGCACCGTGGTCTACCAGAATTCCCAGTGTACCTGCAGGGCGTACGCTCCCAAAACCACCGACCGATCGCCCCAAGGGTCGAACAAGAAGATGCCCTGACCGGTCGACTTGACTTTTCCCAAGGCCCTTATTACATTTTCCATTGATTGCAACCGCTTAAGATCAACAGGTGCCGGATGGATTCGACCATTGATTTACGACTTTTCGCCAGCCTGGCAGGCCATATGCCCGACAACGCTTCCCGATTTCCTATCTCCAAAGGAATGACCGTTGGACAGCTCATCGAACTGCTGCCCATAGCGGTATCCGATGCCAAACTCATATTTGTCGACGGGCGACGCGCACAAACTGAAACGCCTCTCCACGGCGGAGAACGGGTCGGCATCTTTCCGCCGGTGGGCGGAGGTTGATACCATGCCCCAAGATCTTACCTCCGCCATTGAGGGTGCTGCGTTACCACAGCAGATGCCCGACGGATCCCTGTCCCCTACCCTGACTGTAACCCAAATAGAGGAGTTGGCCCTTCGATTCGGTACCAATGGCAAATCTGTTGAAATTGCCGCGCTGGAGGTAGGGGTCTATCCCGAACGCTACGCCCGAAATTTTAAAACTTACCAGGTGCAGGATCAAATCCGGCTGCTCCAATCGACCGTCACCGTTGTCGGCCTGGGTGGTTTGGGAGGAAGCGTCCTCGAGTGGCTGGCACGGGCCGGCGTTGGCCAATTGCGTTTGGTGGACGGAGATCGTTTCGAACACCACAATCTGAATCGTCAGCTGCTCTGCACTCAACACCGAATCGGAACCTCCAAAGCTCAGGCCGCGGCCGAGAGGATTTGCAGCATCAACAGCTCCATCTCAGTGGAAACCCATTCCAACTTTCTGGAATCCGACAATGCGACCAAACTGATCCGGGACAGCCATGCGGTGGTGGACTGCCTCGACAACATCCCATCCCGTTTCGTCCTTGAATCGGCAGCCAAGGAAGCCGGTATTCCCATGGTGTCGGCCGCCGTGGCCGGCCTATCTGGCCAAGTTACGACCATCTTTCCACATGATCAGGGGTTAGAGCTGATATACGGACCGAAAGAGAGCCTGTCATCTGCCCAAGGCGCAGAACGCACCTTGGGTTGCCTGCCCCAGGCCGTTGGACTGATCGCAGCGGCTGAAAGCGGAGAAGTCATTAAAATCCTGTTGGGTCAAGAAAAGCGATTGCTTCGCAACCAAATACTCTTGGTGGATATGTCCACTAACACGTTCGATATTCTGGCATTGACATAATCAAGCATACCCGGGGACCGCACACGCTGCAGAGGCCGGTTCCTTACACCGTCGTTATCGGACCCTGCAAAAGCCGAAGGCCGATAGGATACATGTCGTCTGTATATGAGATATAGAATAACGTTTTGGGCTATTGTGATCTGCATGCTGATCGGCCTGCCTCTTCTTGGCATGGCGTTGAGCGGGAAAGACATTTCACCCTATCTGGAGTTTCCACCGCTTACCCGTTATGTGGATCACGCTCCGTTTGATACAACATCGTTTGCCATCATCGCGCTGGTAGACCTGCTGATGGTCTGCGGCATGATCCACCTGCTTAGAACCGCATACCGACGGTCCGGACCACAGCGCCAGTCCGAGGGACGGTTCCCCGGCTGGGGCTGGATCGGCGCAGCAGCCATGGTTGCCGGATGGATACTGGCCTGGACAAGATTCCCGTGGTTTGAAGTATTGCAGCCCCACACCTTTTGCATGCCGTGGGTAGGCTATATTGTTCTGGTCAACGCCCTGTGCGTCGCAAGGAGCGGCAGCAGTCTGATGACCGATGCCCCTGCCAGATTCGCTCTTCTTTGGCCGGTAAGCGCCCTCTTCTGGTGGTTTTTCGAATACCTCAACCGATTTGTCCAAAACTGGTATTATGTCGGCGTTACCGATTTTTCCCCCGCTGAATATGTATTTCACGCCTCTTTGGCCTTTGCCACGGTGCTGCCGGCGGTCCTCAGCACCCATCGCCTCATCCTGACCTGCGCCATCATGCAAAACGGCCTCAAAGATCTTGTCCCACTGAACTTTTTAGAGGACAAACGCACCGCAAGCACCATATTGGTCATTTCGGGTGGATGCCTGATGTTGATTGGGCGCTATCCTGATTTTCTCTACCCTCTGGTCTGGGGCGCACCGCTCCTGGTCATCACCTCGCTGCAGACACTCAAGGGCGACCCCACCATATTCAAAGGCATTCTCGTTGGTGATTGGCGGGCGATCATCGGGACAGCGGCAGCTGCCTTGATCTGCGGGTTTTTCTGGGAAATGTGGAACTTCTACAGCTTGGCCCGATGGGAATATGCCATCCCCTTTGTCGACCGTTTCCATATCTTCGCTATGCCCGTTCTGGGTTACGGCGGCTACCTCCCCTTCGGCCTGGAGTGTCTGCTCGTAGGGCAGATGGTATTGGGGAGCCGGTTGCTGGCATTGCCTGGAGACTGAAATTTCCCCAAGGGAAATTTCAGTCTC
>JAAUYD010095113.1_pt1 | contig 12554 bp, 11 predicted proteins | sample 7278101 | NCBI WGS metagenome assembly JAAUYD01 (sample SAMN14350128, study PRJNA611818) | marine sediment metagenome | isolation source: surface marine sediment (0.6m) | place: French Polynesia: Moorea | collected 2018-08 | reverse complement strand
TACGCGCAGCGGCGGGAATTCGGCCCAAGCACCGCGTCCCTGGTCAAGGCTGCCGAAGAACGGGATATTCCGTGGTTACGTCTCAATCGTTACTCGCTCGTGCAGTTCGGCGACGGCCGCTACCAGCAGCGCATCCAGGCGACGACCACGGGACGGACAAGCAATATTGCGGTTGAGCTGGCCTCGGACAAGGAAGAGACCAACGAAATACTTCGTGACCTCGGTTTGCCGGTGCCCAAGCAACTGTTGGTGCGTACGGCTCAGGAGGCCGTGCGCGCCGCCGAGCGCATCGGCTATCCGGTCGTGCTCAAGCCGCTCGCCGGCAATCATGGCCGCGGCGTCGCGATCAACCTGCGCACGCGCGAGGAAGTCGAGGTTGGTTTCGAGAAAGCCAGCGAACACGGCCGGACGATCGTCGTGGAGAGCTACATCGAGGGCTTCGATCATCGCTTGCTGGTCGTAAACGGGGAGCTTGTCGCGGCCGCCAAACGCGTACCAGGTCACGTTGTCGGTGACGGCAAGCACACGATCGAGGAACTCGTCGGCATCGTCAACGAAGACCCGCGTCGCGGTGTTGGCCATGAGAAAGTGCTGACACGACTTGAATTCGACCACCAGGCCGAGCGCCTGCTGGCCAAACTCGGTTACGACCACAAGACCGTGCCCGAAAAGGACGAGATCGTGTACCTGCGCTCGACGGCCAACCTGTCGACCGGCGGTACGGCAATCGACGTCACCGACGTCATCCATCCGGATAACCGGGAAATGGCGATTCGTGCGATCAAGGCGATCGATCTCGACATTGGCGGCGTCGACTTCCTGACCAGGGACATTACCGAGTCGTACCGCGAGGCGGGTGGCGGTATCTGCGAAGTAAATGCCGGACCGGGCTTTCGCATGCACGTCGCGCCGAGCGACGGGACACCGCGCGATGTGGCGGGTCCGGTAATCGACATGCTGTTCCCGCCCGATACGCCAAGTCGAATTCCTATCGCCGCCGTAACCGGCACGAACGGCAAGACAACGACCTCGCGCATGCTTGCGCACATTCTCAAGATGTCCGGCCTCACGGTGGGCCTGACCTCGACCGACGGGGTTTATATCGACGGCAAGCTCTCGGTTTCGGGAGACATGACCGGGCCTATCTCGGCACAGATGATCCTGCGCGACCCTTCTGTCGATGCGGCCGTCATGGAGTCGGCGCGCGGCGGCATGCTGCGGAGCGGGCTTGGCTTTCAGGAGTGCAACGTCTCTGCCTGTCTCAACGTCTCGGCTGACCATCTTGGCCTGCGCGGTATCGATACGCTCGAACAGCTCGCGGAGGTCAAGCGTGTGCCGATCGAAATCGCACAGGATGCCGCGGTCCTGAACGCGGACGACCCGCTGTGCCTGCAAATGGCGGACCATACCGACGCGACGACGATCTGCTACGTGACCATGAACTCATCGCACCCGCTGGTAAAGAAACACATCCAGGCTGGCGGCCAGGCATTTGTGCTCGAGCAGGGCATGAACGGCCACATGATCACGATCTACGACAATGAATCTCACACGCCACTGGTCTGGACCCACCTGATTCCGGCCACAATCGAGGGGCGTGCGCTGCACAACGTGCAGAATGCAATGTTCGCGGCCGCACTGGCCTACAACATGGACATCAGTCTCGAGGATATCCGGCAGGGACTGCGCACGTTCGACTCAACCTTCTTCCAGGCACCAGGCCGGATGAACATCTACGACGAGCATCCGTTCCGCGTGATTCTCGATTACGCGCACAATCCCGCAGCCGTAAAGGCGATGTGCGATCTCGTCGATCGCTTCGATGTCGAAGGCAAGCGCATCGTCGTACTCTCGGCACCTGGCGATCGCCGGGATGAAGACATTCGCGAGATTGCCGAAGCGGCGGCAGGTCATTTCGACCACTTCATCTGTCGTTGCGACGACAATCGTCGCGGGCGCGGTGAGGACGAGGTTGCCACGATGCTCAAGAACAAACTGCTCGAGCTGGGCACGTCGACCGACCAGATCGAGTTGATACCGGACGAGCAGGAGGCCAATACGCGGGCCCTCGAGATGGCCGAAACCGGTGACCTGATCCTGATGCTCGGTGACAACATCAAGCGCACGTGGAAGCAGATCATCTATTTCAATTCGGGTGCGCGTACCGACAGCGGCGGCAAGAAGGCCACCACGACGATTGACTTGCCAGAGTCCGTCGGTTTCGAGATCCCCGAAGATCTCGAGATCATCAGTGACGAGCGCGGCGTGCGCATCGCGCGCGAAGAAGGTGATTGACGCGGGCCATGGAGTTCGTTGATGCGCGCAGGCTGACGGGCCCGAATGCCGTTTTCAACGGCATAGGATCGGTGCTGGATGTAGCCTGTACCCCGGACGAGGCCGACACCCTCATTCCTGTCTGGGCCGAACATGTCGGCCGAATGCTCGAGGCACTCGACTGGCCGTCGGCGCGATTCGCATCCCGCAAGTTGCAGGGCGGTGTCAGCCTCGCATTCTCAGCGCCGATCGACCAGCTATATGCTGCCTCGGAAATCAATGAATGGGCGTGGGCCGCCTGTGCTCACGAACTTGGCGCAACGGCGGAAGAACCGGACTTCGACGAGGCGCTGGCCGCCGTGCGCAATTCGGCTGCCGAAGAGGCAAACGCCGAACTGATGTGGCTCATTGACGAAGCGCGGGCCCTTGGCAAGACACTGCTCTGGGACGACGACGAGGTCTCCGTCGGGCTCGGCAAGCACTCGGCAACCTGGCCGGTACGCAGTATCCCGGACGCGTTCGACTGGGACGATTACGCTGACGTACCCGTTGGCATCGTCACGGGGACGAACGGCAAGACCACGTCGGTGCGTTTTGCAAAACACGTTCTGCGTGAGGCTGGCCACAACGTCGGTGTCAGTTCGACGGACTGGATTGCTGTCAACGAACGAATCATCGATCGCGACGACTGGTCCGGCCCCGGTGGCGCTCGCGCAGTCCTGCGTGAGCAGGAAGTCGATGCTGCTATTCTCGAAACCGCGCGCGGCGGTCTGCTGCGTCGCGGGCTCGGCGTTGAGAACGCCGACGCTGCACTGATTACGAATATCAGCGAGGACCACTTAGGTGACTTCGGTTCGAGAAATCTCGACGAGTTGCTCGACATCAAGTGGGTAGTCAGTCATGCCGTCAGAACATCAGGCAAGCTGGTGTTGAATGCCGACGACCACAGGCTGATCGCGCGGTCGCACGACTACGATGGGGAGCTCGTGTGGTTTAGTCTCGACGCGGACAACGATGTTGTCAGGAGCCATCTGGCCAATGGCGGCATGGCGTTTGTCCTCGACGGGCACGACCTGTGCAAGCTCGATGCGGGTGGGCGCGACCGTATTTGCCGCGACGATGAGATTCCCATTGCGCTGGGGGGTGCGGCACGTCACAACGTAGCGAACGCACTCGCGGCTGCCGCGCTGACGTATTGCATGGGTGTGCCGCTCGAGGTAATCAGCACGGGCCTTACGACCATGCAACAGGATGAAAACCCCGGACGCTGCAACCTCTACAAGCTGGATGATTTCCAGGTGTTGATCGATTTCGCCCACAACCCTGCGGCTATGGGTGCGCTTTTCGACATGGCACGAGCGGTGCCGGCCGACCGGCGCGCGCTGTGCTTCGGGCAAGCTGGCGATCGAACGGACGAGTTGATTCGGGAACTGGCACGCGACGCCTGGGAGATAGGCCTCGAACGCGTCTTTGTGTCGGAACTGGCCAAATACCATCGTGGGCGCGAACATGGCGACGTCTTTCGCATCATCGAAGACGAATTGCTCGAACAGGGCGCGTCCGCGTCGCAGATCGTGCACCACGAGGAAGAGTTGCAGTCACTCAATGCAGCATTGGCCTGGGCGCAGCCGGGCGACCTCGTCATCATGCTCGCGCTGGGCGGTGCGAAGCCGGTGCAGGCGCGTCTCAGTGAGCTGGGGGCCGAATAAAGTCGAGAATCTGGGCGGCGATCTTGTCGGTCATGTTGGGCGAAAGAATATCTCCGGCAAGGACGTGCTTGCCGCGATCATCGGCGCCATGTACCGCAATGATCTTCTTTTTTGGCACGTCCATTGCCTCGTAGGTGTCGACAATTGCAGCCGGAGAAACGACGTCGTCATCAGGTGAATAGAACACCAGCACCGACTGTTCCAGCTCAGCGGCTACTGTCCGTCGCGCCCGGTCCACGAGTCGCATGACTTCAACAATCGCGGCTGCGGGGTAGCACGTCGTCCAGTATCTGGCCTGCAGTTCATTGTCGGCTTCCCAACAGTGCTCGCTGCCGATGACGAGCCAGGTCAGCAGACGTCCGCCGGGAGCCAGCATCCACTCCGACGTTGAGTCGGCCAGCGCAAAATTGGGTGAGATCATGACGAGTGTGTCAATGCGTTCGGCAATGTCCTGATCGAGCGCTGCTGCCAGCAACGTGGCGCCGCTACTGGTGCCAATAGCAACGATGCGGTTGCCCATCGCGGCGGCGTCATACAACGCGCGTTCCACATCGCCCAGCCAGTGCTCGGCGCGCACACCGACGAGCGGTTCGTCAGTGACGCCGTGGCCGCTCAGCCGAATTTCGAGCAGGTTGGCGCCAAGGCCATCCGCCACGTGTTGCGCAAGCGGAGCCGTTTCCTGCCGCGTTGCAGAAAAGCCGTGCACCGACAACACCACCCACTCGGTGTTGGCCGTGCCGCCATAGGATACCCGTCGTTCCTCTGCCCCGGGAACGATGTCGACGGCGGGAAGAGCATCCAGGGTTTCAAAGTCGAGTCGCGAAGGTGTCGCCGCCCAAACAAACGCGGCGAGCATGACGAGGGCGCCGACGGTCAGTCCGAACTTATTCAAGGCTTAGCAATCTGGTCCAGTGTTTCTTCTCGACAGGCATGATCGACAACCGGTTGCCCTTGCGAGTAAGAATGAGTCCGTCGAGGCCCTTGGCCTCTTTGATTTCAGACAAGGTGATGTTGCGATCGAGTTTGCGTACAAACTCAACATCAACGAGGCACCAGCGCGGGTCGTCTTTGGGACTCTTGGGGTCGTAGTATTTGGACTTCCTGTCGAACTGGGTCGGGTCCGGATACGGCTCGCTCGCCACTTTCATCAAACCGACGATGCCGGGCTCCTTGCAGTTCGAGTGATAGAAGAACACGTCGTCGCCAATTTTCATGTCGTCACGCATCATGTTGCGCGCCTGGTAGTTGCGAATGCCGTCCCAGGGTTCGCGGCCATCGCGTTGCAGGTCGTCGATGCTGTAAGCGTCCGGTTCGGACTTCATTAACCAATAAGCCATGTCGTACTTCTACGGATTGTCCGGCGGGTGGAAAGGCGCGAAGTTTAGCATGTCTTCAGGAGGCGATTTGGGCGCAGCCGCGTGATACGATTGCGCCTCGCGCATCCGTACGCGAACTCGGGGAGGACAGGTCCAAATGGCAAATATGCTGGCCAATATCTTTGGCTCGTCGCCAGTCGATCCGCTGGAAAAACACATCGACATCGCCTACCGCTGCGCCAAGACGCTGCGGCCGTTCTTCGCTGCCGTGATCGATGGCGACGAAACGCGCATGGCGGAATGCCGGAGTCAGATCGAGGCACTCGAAAACGAAGCCGATGATCTGAAGAAAGACATTCGCATGCACATGCCCAAGAGCCTGTTCATGCCAGTGCCTCGCGAAGATCTCCTCGAGCTCTTGCTGGTGCAGGACAAGATTGCGAATCGGGCCAAAGATGCGTCCGGCGTGGTGATGGGGCGCAACATGCGCATTCCCGAGCCGATTGCCGAGAAGTTCAAGGAATTTGTCGACAGCAACATCGATGCCGCGAAGCAGGCACGCAAAAGCGTGCGCGAACTCGACGAGCTGTTTACGGCGGGCTTCAAGGGCGCAGAAGTTGAACTGATCGCCGAACTGATCGAAGAGCTCGATGCGATGGAGACGGAGACCGACCAAAAGCAAACCGAAATTCGTTCGGCTTTGTTCGAGATCGAGAAGACACTCGACCCGATCGATGCGATGTTCCTCTACGAGATCATCCAACTGACCGGCGATATCGCAGATATGGCTGAACGAGTCGGGCGTCGCCTCGAGCTGCTGCTCTCGTAAGACCACAACATAACGACAATTCGGGAATGCGGGCATACCCGGAGGAACACTGATGGATGCACAACTTGTCTATATCGGCCTGGCCGCCGCGTTTGGCCTGTTCATGGCCTGGGGCATTGGCGCCAACGACGTTGCCAACGCCATGGCAACCTCGGTCGGTTCGAAGGCACTGACGATCAAGCAGGCCATTATCGTGGCCGCCATATTCGAATTCGCCGGAGCAGTACTTGCGGGCGGTGAAGTTACCTCAACGATACGCAAAGGCATAGTCGATGCTGATCTACTCGCCGGCACGCCCGAATTGCTCGTCTATGGCATGCTCGCATCGCTGCTCGCCGCCGGCACCTGGTTGCTGATCGCCTCGAGGAAAGGCTGGCCCGTGTCAACGACGCATTCCATCGTCGGCGCCATCGTCGGTTTTGCTGCCGTCGGGATCGGCATCGACGCGGTCAAGTGGGGCAAGGTCGGTACCATCGTCATGAGCTGGGTAGTCTCGCCGCTGACCGCCGGTTTTATCGCTTACCTCATTTATCGCAGCGTACAGAAGCTGATTCTCGTGCATGAGAATCCGCTCGAGAGGGCGCGGCGCTATGTCCCGGTGTATATCTTCCTCGCCGCCTTCACGATCACGCTGGTGACAATCCTCAAGGGTCTCAAGCACGTAGGCCTCGAAATCAGCCTGCAGCAGTCCTACCTGATGGCCACGCTTATCGCTGTTGGTATTGCACTGGTCGGTTCGTTCTTCATCAACAAGATCGAATCGGATCCCAAAGCCGAAAAGAAACAACATTTCATTACGGTCGAGAGAGTTTTCGGCGTGCTCATGGTGGTTACGGCCTGCGGCATGGCATTTGCGCACGGCTCCAACGACGTGGCAAACGCAATCGGTCCGCTGGCCGCGGTCATCGGTGTTGCCACGACGGGGGCAATTGCCGCGAAATCGACGTTGCCAATCTGGGTACTCGTGCTCGGCGGCGGCGGTATCGTCATCGGTCTGGCGACCTTCGGTCGGCACGTGATTGCGACGGTCGGCAAGAAGATTACGCATCTCACGCCGAGCCGCGGATTTGCGGCCGAGCTGGCAGCCGCAACGACGATAGTCATCGCTTCGGGTACCGGTATCCCAATCTCGACAACGCACACGCTGGTGGGTGCGGTACTCGGCGTTGGCATGGCGCGAGGTATCGACGCCATCGATTTGCGCGTTGTGTCACGCATCTTCGTTTCCTGGGTTGTGACGATCCCGGCTGGCGCCGGTCTGGCAATCGTGTTCTTCTTCCTGTTCCGTGCGTTCTTACCGTAGGGGACAATTGATGCGCCAAGCGCTCACCGCAATGCTGGCATTGCTGCTGGCGGCATGCGCCGTTGCGCAAACGACGCAGCCGATCTATCGCTACCAGGACCTGGTCCATCCCGAGAATTCCGACGCGGGTATGGTGGCCGCCCAGAATCGCTGGTCGTCCGCGGTCGGTGCAGAAATCCTTGCGCAGGGCGGAAATGCCGTCGACGCAGCGGTCGCGGTTGGTTTCTCGCTTGCAGTGACCCTGCCGCGCGCCGGGAACATTGGCGGTGGTGGTTTCATGCTCGTGCATGACGCGGAGTCGGGTAAGGACATCGCGATCGACTTTCGCGAGATGGCGCCGCTCAAAGCGACGCGCGACATGTACCTCGACGACAACGGCGAGGTCGACCGCGAGCGGGCGAGGTTCAGTCATTTGGCGCCCGGCGTGCCTGGCACGGTCGCCGGTCTCTGGCACGCCCATCAGAAGTATGGTCGCCTGACCTGGAGCGAGGTATTGCAGCCCGCGGTCCGCCAGGCGCGCGACGGTATTCCGGTCAGCAATGACATGGCGGAGATCCTCCGCCGCAACCAGCATAACTATTGTACGAACAAGGCAACGTGCGGGTATTTCTACAAGCCGGATGGGACCCCCTACGAGCCGGGCGAAGTACTGGTTCAGGCGGATCTCGCGAAAACGCTGCAGTCGATTGCGGAGCAGGGGGCCGACGCGTTCTACAAAGGCCCCGTAGCCGATCTGATTGTTGCGGAAATGGAGCGCGGCGACGGCCTGATCGACAAAGAGTCACTCGCGGCCTACAAGGTCGAGGAGCGTGCCGTCGTGCGCGGTACCTACCGCGGCTACGACATCGTGGCGATGCCGCCACCCAGTTCGGGAGGCATTCACATCGTGCAGATGCTGAACGTTCTCGAGAACTTCGATATCGCAGGATACGGGAGCGAGAGCGCGGACTCGGTGCATCTTCTCGCAGAAGTCATGCGGCAGGCATTCGCCGACCGATCGAAGCATATTGGCGACCCCGCATACTATGACGTTCCCCTGGACTGGCTGACGAGCAAGAAGTATGCGAAGAAGATCGCCACAGGCATTCCGATGGACAAGGCGCGGCTGTCCGCCGATGTCGCACCTGGAGTAGCGCCCGTACCTGAGGGCGTCGATACGACACACTATTCGGTTGTCGACGACCAGGACAATGTCGCGATCGTCACCTACACGGTCAACTTTTCGTTCGGCTCGCGGGTGTCGATTCCCGGCGCCGGCTTCGTTCTCAACAACGAGATGGTCGACTTTGCGGTCAAGCCCGGGGTTCCCAACGCGTTTGGCCTGGTCGGTGGCGAAGCAAATGCCATTGAGCCGCTCAAGCGACCGCTAAGTTCAATGTCGCCGGTGATGGTTTTCAACGACGGTGAACTCGTGCTCGCGAGCGGCAGCCCCGGCGGTTCGGTCATCATATCGGCGGTGCTGCAGCTCATCGTCAATGTCATCGACCACGGCATGAACCTCGCCGAGGCAACGATCGCACCGCGTATGCACCATCAGTGGCTGCCCGATCGCGTGTTTCTGGAACCGGGTTTCAGTCCGGATACCGTCAAGATCCTCGAACGCCGGGGCCACACGGTCACTTCGTCGGGGAATATGATGGGTAGCCTGCAGTCTGTTGGCAAGGACGGAGACACGTATATCGGCGCATCGGACACGCGCCGGCCGAACGCGGGCAGCATCGCACCCGGAAACTCACAGACTCAGTGAACGAGCCACAAAACATATCGACGGCCGCGCGTCGTTATGCGTTGGTGATTCTCGCCATCGTGTACATGTTCAATTTCATTGACCGACAGATTCTCGCGATTCTGCTACCCGCAATTCGCGAGGAGTTTGGTGTGTCCGATGCGTGGCTCGGCTTCCTGGTAGGCCCAGCGTTTGCGATGTTCTACATTATTCTCGGCATTCCGATCGCGCGCTACGCCGATCGCCACAACCGGCGCAACCTGATCGCGCTGGCGCTGGCAATCTGGAGTGGCATGACCGCTATTTCCGGTGCCGTCGCCAACTTCGTACAGCTTTCATTAGCGCGTGTCGGCGTCGGTATCGGTGAGGCAGGGTGCAGCCCGCCCGCACATTCGATGATTGCCGACCTCTACCCACCCGAGAAACGTGCGACCGCGATGGGCGTGTACACGACGGGTATCTCGGCCGGCATTATGCTGGCCTATCTTGCCGGCGGCTGGGTTGCACAGAATATCGGCTGGCGGGAGACGTTTTTTATTGTCGGTATTCCAGGCATTCTGCTCGCTCTTGTTGTGCGCTTCACGGTTGTAGAACCGAAGCGCGGTCACGCGGAAGGGCGTGCGGCAACCGGCCAGCGACCACCGTGGAAGGAAACGATGCGATTCCTGTGGACGCGGGCATCGTTCATCCACATGACGGTGGCCGCGGGCCTGTCTTCGTTCGTCGGCTACTCCGTGATCAACTTCCTGCCGAGTTTCCTGGTTCGCACGCATGGCATGGACGTTGCAACGCTCGGTTTCTGGCTCGGCCCGATTCTCGGCATCGCGGGCGGTTTCGGTTTCTTCATCGGCGGCTATATCGCCGATCATCTCGGCAAGGACAGCCACAAGCGCGGGCTCAGGTTCATCGGCCTTACCGTCTTCCTCACTGCAATACCGTACGCGCTGACTTTCCTTTCGAGTTCCTGGCTAGTGGCCATCCTGTGGTTCATTGTCCCCGCCTGTACCTCGAACGTTTATCTCGCGCCGGTGCTTGCACAGGCTCAGGGGCTTGTTTCCCTGCGTATGCGCGCCGTGACCTCGGCGCTGGCGCTCCTCATCATTAATGTCATTGGCTTGCTGTGTGGTCCGCAGTTCACTGGCATTCTTAGCACGATGCTGGAGCCGCAGTTCGGTGAGGAGGCAATTCGCTACAGCCTGCTCTTCGTAACGAGCGTGTTCTTGCCCTGGGCAGCATTCCACTACGTACGCGCCGGTCGTTCGATCGATTCAGATCTTGCGCGCGCGACAGAGCACGACTGAGCTACTGGTTTTCGACGTATCGGTCGACCCTGAGCGGCGTATCGACACCGCCGCTGATTACATTGCCGAGGTCTGGACCCTGGTACACGCGAATTTCAAAGTAGTCCGCCTGATAATAGTACGACGCCGTGTATCTGTAGAACGAACCAAGGTCACGCCGGGAAATTCGCCGTCCGTCGACATCCCATCCGTCGGGGTTGGCGGGGCAGACGCCGTCCGACTGGCATTGCTGATGCAAAACGGCAGCTGCTTCCTCGGCTTTGACTAGTGCGCTGGAATAGCTCCACTGCGTAATCGACAGCGCCCCGACAAATAGCACAATCATCAGCACTGGACGAACGAGGAAGTACTTGCGCTTCTTGAAAGCGAGCAACTTGAAGAGTATCGATATCATGCTGATCAGGACCGGGATAACGAAGAAACCGATCAGAAATACGAGGCCTGCTCCGTTTCGCGTGCCGAGCAGCGGGACGAGTATCGTTAACGGCGGGACAATTTGGAATAACCAGTGTTGCAAGCCCGGCTGTTTGTTTGCAGCGCTGTCGATTTCCATATTTGCTCTTCAGATTTGCATCACCGAAGATAACGCATGACCACGAAAGATCTTCAGGTTTTTTTCTACGGACTCTTCATGGACGAGTCCCTTCTGGCATCGAAGGGCGTGCATGCAACCGACGTGATGGTTGGCCATGTGGATGGGTACAGCCTGCGTATCGGGGAGCGTGCATCGCTCGTGCCCGACTCGAATGGCCGCGCGTACGGTGTTTTGATGGCGATCTCATCAGACGACGCTGCGGTACTGTATTCGGACCCAAGTGTCGCCGACTATGTTGTCGAGCCGGTGGTGGTAACGCTGTCAGACGATACTCAGGTTGCCGCCGCCTGTTATAACCTGCCGGCCGACAAGTTGGCTGGAACCAACGCAGACTACGCTAGCACGTTGTGGGCACTCGCGACCAAACTTGGTCTGCCAGAGAGCTACCTCGACGAAATTAGAAAGGCCGTCTAGCTGTTTTACAGACCTTGCCCGCCAGGAGGCGTACGGCAAAGCAAACGTCGATCAGGCGAACGCGACCGGCCTTTGAAGTTTGCTAGGGTGCGTTGCTACCCGTTTCGTCGAAAGGCGCTTTTTCTTTGGGACCGCGCTTTATGCGGTGTCTTTGCGAAGCTCTTTGACGACACGGATCGCGGCCTCGCCGAATATCAGCAAACTCATCAGGACAATGGTCAGCTTGCTGCTCGTTCCGGCGATCGGGTCGTTGCCGTGAATCAACAGCACGGCGAGAATGACGGACGCATACAACGCATAGTGGATATGCTCTCTCATCTTATCCGCTCCTAGTCCGGAAGCGCCGCCAGAATGGCGGACATGTTCTTTTTGTACGCGCGCAGGGCCTTTCTGCCTTGCGCGGTCAATTGATAGATGGTTCGCGGTCGATTGCCTTCGAACGACTTCTCGATCCTGACCAGCTGTGCGTCGCCAAGGCGGTTCATCTGCACTGAGAGATTCCCTTTGGACATCTCGGAGAGCTTCAGCAAGTATGTGAAGTCAGCGCGTTTGACGACCGCAAGGAACGCCATCAGCCGCAATCTTGCCGGCTCGTGCAGCAAGTCGTCGATGTGCGGAATGTCTATGGCGGCAGTGCTCACAAGTCGTCCTCTGCAACAACCGGGTTGTCGCGAACAAAGCTCCAAAGCACGCCTGCCGCGAGGATCGCCATGCCCCCACCTGCGACGACCAGGATCAGTCCCGGCTGAAGGCCGAAGACGGCGCCCGTAACGCCCGCGGCGGCGAGGACGGCGGCGTAGACCAGGAATCTCGGCGTGGCGATCAGCGCAGCTGTTGCGACCGCGAGCACCGCAAGTAAAACGGCCGGCAGCCCGGCAATTAGCGTCATTGAAGGGTTCGTGCCCAGTCGGTCACGCAGCAGGTACAACTCGATGCCGATAACCAGGCAGCCGATGCCGACGTACAGAATCAGCCGGAGCAGGTTGTTGTTGCGACGTTGACGCGCATCGCTGAACTCGACCATGCCGAGGCGCGGCTCGATGAAGTGTCGCCGGCATGGACCCCACGCCGGTACCAGCCACACCGG
>JAAUYD010134358.1_pt1 | contig 12559 bp, 12 predicted proteins | sample 7278101 | NCBI WGS metagenome assembly JAAUYD01 (sample SAMN14350128, study PRJNA611818) | marine sediment metagenome | isolation source: surface marine sediment (0.6m) | place: French Polynesia: Moorea | collected 2018-08 | reverse complement strand
CGCTACACCATTAGCGAAGCAGCTAGACGAGAAGTACTCGATCGGCTTTTGCAACTAAATCACGACAGATATGCTGAGGAAGTTGCTCAAGGATTACACGATAAAAAGAAGAAAAAAGGTAAATCTAGGAAAAAGAAAGCAAAAACAACGTCTGAACAAGCAAATTTGTTTTAATCTTGCTTTATAGTAACATTTAAGTTACTATAAATTTCAAATGAAAGTTCAAGAATACATTAGAAATATGTCTATAACTAGAGATTTTAGAGAAACAGTTAATGCCAGAGTTCAAAGAGAACCTGAATTGGCCAAAGCATTGCTAGATGAAGCAGCTTCTCTTTTTCTGAACGGCGAACCAGAAACAGCCAGACTAATTTTGAGAGACTTGGTAAATGCGACTACAGGCTTTGAAAAATTAGCTAATGAAACCTCATTACCGAGTAAAAGTTTGCACAGAATGTTATCGGCAAAAGGCAATCCGACAATGAATAATTTGAGTGCTATTTTTACTTTTTTAAGAAAACAATTAAATGTAAAGTTAGAGGTTCATACAGTTTCGTAATGTTCAATTTGAAAGCGATCGACAATATGAAACGTGACGCATTATACGAACGCATAAAAACTCAAACTTGGCAGCAACAACTAGGTAACTTAGCATCAACTTTGGCTACCATCTCGACGCAAGCAACTATTTCTCAGCAAGATAAACTAACAAGTTATTTACTACGAGATGCTGCTTTAATAATTGAATGGTGCGCTAAAAATGTTCCCGAATCTTTTCATCCAGAATTAGCAGCAAGACAAAAAGAGTGTTTGGCTTGGAGAAAAGTTTTTCCTTTAGAAGCAACCAGAAATCTATTATCAATTCATACTCGCTATCAGTCAGATAGAATATTAGAAATAGCAAGTTTATTAAATGAGGAAGAAATAGTTCGCAGTTAGCATTTAAGTGCTAAGAAATTAATAAGGAGATATAGAAATGACGACTAGTTTTAAAACTACAAGTAACTATTATCTTGAGTTAATCAATACTTTTCCTCCACGTCCAATTACTAATGAAGCCCAACTTATTACTACACAAGAAAGAATTGATTTTATTTTAGATAAAAAAAATATTACTCAAGAAGATCGAGACTATCTTAAGGTACTAGCAACTCTTGTTTATGAATACGAAGAAGAACACGAACCAATGCCAGTTCTCAGAGGAATAGAACTTCTTAAAGCTTTAATAAATGAAGATAATTTACAGTATCATAATCTCATTTCTATTTTTGATGATGAATCTACAGTTATTAAAGTTTTAGAGAAAAAGCAAGAAATTACTGCCCAACAGATTCAAAAACTCAGCAATTTTTTCCATCTTTCTCCATCAATGTTTTTGGCTTCAGAATAAACAGCTACATATCTTCATCAATTTATAAAAATATAAAATTGGGTAATTGGTAAATATTATGAAAGGCTCTATCAAAGGAAAAAATATTATTTTGCTAGAAAATATTCCAGAAAACCTCAAAGAAGAAGATGAAGTAGAGGTAATAATTAATCCAATATCAGAAGAAGATTACCCATTTCCTACATTTGAACTAGGAGTTAAAGAGGATTATCTTAATAGAGAGAAAATCTATGAATAGGAAATACCCTGAAGAATTTGCCAAACAAATGCGGATAGCTGCTGCTGTAAAATGGTATGAATTAGGAGAAATTTCCCAAGGTAAAGCAGCAGAAATAGCTGGCTTAAATCGAGCAGAATTTATCAATATTCTCTCTCGCTATCAAGTCTCTCCATTCCAATATACTCTAGAAGAATTAGCAGAGGAAATAGCTAGTATTTATTGCTAAACCAATCTTAAATAGAGAGAAAATAAACTAATTGGGGAATGATAAGTAACAAAGGTACTAAATTCTTGACTCTTTGCCATGACCTTTGAAATTATTCATAAACCCACTTTTACCAACCAATTACTTGCCATCTCCAAAGAGCGAGTGGTTCAGATTCTCGAAAAAATCGAGGTTCTCCGCAACGATCCCAAACCTCACGGCAATCTCAAGAAAAAACTACAGGGTTACAAAAGTAACGTCTATCGCCTGCGTTCTGGCGATTATCGCATCATTTATACTTATGGAGATGGTTGGGTAACTTTACTGGGAGTTGATGCCCGTAAAGATGTATATAAAGGAAGTAAATTAGTAGCTGAAACTCCTGAAATAGATATTAGTAACCTACCTAATTTAGAAACAGTTTTAAGTCCCCAAATTGCTCCTGAAACTCCAATTTTCAAACAACAAGACAATACAACTTTATTGCCAGTAAAAATAGACGAAGATTTACTGAAAAGTTTGCGAATCTCCCAAGAGTATTTTCTTCCCCTGATCGCTTGTCGCACTCTAGACGATTTAATCGCGGTAGACGTACCCGAAGAAATCAGAAATCGTCTTTTTGATTGTATTACGACTCCTAACTTCGATCGCGTTCTGGCTCAACCTTCTTTCCTCACTGGCAGTACCGACGATCTATTACGCTTCAAACAAGGAAATTTACTCGGTTTTCTGCTCAAACTCAATCCCGAACAAGAAAAATACGTTAACTGGGCGATCGATGCTAAAGGTGCTACTCTGCTTAAAGGTAGCCCAGGAACGGGAAAAAGTACCGTTGCACTCTATCGCGTCAAGGCAATTATAGAAGCTCTCAAAGCTGCTGGCACTGAGAACCCCAAAATCTTATTTACTACCTACACTAACGCTCTAGTGGCATTTTCAGAGCAACTGCTGACCAGTTTACTCGGAGATGATATTAAATATGTTGAAGTAAAAACAGCAGACTCGATCGCTTTTTCTCTAGTTCGTCACGAACGCCCTAAACTGGTTAGTACCACACAAGCACGTAAATTGCTCAAACAAGCATTATCAAAAGCGATCGCCTCTTTACCTGGGAACAAACTACAACGCTACGCCAAACAAAAAATACTCGATCGTCTCAACCCAGACTATCTTCTCGAAGAAATCAACAGCATTATCGAAGCCAGAGAGATTACTACTCTGGAAGCTTATCAAGCTACACCTAGAAATGGTCGCCAAATTCCTCTCAATAAAATTCAACGTCAAGCCATCTGGCATCTGCGGGAACACTTCTATCGAGTCCTCAGCGAACACAATCTATTAACTTGGCAGCAACTCCGTACCCGCGCCCTCCAACTGCTGCGCCAAAGGGAAAATCCACCTTTATACGATGCAGTTATTATCGACGAAGCCCAAGACTTAGATCCTAACGCTCTTCGCATTCTCATCCAACTTTGTCGCGCTGTCAATCGCTTATTTATTACTGCTGATGCCAATCAATCTATATATGGTAGTAGTTTCCGTTGGAGTGATATTCATAGCGATCTCAAATTTGTGGGACGCACGGGCATTCTCCGCATCAATCACCGCACTACTCAAGAAATCGATATAGCCGCCCATTCTTACCTTAATGAAAGTCTAATCGATCGCGAATTAGTCGATCGCGAATACGTTCACAATGGAGCATCACCCGCAGTACGTGCCGTCAATAATACTGAAGACGAGGCTATTCTATTACAACGTTTCTGTCAAACTGCTGCTCGCGAATACCGCCTTGGTATTGCTTCTTGTGCCATTCTCGTACCCACAGCCAAAGCAGGCACGAAACTAGCCCAACAACTAAGTTATAACGGATTAGAAGCTAATTACACCGACAGCCAAGAATTAGATTTGAATAAACAGGGAGTAAAAATTCTGACCTTAAAAGCAGCAAAAGGATTGGAATTTCCCATAGTGGCGATCGCGGGATTTCTTAATTCTTCTTTCCCAACTATTGCCAGAGGTACACCTGAAGATGTTAAAACAGAAATCAACAACCGAGAACGTCGCACCTTATTTGTAGCGATGACAAGAGCCATGCGTGCCTTACTAATAGTAGTACCAGCCAAAAAACCTGGAATCCTACTGCAAAATTTCGATCCTCAATGGTGGAACCTGGGAATAAAAGGATGAAGGATAAATTAAGAAGGATGATTTTTTTAAGGATGAGGGAGAAAAGATAAAGGATGATTTTGTTCTTTTTCATCCTTGATGCTTCCGCTTTCATCGTTTCGATCCTCCTTCATCCCTCATAATTCATCCTTCAAAAACCTCTTACTTACTAGCAAATTATGGAAATAATTAAACTTCCTCCCGTATTACCTGGCGACTTAGATTTAGCCGAGATAAATCAACAATTAAAAGATGGAAAAGCAGAGTTGGACTGGAGTGAAGTTGTTTCCGCCCAGCAAAAGTACTTAGAAGTTTTATTAGCTGAACTCGATCTTTCCGATAATGCTGATGTCTTAGGAATTGATGGCACGATCGCTGATAATATAGCTAGCGAAATTATCCTTTTTTGTGAATCTCGTCGCTCGAAAAAGTCGAAATCTCGATCTAAAAAGCGATCGGAATCTCAATTTACACCTCAAGTATGGGAACAAGCAAGTGTCAAAAATGAAGGGGAAAAAATAGAGGAAGAACGAAAAGATGAAGGCGAAAATCTGAAAGAGGAAAGAGAAAAAAATTCATCCTTCATCCCCGATCCTTCATCCTTAAAAATTCTCGATCGAGCTACTACTTATACAATTCGTGCCGAACTTGAAACAGCGATTCTCAAAGACCTTCTCGGCCCTGTAGGTGGTTCAGAAGAAGAAATCGAAGAAAAAAGCATTACAGATCGATATCTCGTAGGTCTTCTCGCACCTCGGCTTCGACGCAAAAAGAACGAACAGCAAGAAGATGAAGTACCTCTTGAAGAAGAATCGGAACTGCAAGAGAGTCTCGAAATTGTCGGTCAAGATAGTCCAGAAGAAGGCAGTACAGAAGCAAGCGTTCCTCCTCCTAATACCATGTTCCCTTCTTCAATGGGAATGACCTTTTGCGTTAGCGGCGAAGCAGATAAAATAGCAATTACTGCCAAATGGGGGAAATATCAGCGAGAAAAGAGTCAAATTAGCTTTAAAGACGACGGCAGTCCCAAACAGGTTTGGAAACGGTATCCCCAGGAAGGAAGAACAACTGAAGCTTTAGTTGAAGGTCGAGAAATTCACTGGGTAGTTTCACCTCAAGAAGAACCAGACGTATATGTAAAGGGAAAAATACGCCGTCTAGACAATGGAGAATGGATTGTTTCCCTCTTTCTAGTTAATGCCCAACAAGAACCCAATAAACTGCGCGATCGCGCTTGGCTGTTCCAACCAGAACTATTTGTTACTTCCCCAGACTCGTCTAATCAAGATATTTTCCTGCGTAAACCTTTACCTGTTTCCATTAAAAACCTCGACCCATTAATCCACCAGGAAAACCAAGCAATGGCAATGCTATATCGCCACCAGGTAGAATTTGCCGTGGGACACGGGGTTAGCGTTCGAGCCGAAACTACAGAAAATAATACAAAACGGGCTGTTTGTTTGGCTACGAGTTTTGTTCCTACCTATGAAGTTGCCAAGACTACTCCACCTACCGAGGCAGAAATTCCCGAATTGACAGGCTTGGTTCTGGATATGCAAAAATTATCCCAAGCCGAAGCTAAAGAATTACCGACATATCTCAATCCTCTGGTTACTGCTTACTCTAGCTGGATCGAACAGCAGCAACAACGGATCGACGCACCGCAAAGCGGATTTCTTCGAGATCGCGCTGAAGAACTGACAGAATATGAGGATGTAGCTAAAAATGCGATCGCGAATTGCCAACAAACTTTAGAACGCATCCAAGCTGGTATAACTGTGCTGCAAAATAACCCCCAAGCGGTTGAAGCCTTCCAGTTTATGAATAATGCTATGTGGAAGCAGCGCATCCATTCAATCTATGCAGAGAAAAAAAGAAGAGGCGAAAAGCTCAAATTAGAAGATATCGATTTGCCTAAAAATCGCAGTTGGTATCCTTTCCAGTTAGCTTTCATTTTGCTCAATCTCCCCAGCGTTACAGACATACATCATCAAGATCGTTCCGATCCTACAAAAGCGATCGCCGATCTCCTTTGGTTTCCCACTGGAGGAGGTAAAACAGAAGCTTATTTAGGACTTAGTGCCTACACTATTGGTTTGAGAAGATTGCAGGGCAAACTAGGAGGTAGAGATGGAAACTACGGTGTAGCCGTTCTAATGCGCTATACTCTTCGTCTTCTTACTCTCCAACAATTTCAAAGGGCTACTGCTTTAATCTGCGCTTGCGAAGCTATTCGTCGCCAAGATGAATCTAAATGGGGTAGGGAACCTTTTCGGATTGGTTTGTGGGTAGGTCAAAATAGCACCCCTAACTATACCTCTCAAAGTGAAGAGTGTATCAAACAACTACGAAGTCAATCTCGACAAATTAAAGGTGGTACGCCCCATCAGCTTACAAACTGTCCCTGGTGCGGTAGCAAAATCGATCCAGGTAAAAATATTACCGTCGAACCAGTAGATAAGGGTAGAGGACGCACCTATATTAAATGTGGCGATGTTTTAGGTCGCTGTATCTTTTCTAAAGGTGAAGGTTTGCCTGTTTTAGTCGTTGATGAAGAAATTTACCGTCGCCTTCCCACTTTACTTATTGCCACAGTCGATAAGTTTGCTCAAATGCCCTGGAAAGGTCAAGTACAAATGCTCTTCGGGCAAGTTAGCGGTTACTGCGAAAGACACGGGTTTCGTTCCCCTGATGTAGAAGATAAAGAGAGACACAATAAAACAGGCTCTCTTCCTGCTGCCAAAACTATACCCTCTAGTAAATTACGTCCGCCAGATTTGATAATTCAAGATGAACTACACTTAATTAGCGGGCCTTTAGGAACTCTAGTGGGACTTTATGAAACCGTCGTAGACAAATTAGCCTCTTGGGAAGTTAACGGCAAACTAGTCCGACCCAAAGTTATCGCCTCAACTGCCACCATACGTCAAGCTCAAACACAAGTTCACAACATTTTTTTACGACAGCTTCAGATTTTTCCCCCACAGGGTTTAGACATCCAAGACAATTTCTTTTCACGGCAAAGACAGCCTAGCGAGGCAACCCCTGGTCGTCGCTATCTAGGTATCTGCGCCCCTGGACGGCGTTTAAAAGCAACCATAATTCGCGTTTACCTTGCTGTCCTATCCGCTTCCCAGGCTTTATACGAAAAGTACGGTAAAAAAGCAGACCCCTGGATGACTTTAGTTGGATACTTTAATTCTTTGCGAGAATTAGGGGGAACGAGGCGTTTGGTAGAAGATGATATTCGTAACCGTTTGGCCAAAATGGAAAAGCGAGGACTGGCTAAAAGGTATATAAGGATGGGAGGGATGGAGGAACTGACCTCTCGCAAAGATTCTACTGAAATTCCCGTCATTTTAGATAGATTAGAAATTCCTTTCGATCCTGAAACTGAAGCCGAAAATAGATCGCGTCGTAAAGCCGATCGCCAAGTTGACAAACCAGATCCTTTAGATGTGATTCTGGCAACTAATATGATTTCTGTAGGGGTCGATGTCAAACGTTTGGGAGTAATGGTTGCTTGTGGTCAACCGAAAAATACTGCCGAATACATCCAGGCTACCTCGCGGGTAGGAAGAACTCATCCAGGGTTAGTAATTACTGTTTATAATTGGGCGCGACCGCGAGACTTGTCCCATTACGAACGTTTTGCTCATTATCACGCTACTTTTTATCAGCACGTAGAAGCTCTTTCGGTCACTCCTTTCGCGTCGGGGGCATTAGATCGAGGTTTAACGGCTTTATTAATTTCATTAATTAGACAAGCTGGAGAAGAGTTTAATGGCAACGATCGTGCTGGAAAAATTGAACGCAACCACCCATACGTTAGAGCAGCCCTCGACGCTATTGTCGATCGAGCCGAACAAATTGAAGGAAATCAAGCAGGCGATCGCCTCCGTCGGGAGTTGTCAGTCAAACTCGATAAATGGTTAAGGCGAGTAGCGCAATTAGAATCAGGCACTACTTTGCAATATCAAACATCCTCTAGAGACGGTACAGCAATTAAGTTAATCGAAGCTGCGGGTAAAGGACAATGGGATGATTTTACCTGTCTCAATTCTCTCCGTAATGTCGAACCTACCGTTGGCTTAGTCTTAACGGATTCTCCCCCCGATGAAGATAATTCTCGTTTGCCCCAGCCATATAGTCAAAAAGGATGAAGGATGAAGGATGAAGGATGAATGCTAATCTCCTAACTTTAATCCCTCATCCTTTAAATTTCATCCCTCATCCCCTAACTTTCATCGCTCATCCTTCATCTTTTATCCTTACTTCTATGACTCAAAGTAATTTTAAAAAGTATAAAGTAGGTGAATTACGCCCCAGTCAGATTTTATTTACCTATGGTATTGGCGCGATCGCCGATTTACCTAATTTAGCCGTTATGGTCATGGGTTTGGAAGAATGGGAAAAAAATCGCACTATCGAATTGGCAGAACCAAGACTTTTGGTGGCTGTACGTCGCCGACTTGGTCCGCAAGTAAAAGAGCTTCGTCTCCCCCCAATGCCTTCTGAAGCATCCGAAACTCCCTTAGATGAGGCAGCGCGCATTGGCATACCTGTCGCCCCTTTCCCCAGTTGGATGGTTTGTCCTAAATGTCGGTTGCTTGCTCCTTTACAGTCAAGATTATTTGAACTCAAACACAATCCCTATCGCCCTAACGAAGCCCGTTACGTTCATACCAACTGTCCCAAAACCAACAAACCACCCGCCGTAATTCCTGCCCGTTTTCTCGTTGCCTGCGAAAAAGCACATCTTGATGATTTTCCTTGGCGATATTTCGTTCACCAAGGTAATAGTGACTGTAACGGATCTTTGCGCCTACAAGAATATGGGGTATCGGGTGCCGCCACTGATATTGTAGTTAGCTGCGATGGTTGTCACTCTAGCCGTCGTTTATCCGATGCTTTTGGCGAGTTAGGTAAAAAGAATCTGCCAGCTTGTAGAGGTCGTCATCCTCACCTTCACAGTTTTGATGATTGCGATCGCCAGATGAAAAGCATCCTTTTAGGTGCGTCAAATAGTTGGTTTTCTTGTACTCTCTCAGCTCTTTCAATTCCTTCGGCTGACAACCAGCTAGAAGAATTAGTCGGACAAAATTGGGTCACTATAGGTAAAGCTAATAGCCAAGAAACATTGCAGGTTTTGCTATCTGCCTTACAAGCAACAGGACAGCTTCAAGATTTTGCACCGTATTCTACAGAAGAAATCTGGTCGATCGTCGAAGCTAAACAGCAAGGAATTGAAGAAACTAATCACCAAGATTTAAAAACGCCAGAATGGGAAATATTCTCTGAGGCAGATCCTAATAAGAATAGAAAAGATTTTCAATTGCGACCCGTTCGTTCTCCTGTTGACTACGAAGATTATTTTACCCAAACTGTTCTCGTTGAAAGACTAAGAGAAGTTCGAGCTTTAATTGGTTTTACTCGCATTCAATCTTCTGAAGATTTTGCCGATATCGAACCAGAAAATGATGAATATATTGCTAAACTCAGCCGTTATGCACCAAAGTGGCTGCCAGCAACAGAAATTAAGGGAGAAGGCATTTTTCTCCAATTTAACGAAGATAGATTACAAGCATGGGAGAAACAACAGACAGTCAAAAAACATGAGACGCACGTAAAAGAAGCGCAAAAAAACTGGCTAAACACTCGCAATCCAGACATTGTGGATAAAGTTCCTTTTCCTGGTATTCGTTACCTCTTATTACATTCGTTTGCTCACGCTTTAATGCGCCAGTTAGCTCTCGAATGTGGTTACAATGTAGCTAGTTTGAGAGAACGCATTTACTCTCAACCACCACAGGCTGAAAATGGGCCGCAAGCAGGCTTGTTAATTTACACTGCTGCTCCTGATAGCGAAGGGACTTTAGGTGGATTAGTAAAGTTGGGAGAACCCGAAACTCTTGGCTATCATATTGCTCAAGCTCTTCAACAAATGTCCTTGTGTGCTTCAGATCCTCTATGTAGCGAACACAAACCTGGCGAGGGTACCTATTCTTTACATTGGTCAGCCTGTCATGCTTGTTTATTCTCTCCAGAAACTTCTTGCGAACGTGGAAATAAATTTCTCGATCGTTCCGTTCTCGTTCCCACAGTCGCGATCGATAGTCTAGCTTTTTTTGAGACTTAAATGAAACAAGGAAGATCGCTGGGCGGCCATCAGGAGGAGGAGAGACCTAAACCCAATGCGTATGGGCGATCGCTATTACTATTGCAACAGGTCGATCGAGTAGTAAATTTTTTACCCTCGTCAGTTCTCGCTTTGGTTATTGATCTTCTCCAAGATTCTCCTTGTCAATATAATGAAGCTCTCGTAGCAAAGTTGTTAAGAAAACTACCCAATCCAAAATTTAGGCGTGTGGTTGCTGAACTACTCTCAATTTGGCAACAAGATAAGAATAATTGGAATAGTTGCTCTCTCGCAGCAGCTTTAAGCAGTGCGGCATATTCTGTCGATCGGGTTCGCCAAGCTTTAGATGTAGAATTAGTTTGGACTGGACCAGAAACTACTGGTGCTTCTTTTCGCAGAACTGACCAAGTTTTACTACAGTTAATTCGCGATGCACGAGATGAATTGACCTTAATTAGTTTTGCTGTTTATAAAATTCCAGAAATTGCTCGTTCTCTAGAAGCTGCCATAAATCGTGGCGTTAAGGTTAGGTTAATTGCTGAAACACCAGAATCAGGAGAAGGCAAAATTTCTTTTGGTCTAAAAGCTGCTTTTGGAATTGAGATTATTCGACAAGCACAAGTATTTGTTTGGCCGAAAAACAATCGTCCTGTCGATCGGGAAGGAAAATATGGATCTTTGCACGTCAAAGCAGCGATCGCCGATCGCCGATATCTATTTATTACCAGTGCCAATCTTACCGAATATGCTTTTACTTTAAATATGGAAATGGGTCTTTTAGTTGAAAATGAAGAGCTAACGATTCAAGTTATTAAACAAATTGACAGATTAATTCAGCAAAGAATCTTTGTCCCCATAACTTTTTAGCTGATATAAATTACCAGCGCTGTTTGCCACTTCGGACAATAACAGCTAATAACGGAACTTCCACCGAACAAAAATACTTAGGAGCAGCCCTTTCAAGGTGTTAGTTTTTCCGCCTTAATTTTGGATAGAATTTTAGCGGTAGAAACATGAGGGGTTTTGGAAGGACGAATTCGTTTGAATTTCCTTCTGGTCTTTTTTGGTCCACGAGGATGGGACATAAAAACAGCTAAATTAACATGAGTTGCTAAATCTTGAAGGATATTAGTCAATTCAATTAAATTCATTTGCGCAAAAATTTCCCATTCTTTTGGTGGAATCGCAATCATCATGCCACGATAGGTGCCGCGAATTTCATCAGCTAGATAATAGCTAGAAACTTCTTGCTCAATCTTTCCAATGCCATAAATACGAATCAAAGCTGCTAAAACAACAGAACGAATATTATAGGAAACCAAGGCGACACAAAAAGCAAACAGAGCAGCTTTAGGATAACCAAGTGTTTTGATCTCACAATTAAATACTTCGGCTCATATTTTGAAATAAAATTTCGATAGTCCAACGTTTACGGTAGATTTGAGCGATGAGTAAACTATTGGCGACCTGGGAAGAAAGATTAGTCAGAATGAAGATTTCTGAATCTCCATCACGAGTAGTTTGGTCTAAAATTACCTTGACACGTCGAATTGTTGACAAATAGCCTTCGTCATCACTAACTTTAACAGTTTGTTGAAAGACTTCTCCTCCTTCAACGGTTCCTACGTGTACAAACTCAGAAGCATTATGCCAAGGAAAACATTCGTGTTCTCGAATGATAAAATAACCAGCTCTTGCTACAATGCCACTTCACTAAATTCATTGTGCAAAAATTTCGGTCAGCTACCCAGACATCATCCTCTTCGATCGTGTTCAAAACTCGATGAGCGCAAAGAACGTTCTTGAGCATGACCATCAACACACATGGAAAAACATCGATCGCACTTCATTAAAGATGGATCGAGTACTACTAAAGATTGCCCAGGTAAAGGGGCACTATTACAGTTACGAAGAGGTTTGAGACGATGCTCACTCGCACTTATTGCATTTCCATCTAAAATTTTAAGTCGATAACCAGGCAGCCAATCTGGTACATTTCCCTTTAAATGCCGAACGAGCGCTTCCATTGAAGCTCCTGTTTCTCTGACTAATTCAGCACTAACATTAGCCTCCATTCCATTTAACTTGTTGTAAACAGAAGTGATCGAAACACTCATTGTTGATAGTTTAGCAAGGTCAAGCTGCATGAATTGAAGGTCGAATTCCACAGGCGACCTCATTCATCATCTCTACTACTGTAGAAAACAGCAGTTCCAACGCGATCTGAGTTTCAGCATTTCTTTCAAACAAAACACCCGCGTTTTTGAGGAGATAGAATCTTTTCGAGCAATCCCCGAACCATCACCGAAACAGGACTTTCTTCGACAAAACGCTCAAATACTTGACTTAGAGGCATTCTGGCTATTTCCCACCTACAAACTATATATTTTTTAACTAATTATAAATTGGGAAAATTACGACACCTTGAAAGGGCTG
>JAAUYD010129077.1_pt1 | contig 12562 bp, 11 predicted proteins | sample 7278101 | NCBI WGS metagenome assembly JAAUYD01 (sample SAMN14350128, study PRJNA611818) | marine sediment metagenome | isolation source: surface marine sediment (0.6m) | place: French Polynesia: Moorea | collected 2018-08 | reverse complement strand
GAACGCCGGCCAGGGCTGCAAGATGCCATTTCTGAATGAAGGCAATATGAAACGCTTCATCATCTCATCGATCATCCCATCCACATTGTCCGGCGTCACCCCGTGCTGTGCGCAAAAGGCATCCACCTTAGCGAGCCTTTTCGGCCGGTCCATATCGATCAAGCGGGTAAAAATACCCAGGCGCCGGCCCACCTGAAAGCGACACTGATCCTCGGCTGAAAGATCGAGGAACCGGTCCAAAACGGCCAGGATATCGGGTTTGGCTTCGGGGAGCCGGCCCTGGACCTCTTCGAAGAGGTTGAGGATGTGATCGCTGACAATCATGCTGGAGATGCCGTCGAGGCTATCGATGAACAACCGGATCTCGCGGGCCATTTGAACATCGTTCAGCTTGACGAATCGCCCGCCACGGTGTTCCTCGGCCAAAGGTATCCCGCCGGGGATGGCCAGGGTTCGCAGGCGAATGAAATCCGGGTTGATCCGGTTAAGGGCATCGGCGGTTTCCAGCGCATGGTCCCGCGACAGCGCTTCTCCCCCCAGACCCGGCATCACATACTCGGACAATTCGATGCCGGCCCGGATCACTTTTTGCCCGGCCTTGATCTGGGTGCGTTTGTCCGCCCCCTTGCGGACCATGCTGAGCACCGCGTCCGAGCCGGACTCGAGGCCAATGTGGATCCGATTCAGCCCCGCCCGGCGCATCTGCCGCAGGTTGTCGTCGCTAATGCGGACAATCGTGTGCGAGCGGGCGTAGGAGGTGATGCGATCAACCCAGGGAAATCGGGATCGCAGGTGGCGCAAAATCCGGATCAACCGATCGGGCTTGACCACCAGGCTGTTGGCATCCTGCAGGAAAATGGCGCGCGTGCCGCCGGCATACCAGTTCAATGCGGCCATAAAGGCCTGCTGCTGGTCAGCGGCGAGGCCCTGCATGCATGCACGGATATCCTGACGGAGAATCTGTCCGGACCCGTCGGCAAGACCTTCCAGCGTCTGTAAATGCCGGTGAATCGCATCGATATCCTCGATGACGTGGGCCTCGGGACGAACAGAAAAGCGTGCGCCCTTGTATACCGGGCAGAAGGTGCAGCGGTTCCAGGGGCAGTTGCGGGTCACCCGAACCAATAGGCTGCTGGCTTCGCTGGGCGGCCGGATAGGGCCCTGTTCGAACCCGTGGTATTGTACCTTATCATGCTGGCGCTGGGTCGTCATCGCCGATCTCCTGGCAAGATTGGATTGGCCTTTTTATATACCTTCACTCGCTCAAAAAGTAAAACCATGAACCCGCAGGACTGAGTTCCCGCTTCGCCGGTGCCGCGAACCGGGAACCACCAACCAGAGACCCGGCCGCCAGAACCCCTTTGACAAGCGCCGATGGCATGCCTTATGGTAGGCTTCCGATAAATGCCGAATACCGAAAGTGCCGCGGAATGCCTAAACGACTGGGTCTCATCTTATTTTCCCTGATTTTTGTGGGAATCTGCACGGCCGGGGTGCTTTACATGCATCTCATGTCCTGGGCGGATCGGCCGGCGGGGTCGGCCGTCCTGGAAAAATTGTTCACCGTTTCCCCGGGCCAGGGGCTCAAACAGACTGCCGACGCGCTTCAACGGGAAGGCCTGGTCACGGATGCCCTGCGCTTCACGATTCTCAGCCGGTTGGACAACAAAGACAAATTGCTCAAGGCCGGGGAATACATTTTCTCCACCGCCATGACACCCAGGGAAATTCTGCAACAAATGGTCGAGGGCAGAGTGCACCTGTATCGGCTGACCATACCGGAAGGTTACCACCTGGTTCAGATTGCCGCAACGGTGGCAGCGGCCGGTCTGGAATCGGAAAAGCGCTTTCTGGAAGCCGCCCGCGACCCGCAGATGGCTCGCAGCCTCGGCATTGAGGCCGACAACCTGGAAGGTTACCTGTTTCCGGACACCTACTACTTTCCGCGGGGGCTGGACAGCGCCACCATCATCGCCACGATGGTCAAACAATTCAAGGCCGCTTTCAAACCGGAATGGAAGCAACAGGCAAAAGCACTGGGCATGACCGTTCACGAAATCGTCACCCTGGCATCCATTATCGAAAAGGAGACCGGGGCCCCCCAAGAGCGCCCGCTGATCTCCTCGGTCTTTCACAACCGACTCAAAAAAGGCATGCGCCTGGAGACGGATCCCACCGTGATCTATGGCATCCCCGATTTTGACGGCAACATCAAACGCCGACATCTGGAAACCCATACGCCTTATAATACATATAAAATAAAAGGGTTGCCACCTGGACCCATTGCCAGCCCGGGGGCCCTAGCCATACAGGCAGCGCTGTACCCCGCCCAAAGCGAATATCTCTATTTCGTCTCGAAAAAAGACGGCACCCATCAGTTCTCAACCACCATCAAGCAACACAACGCGGCGGTGAAGAAGTACCAGTTGAGGAAAAGAAAACGTTGAAAAAACCACCAGGCATCCTCGGGTCCGATTTCACAAACGGATACATTCAGGTCTACACAGGAGATGGCAAGGGCAAAACCACGGCCGCTTTGGGCCTGTCCCTGCGGGCCGCCGGCGCGGGCCTCAGCGTCTACATCGCCCAGTTCATCAAATCCGGCGAATACAGCGAAATCAAGGCCCTGTCGCGATTGGCGGATCGGATCACCGTGGAGCAGTTCGGACGGGGCCGCTTCATCAAAGGCAAGCCGTCGGCCGAGGACATGGCCGCCGCCCAAAAGGGGCTGAAGGCCATCCGCAGCGCCCTGACCTCCGGTCTATATCGGGTGGTGATCATGGAAGAAGGCAACGTGGCCGCCATGTGCGGCCTCTTCCCGGTAGAAGCGATTCTGGCGATCATGGCGCAAAAACCCGGCGATGTGGAACTGGTGATCACCGGTCGGGGAGCGGACGCACGCGTTATCGACAAGGCCGATTTGGTGACGGAAATGAGAGCCGTCAAGCACTATTACCAGGCCGGTGTGGCCGCGCGGACCGGGATTGAAAAATAACTCCGTTTTGATTTAATGTGTTTTATCGTATTGTATGATTTGGCATCGGCTTGATTATTGATTTAATACCCAACTGCTTATCACAATTTTAACCCGACACCCGTTGAAGGTGCAACGTCGTTGGTACGTCCCGATCATTCAAGAAATCGACTTGCCCCCTGCCTCGCCGTGCTGGGCACCGGCTCCGACGTGGGAAAAAGCATCCTTGCCGCCGCGCTGTGCCGCATTTTTGCGGACCGGGGGTTGCGGGTGGCGCCCTACAAGTCCCAAAACATGTCCAACAACGCCGGGGTCACCCCGGAGGGTCTGGAGATGGGCCGGGCTCAGATCGTCCAGGCCGAGGCCGCCGGGATCGTTCCTCACGTGGACATGAACCCCATATTACTCAAGCCCACCAATGAAGTGGGTTCGCAGGTGGTGCTCCTGGGCAAGTCCATCGGCAACCAGACGGCCATGGGTTATCATCGGCAAAAAGCCCGTCTGATGCAGACCGCCAATGGGGCCCTGAACCGCCTGCGATCGAAATATGACCTGGTGGTGATGGAAGGCGCCGGCTCCTGCGCCGAAGTGAACCTGATGGAACACGATATTGTCAATCTTCCCATGGCAGAGTATGCCGACGCCCCGGTCATCCTGGTGGGAGACATTCACCGCGGCGGTATTTTCGCCCAGTTGGTAGGCACCCTGGACTGCCTTCCGCAACACTTTCGCGACCGGGTGGCCGGGTTCATCATCAACCGGTTTCGGGGAGATCTGCAGCTCTTCGCGGACGGGGTGCGATGGATCGAAGAGAAGACCGGCCTGCCGGTATTCGGCGTGTTGCCCTGGTATGATCACATACGTATCGACCCCGAAGATTCGGTGGTCATCGAACGCCCCAAAACGGTGGCGGCGGGAACGGATGGAAAACCCGCGGTGGCGGTGATCCGCGTTCCCCACATCTCCAACTTCACCGATTTTGATCCGTTGCGGGGGGTTGCGGGCCTGAACCTTCACTTCGTTGAAATACCTCAGGATCTCTCCCTCTTTTCGGCCGTGATCCTGCCGGGATCGAAAAACACCCGCTTCGACCTGGCGTGGCTGAAAACCAGCGGCTGGACGTCTCGGATCGCCGATTTCAGCGCCGGCGGCGGCCACATCACCGGCATCTGCGGCGGCTATCAGATGATGGGAACCCGCGTCCACGATCCCGACGGTCTGGAGGGCGAACCGGGCGCAACCGCCGGTCTGGGTCTGCTGCCGGTGGAAACCGTGCTCCAGGCGCCCAAGACCACGACCCTCAGCCGCTTTTCCTGGGACGGTATCCAAGGGGCCGGATACGAAATTCATATGGGCCGGACCCGACTGCACGGAGGATCGCCGCTGCTGATGATCCATGCAAGAAACGGCGACATCCTCGATGACACCGACGGATGTGCGGTTGAAAACGAACAGCACATCGGCACCTATATTCACGGCCTTTTCGACACCCCCGCACTGATCGCCCGTTGGTTGTCGATGGCGGGCATTATCGGCGTCGACGTACCGGCCACCGGGGGTCTGGAGGCGAAGATGGAGCAGTATGCCCGATTGGCCGATCATGTTCGCTGCCATGTGGACATGGAGCGGATTGCTGCGTTGGTGAAAATCAAAAGAGAAGAATCAACGTGACCGATACCAATAAAATTCTGGTCCTCGGCGGTTGTCGCAGCGGCAAAAGCAGCCATGCCTTGCAGCTGGCGGCGGGCACGGGCCGGCAGATGCTGTTCGTGGCCACCTGTGTGCCCCATGATGACGAGATGCAAGCCCGGGTGGACCGGCACCGGCGCGAACGCAGCGATGCCTGGACCACCCTGGAGGTCCCGGTCCATCTGACCGACACCATCCTTACCCACGGCTCAGCAGCGGACGTGATACTGGTGGACTGCCTGACCCTGTGGCTGAGCAACCTGCTCATGCAAACCCAGGACGTCCAGCAGATCCGGCGGCGGATCGATGGCTTGGCAGCGGCCGTGAAATCGGCACCCTGTGCAGTGGTCCTGGTCTCCAATGAGGTCGGTGCCGGCATTGTTCCGGAAAACCGCCTGGCCCGCCTTTATCGTGACCTGGCCGGCTGGACCAACCAGGCCATGGCCGCCGCCTGCAACCGGGTGGTCTGGACCGTGGCCGGCATTCCCGTGACCATCAAACCTTCTTTGCAGAACACGGCCCCATGACGGCATTCATCGCCTCGCTGCAGTTCATCACCGCGATACCCCTTGGCAAACCGCGACCCTTCGATGCCAAAGGGATCATCGTCCACTTCCCGTTGGCCGGACTGGCCATCGGCCTGATTCTGTCTCTGTTCGACCTGATCGCCTCATCTCTGTGGTCGACCCGCGTGGCAGGGGTGTTGGACATGATGCTGCTGGCGGCCGTCACCGGTGCTTTTCACCTGGATGGTCTGGCGGACGCGGCCGATGGCCTCTACGGCCACCGTGAACGCGAAAAAATCCTTGCCATTATGAAGGACAGCCGGGTGGGCGCCATGGGATTGGTGGTCGTCGCCTGCGTGCTGCTCGTCAAAGCCGCGGCCTTGGGAAGCCTGGTCCACGGACGGTTTCTAACCCTGATGATCGTTCCGGCCTATGCCCGTTCGGCCATGCTGGCCGGCATACGCTTCTTGCCCTATGCCCGCGGCAAGGAGGGCACCGGCAGCGCCTTTTTCGAAACACCCTTGTCCGCGGTGGACTTTAGGTTCGTTGTTGTCCCGGTTATCCTCTCCTTATTTCTGGGATGGCGGGGGCTTTTGCTCAACCTGGTTTTCGCCGCCGCCACCGCCGCGCTTCTCCTCATCTACCACAAAAAACTGGGCGGCATCACTGGGGACCTGCTCGGTGCGATGACCGAAATCATGGAAGCGGTGTTGTTGCTGGCGGTGTGCGTGGGAGGCGGCCCATGATCGACGGACACGGCGGCAACATCTACCAACTGGCCCAGCGGCTGGACTGTCGGCCATCGGATATCAGCGACATGAGCGCCAACGTCAACCCCTTAGTCCCCATGCCGGCGTTGGTGGAGCATTTAAAGGCAAGTGTTGCATCGACTATCGCCGTCCTGCCCGAAGTGGATGCCGGTGGGATCGTCGGCGCCTTTTCACGGTTTTATGGCATCGATCCCGGGCAGGTGATGGCGGGCAACGGCACAACCGAACTCATCTACCTGATTCCCCGGGCGCTGAACGTCCAAAAAGCCCTGGTAGTGGGCCCCACCTATTCAGACTACCGGGATGCCTGCCGCATGCACCAGGTGGCCTGCGACCATCTGATATGTCGGGAGAAAGACGATTTTGTGCCGGATGTGCAAGCGATCCGCCAGGCGGCGGCGTCAACCGACCTGGTCTTTTTATGCAATCCCAACAATCCCACCGGGGCTTTGCTCGATCGGCCGGATGTGGATGACCTGTGCCGCTCCCTGCCCGACACGATCTTCGTGGTCGACGAATCCTATCTGCCCTTTGCGCCGGTGCCGGCGAATGCCACCATGATCGGTTCGGACCTGCCCAATGTCATGGTGCTCAACTCCATGTCCAAAGCCTTTCGCATCCCCGGACTGCGCATCGGCTTCGTGACGGCACCGCAAGCGCTGATGGCCCCGCTGAGACCCTTGGCCTTGCCCTGGTCGGTGAATAGCCTGGCCCAGGCGGCCGTGCAATGGCTCATGGATCGTCCCGAACGGGTCGACCGCTTTCTTTCATCCACCCGACATTTTATAGAAAAGGAGAAGAGACGAATAGAAGAATATATCCACAAGAGGAGCGGCGCCCGCTGTTTTCCCTCGGCCACATCTTTCATGCTCATACGGCTGCCCGATGGATTGAGCGCCCGCCAAGCATGGCAGCATATGGCCGACAAGCGCATCCTGATCCGCGACTGTAGCAATTTCACCGGCCTGTCCGACGCCTTTATCCGCGTCTCCTTGAAAAGCGAAGCGGAGAATCGCCGGGCGACCGACCTGCTGGTCCAGCTGTGTCGGGACCACGCCAACCCGGAAAGTCCGCATGCCCGCTGAAGGACTGGCCCTATCCGTCACCCTGGCCGTAATCCTGGACATGCTGCTGGGCGATCCGCTGTGGCTGCCCCATCCGGTGCGCTGGATGGGCACGGCCATTGAAAGACTGGAACCCCGTTTTCGTATGCTGCCTTTGAGGCCGCTGCTCTCCGGTGCGCTCATGGCGGCGCTGCTGGTGGCAGGTGTGTGGATGATCAGTCTGCTGCTGGTTCGGACCGCCACGGCCGTCCACCCCGCCGCCGGGATCCTGGTACAGACGTTGATGATATACACCTGTGTCTCGGCCCGCAGCCTGGCCGATGCGGCCCTGGCCGTGGAAAAGGCGCTTGGCCAGTCGGGTCTGGGCGCCGCCAGGCGTTGCGTGTCCATGATCGTGGGCCGGGAAGTCGATCGCCTGGATGAAAGGGGGGTGACCCGTGCCGCCGTCGAGACCGTGGCCGAAAACCTGGTCGACGGATTTGTCTCCCCGCTGTTCTTCACCGTATTGGGCGGGGCGCCCATGGCCATGGCCTACAAGATGGTCAACACCCTGGACTCCATGGTCGGGCACAAGAATCAGCGCTACCTGCTGTTCGGCCGCTTCGCCGCAAGGTTGGACGATGTCGCCAATTTCCTGCCGGCACGCCTGGCCATACCGTTCATCGCCCTGGCCGCCCAACTTCTCGATGCTCGGGGGCGGACGGTGATGAACAGCGCCTGCCGGGACGGACGCACCCAGGCCAGTCCCAATGCCGGATATCCGGAGGCCGCTTTTGCCGGTGCCCTGGAATTGTGGTTGGGGGGCCCCAACCACTACCACGGTCGGCGGGTTGAAAAGCCCATTATCGGCAATGGATTCGCCGATGCCCGACCGGTCCATATTCGCCAGGCCTGCCGCCTGATGCTGACCACCGCGATCCTGGTATTTATGGTTGCGGCAATAACCGTGCTGCTTTTGCCGCGGCCGCTATAGTATCCAAGCCCTTTAATTAATCCATGGCGGACAAAAGAGAAACCATCCAATCTTTTCCACCCCTGACAACCGTTTGCAAGAAACGGTTCCCATTTACGCTTGCCTGCCCCTCTTTCGTCTATCCGGCCGGCTACGTGGACAACGTGCGCCACCTGGCGCCCTATGTGGACGAGATCCAACTGCTGTTTTTCGAAAGCCGGGTACAAAGCATGCCTTCACGCGAATTGGTCCGGCAACTGGCCGGCCTCGCCGAGACCGAATCCATCTCTTATAACATCCATCTGCCTTCGGACCTTTATGCCGGGCATCCAGAAGCGAACGAACGCCGCAGGGCCGTCACTGCCGTGCGCCGGATACTGGATCGCTGTGCCCCTTTGGCCGTCTCCACCTACACCCTTCATCTGAACCGCAACCCGGATGAATCTGCGGCGCTGGCCATGGACCGGTGGCAGGCGTACCTGATCGACTCCGTCGAGCGGATTCTGCCGCCCGATTTTGACCGCCGGCTGATTTCCGTTGAGACGCTGGATTACCCATTTGAACGGGTGGCCCCCGTCATCGCGGCCGCCGGCCTTGGCGTGTGCATGGACATGGGCCATCACATGGTGCACGGCGTCGACATCACATCGTTTTTCGAACGCTGGCTAGACCGCATCGGCATCGTCCACCTGCACGGCGTGGATGGTGCCAGCGACCACTTGCCCCTCGACCGCCTGCCAGACCGCGAGATGGGCGCGGTCCTGGACATTCTGCGGGCATTTTCAGGCGTGGTCTCTCTCGAGGTGTATTCCCACGCGGGCCTCGACACGTCGCTGGCCCATCTGCGCCGTGTATGGTACACTCGGCAGGCCGAAGGCGTTTAACCCGGATATGGCACCAAACGGAGGCCATGGCGACCTGGGCGCCGGGCGCTGGGTTTCAGAAAATGCGTTGGGTGATATGCCGATGATGGCAAAGGCAAATAGGGTCGAACTGTTGGCCCCGGCCGGTACACCGGAAAAACTGGAAATCGCCTTGCACTATGGTGCGGACGCCGTGTACCTGGCCGGCAGAGACTTCAGCCTGAGAAACTTTTCCGCCAACTTCTCACTGGCCGAGATGCGCGACGCCCGCCGTCTGACCCGCGAAAAGGGCGTGCGAATGTATGTGGCCGTGAACATCTATTCCCGCAACAGCGAAGCCCGGGCCATTGCCGATTACCTGGCCTCTCTAAAAGCCGTCGAACCGGACGCCCTGATCGTCGCCGATCCGGCGATTTTCATGCAGGCCCGCAAATTACTACCGCATGTCCCCATCCACGTGAGTACCCAGGCCAACACAACCAACACGGATACGGCCCGCTTCTGGCGGGATCTGGGGGCCACCCGCGTCAATGGAGCCCGCGAGTTGACCCTCGAAGAACTTCGCGAAATGAGCAAAGAAAGCGGCATCGAGGTAGAGGCCTTTGCTCACGGCGCCATGTGTATCGCCTACTCGGGCCGCTGCCTGTTGTCCGGTTACATGAAAAAACGGGAAAGCAACCGCGGCATGTGCTGCCAGCCATGCCGATTCCACTACACGCTGATGGAACAGAGCCGGCCCGGCCAGTACTTCCCGATCACCGAAGACCCACGGGGGGCCTATATCTTCAATTCCCGGGACCTGTGCATGATCGAGCACCTGCCCGCGCTGATCAAGGCCGGCATCCGTTCACTCAAAATCGAAGGCCGCATGAAAAGCATTCATTACCTGGCCGGCGTGGTCAAGGTCTACCGGGAAGCCATCGATGCCTGGTATCGCGATCCTGAGGCCTACCGGGTCCAGCAACGCTGGCTGACCGAGCTGTCCGCCATCAGCCACCGGGGCTACTGCACCGGATTTTACTTTAACGACCCGGACCAGGCAGCGGCCAACCTGGACGACGTCATCCATCCCGGTTATACGTTTGTGGCCAAGGTGCTCGCCAAGGCCCCTGACGGGGGCGTCCGTGTGCGTGTGAAAAACAAAATCGTTTTGGGCGATGCGGTAGATGTTCTCTGTCCCGGCGGTCCCACCCGGCAGGACACAATTCAAGACATCCGGGATGATCACGGTATGCGCCAACCCATGGCCCAACCCGGCTCAACGGCAATCCTTTTTCTCGACCGGCCACCGGCCCCATTGGACCTGATCCGACGCTGCGCGCCGCGCCCCCAGGCGGAGGCCCCATGATCATCGTGGCGGACAACCTGCGCATCACCCTGCCGGCCATCGGGCGCGCCGTCAATCGGTTGGATCCCGCGCCCATCCGGCAGATGGTCAGGTCCTGCCGGGACGCCGGCGCCCAGGCCATCGACATTAACAGCGGCCCGCTGTCCCGCTCCCCTGAAGAGAAGATGACCTTCCTGGTCCGCACGGTGCAGGCGGCCGTCGAGTTGCCCATCGTTCTGGACACCGCCAACCCGCGGGCCGTGGCGGCCGGCCTGGCAGCCAGCCGCTGTAAAGCGATAATCAACGGCGTTTCCTTGGCGCCCAAAAGACTGGAGCGGATATTGCCCATGGCCTGTCAGTATGATTGCGACATCATCGGCTACCTGCTGCACCCCAACGGGCACGTGCCTGCTGATGCCTCGGGTCGCATGGAGGCTGCCGTGGCCCTCTTCGGCGCCATGCAATCCGCGGGAATCCCGCCCGAACGAATCATCATCGACCCGGTCGTGGCACCACTGGCGTGGCAGGACGGCAACCGCCAGAATATGGCGGTCCTGGAAGTGATCCAGACGCTTCCCGACCTGCTGGGGTTTCCCGTGCGGACCATCGCCGGCCTGTCCAACCTGACCAGCGGAGCACCGGATCCCGAAACCCGGCGTCGCTACCAGGGTGCCTTTTTGCCCATGCTCGCCGCCGCCGGCCTAAGCATGATCCTGCTGAATGTTCTCGATCCTGCCATTATGCGTACCGTCGATGCATCGCTGCGGATTACCGGCGGAACGGTCTTTAGCTGGCAATAAGTAAATCTTAACCGAGCACCATTGTGCCGTCGAACACGTGAATTGGTTTTAAATATTATGGTTTCATGCCACGATAGGCCATGAATGACAAAACAAAGGCGTTGAAATGAGAAGCGATCACCCGGTTGCCATGGCATCCATGGTCGGTCTGTTGCTGGCTGGGGGGGGACTGTTTGTGTGGATGGTCGCACTATCGGATGCGGTACCCACGGAATATCGGGGCGCCTCATTAGGGTTTGGTTGGAGCTGGAGTTTCGATTATGAAGATGCCATGCAAGAGGCCGTCAGATCGGAGGTGGCGCCCTGGCCTTGGCCGGCAAAGGAGACCGGCAACCATCTGGTGCTGCCGCTCAACCAACCGCTGCTGTCCGAGGGGCTGGAGATAATCTACCGAGGAAGGATCAAGCCCGGCGGCTTCCGGTTGGATGTGGTTATTCAGGCGCTGGATTCCAGCATCGCCTATCCGCGAGATTTGACGGTGAGGGAAGCCAAACAAGGCTTTACCTTGGCCGATCGCCGCTTTGCGCTGGAGCAAATCACGCCCTATTATCTTCGTCTGCGCGAAGCCGTGCGCTGATAAGTGGGGTTCGCGCCCCCTTTTTCGGCGTTGGGGTCCGGCAGCGCTTTATCGGTTGATGCGATCCGTGGGCATGTGCCATCAAGCGCGTCCGGGGGAAGCCGAACGAAGACACTACAGCCATTTTAATTTTTTGAACCAGGCGATCAAAACGATGGCAAGAACAACCAGAAAGATCGTCACAATCAGAAAGGCCCACGGGCTTTCCGTCCCCGGGATGCCACCCACGTTGATCCCCAGCAATCCGGTCAGCAATCCCAGCGGCAGGAAAATCGCCGCCACGATAGACAGGGTGTACATGGCCCGGTTCATCTGCTCGGACAACCGGCTGTTTAACTCTTCCTGCGAAATCAGGGCCCGTTCCCGGGCGGCGTCGATGTCTTCGACATAGCGGGCCGTCCGTTCGGCGTTTTCACGCAACAGGGTCTTGTCTGCATCGGTCAACCAGGCGATCCGCTCGTGGGTCAGCCGGGCCAGCATGTCCCGCTGGGGGGCGATGTAGCGCCGCAGACTGATGCTTTCGCGTCGCAGTTCAGACAGCAGGGGACGCAATTCGGCGGTTTCGGCGCTAACGATGGTATCTTCCACCTCGGCCACCCGGTCCTCGATGTCTCCAACGATCTCGCCGATGCGCTCGGTGATGCGGTCGACCAGGGCGACGAAAAACGCCCCGGCGGAGGTGGGTCCGCTACCTGACACCAGGGTCAGGTGAATATCCTGGACCGCCATGACACGTTGTCTTCGCATGGTAATGATTCGTTTTTCGCTGATGAACATGCGTATGGCCACCATATCTTCAGGGTCTGCACCGGGGTTGAAGTTGACCCCCCTTAAAATCGCCAGCACACCCGATTCGGACACCACGCTGCGTGGCCGGGTCCCAATTTCCAGCAACGCCTCCTGCACCAGCGAACGCAATCCGCTTTTTTCCGCCAGCCACCGCCGAACGGATTCGTGGTTGGCGTCAAGGTGAATCCATAAAAGCCCCTGGTCCGGCCTCCAGGTCTCGACATCGGCCCAAGTCAGCGAGTCTTCCAGTT
>JAAUYD010032489.1_pt1 | contig 12563 bp, 8 predicted proteins | sample 7278101 | NCBI WGS metagenome assembly JAAUYD01 (sample SAMN14350128, study PRJNA611818) | marine sediment metagenome | isolation source: surface marine sediment (0.6m) | place: French Polynesia: Moorea | collected 2018-08 | reverse complement strand
TCCTGTCTAATTTATTTTTTAAAGCTTGATATAAGTTTCAAACTTTTAATTTTTAGTTTGAACTACATGTAATCTATTAATACTACTAATTGAAGTGCGGAATGTGGGATTTAGATTTACTCTGATGACAAATATAAGAATTTTCTCTTAAATTGGGGAGTTAATAAAGCTTTGCTGCGATTATTGCAACTTTTTGGGTTGAATAGAAAAATATATTGGGATTGCTTCCTCGTCCCTCGTCGCAATGACTGAAATTATTTTACTCGTTGTGGGTAAGTCCTGACTCATTACTCATTACTCATTACTCATCACCCATTACCAATTACCAATTACCCATTCCTCAATAAAAGCTAGAATAACAACGAAATCAGGAAAAGGGTAAAATACAGTGAATTCCCCCATAATCCCCAAATTATCAATTCCCGCACCCCTCATCGGTGCTGAAAAAGGTAGCTTTACTGAATTTACTGTAACTCAACGCATGCCGGATATTGCCCGTCGAGTTGTGAAAGAAAACAATTTTCCCAGTGATATCAATGACAAGTTAGAAGATCTAGCTCATGAACTGGTTTCAGGATATGTACAACCTTTGCAAGATGACACAGGTGCTGATGTTTCAACTTGGCAAACATATCTAGAACCTTACCAAGGACAAAGATGGATTGATATTCCTTGGTTTGTTGCCGAAACATATTTCTATCGCTTGATTCTTAACATTACCAATTACTTCAATCCCGGTCAATGGCAAGGTGTAGATCCCTTTGCTTTACAAAAAGAACGGGGTTTAGAATCATCCTTAGATGCGATCGCAACTTTATGCGCTCAAGTTGGTAAGTGGTTAGATCTTGCAGTGGTAGCAGAAACACAACAAGTATCACCACAACATCAAGCTTTAATTGCACTTTTATATTTTGACTTATGGGGAAATCGAGTTGACTTGAGTTTATGGTCAGCACTGGGAGATGAAAATCGTGCTGAGTTTGATATCGACAGTCAACAAGCTCACATATTAGTAGATGATTCCGAGCAAGTTGCAAATCTATTAACTAAACTTAAATCTGGACGGGTTGATTTTATTCGGGTTGACTTTATTGTAGATAATGCTGGCTTTGAACTGATTTGCGATCTATGTTTAGTGGATTTTATCTTAACTAGCGGTGTAGTTTCCCAAGTTAAATTACATCTCAAACCACACCCCACCTTTGTTTCCGACGCCACAATTCAAGATGTACGTCATACCATAGATTTTATGGCTAATTCCAGCAAGGATGAAATTGCATCTTCTGGTCAACGCTTACAAAGACATCTCGGTTCAGAAAAACTCATTCTTACGGATAATTACTTTTGGACTTCTCCCTTAGCTGCTTGGGAAATTCCAGATCCACTCAAAAATGAATTAGGTGAAGCAAATTTAATTATAGTAAAAGGAGACGCCAATTACCGTCGTTTACTAGGAGATAGACATTGGGACTACACCACTAACATTGCAGATATCATTTGTTATTTACCTAGCCCGATGGTTGCACTACGTACCCTTAAATCCGAAGTAGCTGCAGGTATACCAAGTGAAGCGATCGCAAAATTAACAAAATCTGACCCGAACTGGTTAACAAATGGACAATGGGGTGTAATTCAATTGGTCGCTTAAAGAATTTAATTTGTTATTCTTGCTCTTATGTAGCAATCATAAATTATTGATAAATTAAATATTTATATACTAAAGACGATCTGATAGGTCGTCTTTTCCAAAATGTATACAACAATTTTACGCTTCGCTGGCTAGCACTATCTACATCTAAAATATTGGAGCAGTATCACAATACATCTAAAAGCTGTATCACTGAGATGAATCAGTAGTAAAGATAACTTAAATATAGGACAAGAGAAAGAGCCACCCTGCGCCCAGAGTGGCGGCTAGTTACATTCATGTATTGTTTACGATAGATAACACCCTAACATTTGTAATTAACACAACCTGTAAAGAAAAACCGGGAAGTGTTAACTTTTCCTTACTTTACCTGTTGCGAAAGTGACGGGTATTTTATTTGGGAATTTATGGGAGGAGTCAGAACAGACCGCATCCTGACCTAAGGTCGAAGACCTTCAAGGAAGTCCCGATGAAAAAAAATTTGCACCACCATGTATCTAAGTAGTGTAGTTCTTTTCTTTTCCCTGTTCCCTACTTAGAAGTTAGAATTTATATCTCCCTGCTCCCTGCTCCCTTCTCACTGCGCATTTAAATGAGAAGTAATTAAATGAACACGATATTAGGAGTCAGGAGTTATATCATGTTCGGTAAATAAGAAACTATATCAAATTTTGATTCTTCTCCTTCACCCGTCCATATAACTCTTCCATAGTTTCAATAAAGGAATTATCTTTATCCCAAAAATGTGGATAATCTCCTTGTTTTTTGATTAAAATAGCTGAAACTCCACTTTGATTAGCAACTTCAATCGTTTGAGGTAATCTTTTTTTACCTAACCAAAATTCTTTAGGGCTTGGTTTTTGGGTAATTGCTTTCTTTTCTGGCTTGCTATACAAAGAGGTAGAATGTTCTACAGCAATTTCTTCAGCATTAAGTTGAGAAGATAGAGCTTGACCTAATGGTGATGCTGCTAATTTTTCTTGTAGCTCTGTTTTAGATAATCCCCGCAGTTCAAATAATAAAAATGGATCTCGATCTAGTTGAGATGCAACGAGATAATATACCCCGGCGATATGCTTGCATGGGTTAGCATAATCCGGACAGGAACAACTGGTTTTAAATTCTTGTCTGCTATGGGGTAGTAAATGTAATCCAATTGTGGAAAATGTATCTTCAATATTTTCTGGAACTTCATTTAATAGTAACCGGGAAACAATACTAGCTTTGGATGATAGTCTGTTAATGGCTTGTTTCCATTTATTTTTCGGAATTGGCGTGATTTTTATGACAATGGAGTAAATTGGTACTGTATAAACACCAAAATAAGGATTTATTGAACCTTGGACTTGAGCAATTATTTCATTTTTGTCAATTTCAAAATTCAATACTTTACCACCACGGGCGTAGGAACGTCCCCGTTTTAATCTATTCTCATCGGTAAATTCTTCTAATGCTTGAATAAAGCGATCGCCCCACCAAGTCCGACTAAATTTCGCCATATTTCTACCCCGATAATTTATCAATTTAAAGTTTGATTAATTTAATATTTGTCTTGTAGTTTCTACTCCAATACTGCACTTTTGTTTAATGCAATTAGTTGCTTAAATGCATCATTATCTAATTCTGTCAACCAAGATTCATCATTACCAACCACAGTAGAAGAAAGTTTTTTCTTATCTTCAATCATTTGGTCAATTTTTTCTTCTAAAGTGCCAATTGAAACAAATTTATGTACAAAGACATTCTTTTTTTGACCGATCCGAAAAGCCCTATCTGTCGCTTGATTTTCTACTGCGGGGTTCCACCAACGGTCAAAATGGAAGACATGGTTAGCTTTGGTGAGGGTAATCCCAACTCCACCAGCTTTCAGGGAAAGGATAAAAACTGATGCTTCCGTTTCCGGATCTTGAAATTCAGCAATCATATTTTCCCGACGTTTGCGGTTGGTTCCACCATGTAAATAGTAAGTATTACAATGCAAATTATGTTTGAGATATTTCTCGATACTTTGGCATATTTCCGTAAATTGACTGAAAATCAGTAAACTTTCCCCTTCCAAAATTGCTTCTTCTACCATTTCTGCAAGACGACTCAATTTGTGCGATCGCAGGGGTGAAAATTGGCTGTTATCTTGGAGAAATTGGGCGGGGTGGTTGCAAACCTGCTTTAATTTCATCAGAGTGGAAAGCATTAAGCCTTTGCGTTTGATACCTTCTGTTTCTTGGAGCTTTTTCTCCACATCTTTGACGATCACTTCATACAGGGATGCTTGTTCTTTGGTGAGATTGGTATATAGTTTCTGCTCAACTTTATCCGGTAAATCGCTAATAATAGATTTATCAGTTTTTACCCGGCGTAAAATCAGGGGTTCAACCAATTTTTTTAGGGTCGTTGATTTAATTTTGTCATTATTCTTTTGGATCGGTACCTCAAAAGACTTGCGAAATTGCGTTTGTTTTCCCAGATAACCAGGATTGAGAAAGTTAAAAATTGACCACAAATCCAGCAAGCGATTTTCTACGGGAGTCCCTGTTAAAGCCAATTTATGTTTTGCTTTGAGTTTGAGAATCGCCTTTGTCTGTGCAGCTTTAGGATTCTTAATATTCTGGGCTTCATCAAGAACTATGCGTTGCCATTCAATACTATTAAATAACTTTTCATCCTTGCGAGCTAGGGTAAAGGAACTAATCACCACATCATATTCCTGACAAGCAGCTTTGAAATCTGCGGCTTTTTGTAGGCGATCGCCACCATGATGTACCATCGTTTGTAGATGGGGTGCAAATTTAGCGATTTCTTTTTGCCAGTTTCCCACAACGGAAGTAGGTGCAATTAAAAGGGTTGGTAATAAAGAATTTTGCTGATTATGGTTTTCTGTATTATGGGTTTGTGTATTATGGTTTTCTCTTTCTTGTACTAATCGCGCAATTACCTGGACGGATTTTCCTAAACCCATATCATCAGCTAAACAACCATTTAATCCCAATCTTTCCAAGTAATGCAACCAGGATACACCCCGCTTTTGATATTCCCGTAAGGTTCCTTGCAGATTTGTTAATTCTGTAATTGGTTCTAATTGACTTTTATCTTGCAACTTTGCCATCATAGCTGACAAAGCTTCGTCATGTTCGATTTCCCATTCATCCCCAACTTCCGCACTCTTTTGTAAGAACTCCAGCAATGTCATTTCGGGTTGTTCGTCGCCATGAGATTGCCAAAATTCCAATAATTGTTGCATTTTATCGCGATCTAGTTCCATCCATTGACCGCGAAAATTCACTAAGGGAGACTTTGCATTCACCAATTGTTCCCATTCTTCGGGAGTGACAACTTGCTCTCCAATGGCTAATTCATACTGATATTGCACCAGAGAATTTAGATCGAAATAACTTTTTGTTTTACTCTTCGTTGGAGAATCCTTACGGGAAGAAGCCTTGAGGCGAATTTTGGCACGACGACGACCTGCGGGGGTATACCATGCAGGTACAATTACTTTGAAACCAGAATCTTCCAGAACCCAAGCACTTTCTTTGAGGAAATCAAAGGCTTCATCTAAAGTTAATTTTAATCCCGTGGGGTGTTCGGTTTCCAAACCTTTCCATAAATTGGGATACATCCGTGCTGCATAACCCAGATTTAGTAATAGATTAGTTGCAAAATCCTTACCAAAATCGTTATGTACCCCTGTTTTAGTTTTTTTATCCATTATCCAATAGTCAGCTAATGCCAGTTTTAGGGAAGGGTCTTGTTTGCTGGCTACTAGAAAATGCATCTGCCAATTATCTATATTATCAGGAGCGGCAGAATCCAATTGAAAGCACAGATGAAAAGAAGAATTTGCTTGGGTACGGGTAATTTTATTTTTCCATTCCAACCATTGCTGATATTCCTGCAAAACAGTATGGGTTGTCAGGGGTTCGTGTCGTCGGGAATGAAAACAATGCTCAATCAAGGAATCTGCAATCTTTTTGTCAAAAGCTACAGTAGATTGGGTGTGAGTGACCAAATTGCAGAGTAAATACTCGGAAAAGTGACGCAACAAGGTCTCTGGGTCGAAGAATTCTACTGCTTCACAGAGTATAGATGAACCAGCCACACAAATTGGCGGCATATATTCAATATACTTTTGTATATTTGCTTCATATTGTTCGGAAATAATTTCCCAGGTCGGATAGATCTCAAAGCTTTCAAACCTCAGATGATTTTCCTGGTCAATATTCAAATTTTTATCGACATTCAAATTTCCATCGATATTCTTGTTACTTTTAGACTTTTGTTTAACTTTTGTCTTTGTTTTTTTAGTTTTTAACTGCCGATACTTAAATGCTGGAATATACTGATCCTTGAAAATTATCAGCTTAAAAGCTTGGGTGTAGTGATACCAAAACAATAAATCAGAACCCAGTTGAAATTCACCCAAATTGTATAGTGCTAAAAAGTGAATATCGTTGAGAAATTTGATTGCATTAACAGCAGTTCCATTCTGATAAGGATATATTTTGGTAGAAGTGACTGTTTGATAACAATCCACCTTCCAGTATTGAAAATCCTCATATTCTTCTGGAACTTCCACCTCCAAATATTTAGTTAGTTCTGGTGAAGGTAGAGGTTCGTGGTTCACGGTGGGAAGAGCAAAGTATTTGGGAGATATGCGTTCTTTCAATTGCACAGCATTTTCTTTGACTCCCAATTCCTGAGTCAAAAAAGTAACTAAGTCATCCCCTCTCAGATGTCCGGGGTGAGTTTTCTCTTTGCTGCGTCTTCTCTTACGTTGAGGGACTTCTACCCACAAACAGAATGAACCCGACTGTACAAAATCGGACTCGGCATTTGGTATCCAGCTACCATGGAGGACTTTCATGGATCGATGAATTGGTATAGGTCATTTTAGGAGTTTAGAATTAATCTACATGGATGGGAATTATTAGATACTCAAAGGTAATGGTTCTTAATGTTTTATAAAGGGAACAGGGAACAGATTTAAAGAGTGGCTCAAAAAGTTGATGTGTAGCAGTTTTTTTTGAAATTAGTATAATCTGCCATAATATTCTAAGAATTAAAAAAAAGCGATCTAAATACGCCCAGAGCCTATGATGTCGCTGTACGGAGACGCATCTTTATCGCAATTTTCTCCAAATAACTTCCCACGACAATAATTATTTTTTACAGTGTTTGTTTAAAAGATTTGTAGCTATTTCAAAACTATTGGGTTGGGTTTGTACCGCGTAGGCTTCCCTTTCTAAATTTCGTTTGTGGCTATCGGTATACCGTAAAAAAAATCGTCGAGCAGTCCTTATGGGTTGAATCTCTAAACCCAATAGTCGTGTTTTACCGTTTCCCGCACATAATTGGGCTGCATGAACTGATTCATGGACTATAGTTGGAGTGGCGATTTGTAAATCAAAAACTACTGGATTAATCCATATTGTTTTGTCAGCTGTTTTTAACAAACCATAAGCTCCCCGCTTTGGTGGTAACTCTACTCTGACTTCAAACCCATATTGCTCTAATTGATTCTTCAAATTTAAAAATTGCTGAGGTGGCTTCTGAATTTGAGAAATTAGTAATGAAGAATAAAGAACTGCGATTTGTAACATCGGAGGATTAGAATTATATAAACGTTAACTTAAATCTCAAAACACAATGTCACAAAAAATACATAGCCTGCAATACTTTGAACTAACTATTTTTGAACTAACTATTAAAGACTTCTAATTAAAGACTTCTAAAATCTGTCGGCAAATTTTTTTAAGTTTTTCGCTTTTTTCTGCAGACGGTTGTGATACACCAACACAAGTCCAATTATCGATGGTTGAAAGTCGCCACTGTTCGCCATTATGACTAAATCCAGCAATTTCAACCCCGATCGCACGGCGCACATCATTGATTGGATCTTGATAAAATCTAATTTGAATTAAAAGACTGCGACTTTGCCAAGATTTACTGACACCAGGAAAGTGAAAGCCAATGTCAATAGAGTCCGGATCTACTAATTCCATTGTTTCTGGGTCGTTTGTCCAAGGTTTCAAATCCGATTTTGCATCGGGAAACTCGAATTTGAATAAATTCACTACTGTCGCAATTTTACTAGCAATGTCAAGGTTTGTTGCCATCAGTGCTGCATTCATGGACAATACTCCTCGTTATTTGCGTGGACTAAGACAGGGGTGTGACTAAGTTAAAATTACCAAAAGGCTTAAATTACCAAAAGGCTTAAAATTACTAGAAGTTTAAATTAGGTAAGTTTTTTCAGATTATCAAGGTCTATCAATTGAACGCAATTCGATTCAATACTTTTTTTGACATAATTTTTTTGGATTTTACCGCTAATACCTAATTACTCGTTACATCTTGACAACTGATTTGTGGTGACTTCTGGACAAGAATGCTCATTTCCGCCGAAAATCTAATATGAATGTTATTCATCAAACCAATAGAATCTATTTATGGGCCGTCAACGTAGTATTTTTTCTTTGATTTTAGTAATTGTGGCAACATTTTTGTTTGGCTGTAGTGGTCCTAGTGTCGCAAAAGCACCACAAACTTATACTGCAAGTCAACTGCAAAAAATCCAAGAATACTCTACTGAAATTATTGCAGTTCGCGATCGCGGTGCTGAATTGGAAGATTTAATTGAGAAACAAGATTGGAGAAGGGTTGGTAATTTCATCCATGGTCCAATGACAGAAGCAAGATTAGCAATAAATTATGTTGCTCCTAATTTGCTTCCTCAAGAACAAAAAGAAGCCCGTAAAATTTCCAAGGATATGCTGAATTATTTGGTAAAAATTGACAAAGCTGCAGAATCTGGCGATCGCTTTCAAGCTTTGAATAGCTACTCGGCTGTTTATGCAGATATCGACCGTTTCTTGAAACTGCTTCCTGAAACTCAGACTGGGGCTATATCCGAATCTTAATTTTTCAGAATCTTAATTTTTCAACATTTTAAGTTTTCAGCATCTTAATGTCAGAACCTTGCTTGCTAATTTTCAGGAGTCATGAGTTATGAGTTAAAAGTCAGAAATTGTCGTTTTTAACTAGTTCTAAGTCAGGACGACCTAAAAAGACAATGACGATCTCAAAAATCCCACGGCTTCTAGTCGTGGGAAATGTTAAGATTAGAGATACTTTAATTAAAAAATTTTCTAAATCAACAACTTCTTCTAAATTAAAGCAGCATTAACTGCATTTGGATCTGCATCTATCCTTAAAACAACCTGAGCACCATTAACATCGGAGGTTTTATATTCCCACCAAAGACCATCATCTTTTTTTTGTATATCTTGGAATGATTGAGAATTATCAGCAGAGCCTAAATTATATTCCCTTAGATCGAGTCGATCTATTCCTTCCTCAAAACCTACAATCGTAACAGTATAACTATTGCTGTTATTATCAAAAATAAAGGTATCTTGTTGCTTATCTGCTAAATTATTGTATTTTGACTCTTCATTGTTATCATCATCGGAACTGAAGGGGTCATTTTTGAGAAACCTGATAAAGTCAGCGTTATAGCGATTTAAACCACCTCCGACAACGATATCATCTCCGGAGATATAAAAATTATCTTTACCCGCACCACCTATTAGATAATCTTTCTCTGGAGATTGTGAGTTTGCATCCCCAAAGCCATTATCGCCGACAAGAATATCATTACCTTTACCACCAAAAAGATAATCTTTACCTCCCTCACCAAAAATTTTGTCGTCCCCTTGACCTCCGTTAACTGTATCGTTACCGTCTCGAACATAGATTACATCATCACTAAAGCCATTCCAACCATTGCGATCGCCCTGAAGAAAATCATCTCCGTTTGTGCCTAAAAATAATTCATTCTGAATATTACGGTTATTCAATCCATTTGGGAATCCGTAGAGTTCATTTTGTAAGCTACTAAAAGTTTGCAAATCCTTAGCGCTCACTTTAAGGGTGTCTTTAGCAACCACCCAAGTCGCATCACTAAAAGGCTCTGTTGTTAGAGAACCTCCATAGTTATAGACTTGAGAATCTTGTAATATTAATTTTGAAGGGTTAAAATTTCCGCCATCAATAATCGTATTGGGATTTTTTACTTTGCTCTCATCTAGTTTTCCTAAGAATGAGCTTAATTGAGGATCGATTGACTGACTGTTAGGAGAGACTTCTTCTAGAGGTATCCCTACAACTAATTTCTTCCCACTCTCGCTTTCATGTACTAGATGTATTTCACCTGCTGTATTTTTCCCATCGAATGTATGTTCGCTGTTCGTATGGAAATGAAAGCCTTTGAGGTTATATCTCTCACCTTGGTATATAACGTAATTCTGTTGGTTTGCAAATTCACCATCGATATTGTGTCCGTTATTGAATATATCTATAGGGGAACTTTGATAGTGAGAACTCAAAACTTGATTGAAAGACTGAGTGGGTGTATCAACTGTACTTATGTTTGTAGGAGATTGGGTAAGAGATTGACGAGAATTAGCAGTCATAAATAAGTTTTGTTAATTTTGCAAGATACTAAAATTTTGTTGTTAATGCTGCGTGGAAAGAACTTTCCCATGAAAATTAATGTTTGTGAAAAGACTTGTCCTTTTGTTGAAGAAAGAAGGAATGAATCAACGATGAATCTAGGATATGGGAAGTTTGCTGCACGAAGTCTATAGGAAGGTTGTAGTTAACTACACGAGAAAATCACTTGAAAAAGCAAAATTACTTTTAAACACAGAATTCATTATAAAAGCATTAACTTTTAAATATTTCTATACCTAAGGAAATATTTTGTTACTAAATCAAAAAAAATTATAGAGAACTTTAAATCATGCACGTATACATCACAAAAACTTTAAATAAGTAATTCATTTTTCGTGAATTGTTTTTTGTGAAAAGCCAATGATTACTATAAGTAAATTCATCAACTATTTGCGATGCTTGCATTCATATGTTACGGAGGCGCAAAAATAAGGTAAAAGGTACTTATTATGGTATTGTCGTGAGTTTTACAGATAAATCATGAAGTTATAAGTTTATTCTCACGCACTCATAAAAATATGAAGAAAAATATGAAAAAAACTATGAGAAAACTGTATGAAAAGTTTTAATTAATCTAATTATTTATAGGACTTATATATAGAAGCTGTAAACTTATAAAATTATTGCATTTATAAATATTAATTATAAATATTAATTATAAATAGTGCTTATAAAATGTGAGCATTGGCAAAGTTTATGGATAATATTAGGAAAAAAGTTAAGAAAAAACTGTTTCTTCCCTCAAGCCAATTTTAAATTAATTTAGCTCAAATACCTATGAGTCATGTTGTGATTGTTGGTTGTGGTGTAATTGGGGCGGCGATCGCCTACGAACTTAGCCAAGTCAAAGGATTAAAAATTACGGTTGTGGATAAGCAACCACCAGCCCAAGGCTCTACTGGCGCAGCTTTAGGTGTTTTAATGGGGGTTATTAGTCATAAGGTTAAGGGTAGGGCTTGGCGATTGCGACACAACAGCGTTCAACGCTATACAAGTTTAATTCCAGAATTAGAAGATATCATCAAACGGAAAATTCCTTGCAACCGTCAAGGTATTCTCAGTCTAATATTAGAAAGTGAGAACTTAGAAAATAACGACTTAGAGGATGAGAAGTCAAAAAATGAGGAACTAAAAAATGGGAAACTAAGAAATGAAAATTTAGATAAATGGCAAAAGCTGCAAGAAATTCGTCAAACTCAAGGTTGGAAATTAGAAATTTGGGATACGGCTAAATTAAAACAATACTGTCCTCAAGTTAATATCAATCACATTAATATCAATCACATTAATTCCAATAATACTAATACAACTAAAGTTACAGGTGCGATTTATTCCCCTCAAGATTTACAAATTGACCCTACAGCATTAACTTTAGCTTTGGTTGAAGCCGCACAAATAAGAGGTGTGACTTTCAAATTTGATGTAACCGTTTTGGGAAAACCCCAATCTTCAGGTTCCTGTACAGAAATGACAACCACAACCGGTAAAATAACAGGTGATTGGTTTATTCTCGCCGCCGGACTTGGTTCAACACCAATTACAACACAGTTAAATCAAACGGTTGATATTCGTCCGGTATTGGGACAAGCTTTGCAGTTACGTTTGGGACACTGTTTGGGAAATCCTCAATTCCAACCAGTAATTACAGGTAATGATGTGCATATTGTTCCCTTTGGGGCGGGTGTTTTGTCAGAATTTACCGATTATTGGGTAGGTGCAACTGTGGAGTTTGCTAAATCTGCAAAGGAAATACCCCCAGATAAACAATTACTCAACGATGTTTTACAACAAGCGATCGCATTTTGTCCCGAGTTAGCCACAGCAGCGATCGTCAAAACTTGGTCAGGTTTGCGTCCCCGTCCCGAAGGACGTCCTGCACCAGTTATCGAACGATTGCCCAATTTTAACAATGTAATTTTAGCTACCGCACATTACCGAAATGGTGTTTTACTCGCACCAGCTACCGCTGAAATCGTTCGTGAGATGATTTGTGATGGTGCTAAGTATATCTAAGAAATAACAATACTTAAGAAAATAGTATGTCATTTGTATAAGTAATAACTAATTAAAAAGTTATGAATTTATCTATGAAAGTCAATAAAGTTTTTGTTGTTTTTTGAGAGTTGTTTTGACTTTTTATAGGTTTATACTGAGGGGTGCAAAGTAGGAGTGAAGCTATGGAATCGAATTTTTTAACGGCTGTTTTCCTACCCCTGGCACTTTTTATTATTATGCTGGGAATGGGGTTAGGTTTGAAACTAGATGACTTTAAGCGAATCTTTGTCGAACCCAAAGCAGTAATTTTGGGACTAATTGCCCAGTTAATTGTGCTACCTGTAGTAGGCTTTTTATTAGCATTAATTTTTTCTCTCAAACCAGAGTTAGCTGTGGGATTAATGATTTT
>JAAUYD010031191.1_pt1 | contig 12563 bp, 7 predicted proteins | sample 7278101 | NCBI WGS metagenome assembly JAAUYD01 (sample SAMN14350128, study PRJNA611818) | marine sediment metagenome | isolation source: surface marine sediment (0.6m) | place: French Polynesia: Moorea | collected 2018-08 | reverse complement strand
CTTCATTCAACAGTCCTTGGGATTCTGCTGATGGCGGCAGCTGCCGGCGGCTGGCCGTTGCCAGCCGGCGCCAACGGCAACCAGTTCCAGCAGTATGACGTGGTGGCCGTATTCCTGTTTCGCTTTGCCCATTTCATCAGCTGGCCCGAGCAGAGCTTCGCGAGCTCGACCAGCCCATTTCGCTACTGCGCCATGGAGGGCAACCCGGTTGCAGCCCCACTGGAAGCGGTCCTGGAAGGGGAACATTCCGGGCAGCGTCCCCTGGTGTTTTCATCCATAGGCAGGATCGAGGAACTGGACACCTGTCACGTGGTGTTCCTGTCCGAGTCTGATCGAAAACGGGCGCCAGAGATCATTGCCGGACTCAGCCGCCGGAGCGTTCTCATCGTCACGGATGTGGAAGACTACATGTCCCTGGGCGCGGTCATTCTGCTGAAGTCATCCGGTTTGCGGCTGCGGCCGATCATTCGTCCGGAAGCCGTGCTGGATGCCGGATTCAAGCTCAGTTCCAAGCTGATGGGAATTGCGGATACCTGGACTGGGTGACGGCGCTTACCCCGATTCCCGCCGGGGCAGATGACGAAGGTAGGTCTCGGGCAGATCGCCAACCGCGGGAATCGCCGCCTCGATGCGGGCAACCAGCCCGGGCAGGTCGACCCTTCCATCGCGATTGGTCTGCACCGCGATGGTCAACCCGCGATGGCTGTAGTGGGCAACGTGGCTGCGATAACCCGACCAGCGACCCCCGTGGCCGAAGGATGAACCGTCATTGCGCACGAACAGGCCGTAGCCATAATGCCAGTCCGGCTCGTCCGGGTTTTGCCATCCGCCTTCGATCATCTGCCGGAGCAGCTCCGGCCACTTCAGCACCAGGGCTGAGTAGAATCTGACCAGCATGGTCGGGGTGGTGATCAGGCCGCCGCCGGTCCACTCCGACCGGGGGTCATACTTCATGCGGCCGTCACGCTTCAGCGAGTCGGACCAGGCGATATCGGGAAGCGCGGACTCCACCTGAGGATGGATATCCTTGAGCTGCAGCGGGTCCAGGATTTCCTCCTGCAACAGCTGGTAGTAGGGTTTGCCCGCGGCCGCTTCCAGGGCCCGTCCAAGCACCAGGTACCCTGCATCGGTGTACCGATAGCCCCGACCGGCAGGGTTCAACGGTTTTTTGCCGGCAACCAGGCTGATGAGTTCTTCAGGTGTGAAGTACGCGCTGCCCTGACGCAGCACCCGCCAGACCATCTTTCGCTGAAACGCCATGGTACCGGGATAGTCTTTCAGGCCGCTGCTGTGGGACAGCAGGTGGCGAATGGTCATGCTGTCAGCATTGGGCAGTGCCTGGAACCACTGGTGATCGCCCAGCCATCTGGATACGGGGTCATCCAGGGACAGCTGGCCGCGCTCCGCCAGCAGCAGGGTCAACAGCGCAACGAAGGTCTTGCCGGTGCTGCCGCCGGGCATGCCGATGGTATGGTCCAGGGCCTGGCTTGACGCTTTGTCAGCTGTGCCCACGGCCGCCTGGATGATCCGGCTGTCCGGCAAACGGACCGCCGCGCGCAGGCCGGGCATTCTTTTCTCCGCCCGTTGCGCTTCGAGAATGGCCTCCAGCGCGGTGTCGTCAAAGGCCGGGGATGGATCTGCCAGGGCGATGGCCAGGAGCAGGAACGCGGCACGGATCATGGTGGGCTTCCAGTGAGATCGTACCGGCAGGCTAGGCGTGGGACCACCCGAATACAAGCTTGGCCAGGTTGGTGGCAGCAGGTGATACCCTTGGTTGCGACCGGTGACCATTCGTCTTCGGCTTATTGAGATTCGAGCGGCGCCGTAATGTGGATTTCTTCGGAGGCTCATCGTGATTAAACGATATTGCGCCCTGTCTGCGCTGCTGTTTGCCGCCGTTTCTCTGGCCCACCTTGCCCGGATTGTTGCCGGCTGGACGGTGGTGGTAGGGGACGTAAGCATCCCCATGGTCCTGTCCTGGATTGGTTTCCTGGTGCCCGGAGCACTGGCAATCTGGGGATTCGCAGCCGCAGCCAACGGCTGAATCCCTGGTGACCTGTGTAAAACTACCCGGGCGCGCCGGCATTGACCGGCAGGGAACGCTCAACAGTCAGTGCATCAGTCACAACCAGCGGGAGGATCCGTTTTGCGCTTGAGAACAGTTTGCCTGGTCAACCTGTGCTACCTGCTGCTGGTACTTCCAGCCGGTGCGGATTCATCGGGCGTGGTCACCAGCTCCAACTACATCCAGGCGAAGGATGGAACCCGGCTGGCCGTTGACGTTCACCGTCCGCTCAACGCCGCTGACCAGAAGCTGCCAGCCCTGCTGGTACTGACGCGGTATCTCCGCTCGTCCATCGACCCCGCCACGGGCAAACTGAACCCTGCCTTGAGTCCGCTGGATCGACACCTGCTGGACCATCAATACGCGATCGTGAAGATTGACGTGCGAGGCAGCGGTGCCTCCTTCGGTACCCGCCCGGCGGAGTACGGCCCCGAAGAGGTCCGGGACGGCTACGCCATTGTCGACTGGGTGGTTTCACAGCCCTGGTCCAACGGCATCGTCGGCGCCTATGGAACCTCCTACACGGGGACCACGGCCGAGCTGCTGACCGCCGCTAATCATCCCGCGGTCAGAGCGGTCATTCCGGGCTGGTCTGACTTTGACGCCTATACCAGCCCGGTCAGGCCATACGGTTTGCTGGCCAGTTCGTTCCTGTCTGCCTGGGGCCAGCTGGTCGGTTGGATGGACAGCAACAATCCCGCCATGGGCAGCCAGGTCAATCCCGTCGCCGACGATGCCAATGGCGAGCTGCTGGCCCAGGCCCTGCTGGAACACCGTGACAATCCCGATGTGTTCCAGCTCGCAGTGGCGACTGAGTTTCGCGACGATGACCTGGGTGGTGCAAGCTGGGCGGACCTGGGCCCGCTGCACTACCGGTCCGCCATCCAGCTTTCAGCCGTGCCCATGCTGGTGCTGGTGAGCTGGCTCGACGCCGGTACCGCTGATGGCGCGCTGTTGCGCTTTCAGCATTTCAGCAACCCGCAGAAGCTGGTCATTACGGCCGGTACTCACGGAGGAGAGTTTCACGCCAGCCCGTACGCCGTGGGTTCGGAGCCGCTTCCCCCGGTTCCAAGCGAACAGCAGCAGTTCGAGCTGCGCCGCCAGTTTTTCGACCGGCACCTGAAAGGCATCCGCAACGGGGTGGATGACTGGCCCGCTATCCGTTTTTTTAATCTCGGCGACGAGCAGTTTTACCAGGCCGACGCCTGGCCGCCGCGAGGCACTCGCAACACGACATTCCACATGAGCTGGGGTGGCGGGCTCACGCCCGAAGCCGGCGCCGCCGAGTCGGGCACTGATTACTATTCCGTGGATCGCAAGGTGAATACCGGCGAGGGCAACCGCTGGGCCGCGCAAATGGGACGCCCAATCCTCAATCTGGATGATCGGGGTTACATGGATTCCCGCATGCTGACCTACACGACAGCACCCCTGGAGGATGACCTGCAGCTTTCCGGGACGCCGGTGCTGCATCTGCAGATGAGCTCGGACCGGACAGACGGCATGGTACTGGCCTACCTGGAAGACGTGGATCCCCAGGGTCGCAGCCGTTACCTGACCGAAGGCGGGCTGCGCCTGATCCACCGAAAAGTGGGAACCAACCCTTACTTCGATACGCTGACGCCCTATCACTCCTTTGCCCGGGCTGATGCGGAGCCAATGCCGCCCCACGACATGGTGCCGGTCAGCTTTCAGCTATGGCCCATCTCAGCGCGGATTCGCAAGGGCCATCGTCTGCGCCTGGCGCTGGCCGGTGCCGACGACGCGGTGTTCGATCAGCTTCCGCCGGACGGCAAGGTCAACCTGACTGTCCTGAGCGGCGGTGCCAGGGGGTCGCGGCTTGTCCTGCCGGTGGTGGAGGCCAGCCTGCAGCCTGATTGGAGTTTTGTCCCTGCACCGGTTACTGAGTCGACCCCAGAGCCGACCCCAGAGCCGACCCCAGACCCGACTCCAGAGCCAAACCCTGAAGCGGCCCAACCCATCCAGGAGGCCCCGCCCCCAGCGGTGGTGGAAACGGTTCCGGCCCGGTCGGACGACACCCTGGCGGCCGAAGAGATCGCCTTTCTGCTGGATGCATTGGGGAACAGCCGCTGTACCTTCATCCGCAATGGGCGACGACACCGGTCCACTACTGGTGAGTCCCACCTGCGCTCCAAGTACCTGAAGGCCCGGGAGTTCGCCGGCACCGCCGAACAGTTCATCGACCGCATCGCCAGCATCAGCTCGACCACCACAAAGGCCTATCAGATCAAGTGCACGGGTCGGCCGGTGGTGGATTCCAGGGACTGGTTTCTCGCCAGGCTGGAGGAGTATCGCGCGGAACGTTGATTCATAGTTCCGAGGTCGAGGTTGACCTATACTCAGACCTACCAGCAACGGGCGCGAGGATCGGTTTCATCGGGCAGGACAGTCACGAATCTGGGAGTGGGCCTGGTCCGGACGGCAGCAGTCCGGAGGTCGATGCCCGCCTGCCCGATCTCTATGATGAGCTGAAGCGGCTGGCCCGCTACCACATGGCCCGGGAGCGTGCGGGCCACACCCTGCAGACCACCGCACTGGTTCACGAGGCCTACCTGAAGCTTTCGTCCAGTTCGTCTCTGGCATTCCAGGATCGCGCCCACTTTTTTGCCGTTGCCGGTCAGGCCATGCGCAGAGTCCTGGTGGACTGGGCGCGGTCCCGCAATCGGATCAAGCGGGGCGCCGGCGCCGAGCATGAATCTTTCGAAGATATTCACGGCGACCTGCATCCCCAGCCCGAGCAGCTGCTGCAGGTGGACGCCGCGCTGGAGAAACTGTCCAGGAAAGATTCCGGCATGACCAACGTAGTGGTGCAGCGGTACTTCGTCGGGCTCTCCATACCGGAAACTGCCGAGGCGCTGGATCTTTCCGAACGTACGGTCAGCCGCCAATGGGCCGCCGCCAAGGTGTGGCTGGGAAAGGAGCTGAGCGATGAGCAGTGACTCGCGCTGGGATCGCATGTGGTCGCTGTTCGGCGAAGCGGCGGTGCTGGAAGAAACCGAACAGCGAGCACACCTGGACGACGTCTGCAGCGACGATCCGACCCTGCGGGTGGAAATCGAGAAGCTGCTGCAGGTGCGGCAGGACCCCGACGCACTGCTGGAAACTCCGGCTTTCGGTCAGGAGCAGCGCGGCGCCGACAATCCGCGGCAGCTGGTTGGGACCCGGATTGGCCCCTATGTCCTCACCGATGTCCTGGGCGCCGGCGGCATGGGTGTGGTGTACGCCGCCTGGCAGGGCGCGCCGCTGAACCGCCAGGTGGCGGTCAAGCTGATCAAGGCCGGCATGGACAGCCGGAACGTGATTCAGCGGTTCGACGCCGAGAGAGAGGTGCTGGCGCTGATGCAGCATCCCGCCATCGCCCAGGTTTACGACGCCGGCAGCAACGACCAGGGGCGTGCGTACTTCGTCATGGAGATGGTCGATGGGCCAACCATTACTGAGTTCTGTGACACCCACAAGCTGGATGTGGACCAGCGCCTCGTTCTGTTTGAGCAGGTCTGTGACGGCCTGGAGCATGCCCACCAGAAAGGGGTGATACACCGGGACATCAAGCCGGGGAACATCATGGTCACCGGTTCAGTGCAGGACTGCCGGCCCAAGATCATCGATTTTGGCATCGCCAAGGTGCTTGGTCCTGATATCCCGGATCAGCGAACCGTGGAAGGCATGCCCATCGGCACACCCCAGTACATGAGCCCGGAGCAGGCCCTTGGCGAGCGGGACGGCATGGACACCCGCAGCGACATCTATTCGCTGGGGGCGTTGCTGTATCGCCTGCTGTCCGGGTTCCATCCGCTGGACGACGATATTCCGTGGGGGGTGACCGGCAAACAGCTGCACGACATGATCTCCAACGCCAGGGTGGTTGCGGCGAGCCGGCGCGGTGGGCCTTTTTCAGATCGCCTGCGCGGTGACCTGGACTGGATCATCCAAAAAGCCATGGCACCCGAGCGGGACCGACGATACAGCTCGGTTTCCGAACTCAAGAGCGATATCAACCGCTACCGGGCCAGTATCCCGGTTCTGGCCAGCCCACCGCACCTGGGTTACCGCATGAAGAAGTTCGTGGGCCGAAACCGACTGGCCGTCACTGCGGGCGCCGCTGTGTCCCTGGCGCTGGTTTTGGGTATCGTCGGAACAACGCGCATGGCGCTGGAGGCCCAGCGCCAGCAGGAAATGGCCGAGCAGAGCCGGTCTGTGGCCCAGGCCAACGCGGAAAAATCGGATCGCGTACTGGCGTTTCTCACCGACATGCTGATCAGTGCCGATCCCTGGACCTCGGATCAGGGGCCCGTCACCGTAAGCCGTATGCTGGACCAGGCATCCGAGGGCCTGGACCGGTTCGACGATGATCCTGAGGTTCGCGATGCCCTGGTCTCTCTGCTGGTCAGGAGCTTCAACGGGCTGGGGGAAGCGACCAGGGCCGAAGGACTGTTTGACCGGGCCTATACGGACGGATTGCCGCCCGTAACCACCATGCGCCAGGTGGAAGACCAGGGCCACTACGTGTCCATGCTGCTCCGGGCGACCCGCTACCAGGAAGCGATGGACCTGGCCGAGCGCCTGCAGCAGAAGAGCCTCGCCCTGGTGGGGCCCAGCCACGAGCAGACCCTGCAGCTGCAGCGCCTGACCGGCAACTCCATGCTGTTTCTCAACCGCTACGACGACGCTGAAGTCGTGCTGCGGGACAATCTGCGCCAGGCGCTGACCGTGAGCGACCGCAGCCGTGAGACGTTCGAGGCGCGCCAGCTGCTGGCCTACGTCTACTCGGTGCAGGCAAAGTGGGAGCAGGCGCTGGCCCTGCAGACCGAGGCCATGGAGGACAGCGTCGCCATCAACGGGGCAGAGAGCCTCCGTACCCTGCGGCTGATCACCTCCCAGGGTGATCTGCTGTACCGCATGGGCAAGCTCGAGGAGGCTGTAAGCACCTACCAGGATGTGATCCCCAGGATCGCCGCCCAGGCCGGGGCCGACCATGAGCAGGTGTTCAGGGCACAATCCAACCTGGGCCTGATCCTGATCGAGCTGGGCCGGTTCGAAACCGCGATCGCCGTCCTGGAGCCGGCCCTGGATCAGCGTCGGACCACCCTGGGGCCCACCCACGGTAAAACGCTGAATACCGCCGGCCACCTGGCTATTGCCTACGCAGGAACCGACCGTCAGCAGGAGGCGGAGGCACTGCGGATGACCATATACCAGGAGCGCCTCAAGCAGGGTGGGGTAACCGACCTCGACACCTTGCGCGCATTGTCCGACCTGGCCCTTACCGACCTGAACCTCGGCCGGCCCGTCCAGGCCGAGGCGCGGCTGCGCCAGGCCTGGGCCGGCCTGTCCGAGTCCCAGGGCGAAAGCCACCAGTACACCCTGTCAGTGACTCTGAACCTGGCCCGGGCGCTGTCCGACCAGGGCCGCTTCAGCGATGCCTCCGCCTTGCTGGAGGAGCAGCTTCCGGGGTTCGAAAAGACCTTTCCCGCCGATCACTGGATGCACCTGCGATTGAGCATTGAGCGCGGCAGAGCCCTGTCGGCAATTGGTGAAGCCGACCTGGGAATCGAATTGCTGAACTCCGGTCACAGGGCCCTGAACCAGCGATTCGTGGCGCATCACCCACACGTCCTTCTGGCAGCACGTTACCTGGCGGAATCCGAGGGCCGGGACCACTGAACCCCGGGTATTCAGCACACCACCGGCGACGCCGGGCGGTGCGAAAATCAGTTCTGATCGGCCCCTCTGCGACCTGACAACTGCCATATCCGGCGTCAGTCTCCTGCGTTGTGTGCACATTCATCGGAAGTACGCATTGTGGAAGGTGTGGGCAACGGGTAGCGCAGGATTTGATCATGCCGCAATTGTTTGGGTCGAGGCTGATGTTGGCAGTCCGGCCATTGACAGTGGCACTTGCTCAAGCGCGACGGGGGATCCATACACCGTTGATCAGCGTGGTGCGCCTGCGCCGGTGGATGGCGACGAAAACGGAAGCGCGATCTGCGACATGGGTGCCTATGAATTCGCCAGTCAGCCGCCGCGGGAGGATTCTCTCTACATGGACGGCTTCGAATGACTCATGTGCCGACGCTGGCCCTCGACCTTTCGGCGCCAAAGGATATCTTCGGTCACTCCGGTGGAGGTGAGCTGAATTGTGAGTTCGGCGTCAGTGGGCACACCCTCTTGGGCAACCGCTGGCTGGCCGAGCAACGATCCAGGATCCCCTGAACCTGGCAGGGTCTCCGCCAAATTGGCGCTACTAACTACAGGTAGCTCTGAAAAAGGCCCTCCCTATGACGAAACGCGCAACCGCCAGTTTGAGCTTGGCGTGGCTTCTGCTGGCTGCTGCCGCCAACGCGCCTGCCGAACGATACAGCTACGACGACGCCGGCAGATTGGCGTCGGTCCTGTACGACGACCCGGCTGCGACCCTGGTCTTGTACAGCTATGACGACAACGGCAACCTGATTCAGCAGGTCAGCACCACAGACCGTGTATTCGACAGCGGGTTCGAGTCATGAGGGTCCTGGCAGTGACGATGCTGCTGGCGCTCGGATCGGTAGGTGCTCAGGATTTTTCCGTCTGTCCGGCCGGCCCGCCGGATTGCAGTTACAGCACCATTGGCGAGGCCCTGGAAAACGCCGGCGATGATGCCACCATCACCATCAAGGAGCCAGGGACATACCAGGAGAGCCAGCTGCGGCGCGCCCGTTCCGGAATTACCATTCGCTCCGAAGACCCTGGCGCCCGAAAGAGTTTTATTATCGACGGTGGCAGTGCCGATGGGCCGGTGCTTTTCCTGGGCAGCGGCTGGACCCTGGAAGGGGTCACGATTACGGGTGGCAACCAGGTGAACGGCAGCGGCGGCGGCATCGCCGCGTCGGGTGACAGCACGGTCCGGAACTGCATCATCCGCGGCAACTCGGCCGATTCCGGCGGTGGCGGACTGTTCAATGGCTCTGGCAGCGGTGCCACCATTACCATCGAAAACACCGCGATCTACAACAATCAGGCGCGTTTCGGCGCGGGGGTTGCGGTGGTGGCCAATCTGGTCATGCGCAACAGCCAGGTTTATGGCAACACCGCAACCCGGGGGGGAGGTTTGAGCGGATTTGGCGGCGGCATTTCCGCCACCGGCAATCTGACGCTCGAGAATTCTGTCATTCGCGACAACCGTGTAACCGGCACCGGCGGCACCGGCGGCGGGCTGCGCAAGCGCGTGGGCGGCAACCTGGTCCAGATCAGCAATACCGTTTTCCAGAACAACTCTGCCAGCGATGACGGCGGCGGGCTGAACCTGTCCAGTCCTGCCACCATTACGGGCGGAGCCATTACCGGCAACACGTCCGGCGACGACGGCGGCGGCATCGATTTCAGCAGCGGCAATACGCTGATCATCAACGGCACCGCCATCACCGGGAACAGCGCGGCCGACAGCGGGGGCGGCATCTTCTGCGGCGGCACGCTGGCTGCGCTGTCCGGTGCACTGGGCAACAACGGTCCGGACGACCTGGCCAGCAACTGCCTGAGCTGTACCGAGGGCCAGCAGCAATCCTGCAGCACCGGACGCCAGGGCATGTGCGCCTCCGGGATCCAGACCTGCAGCGCCAACGGCACCTGGGGAGAGTGCCGCTATGACGGCGACGCCACGGGAATCCTGGGCCTGGCCACCGCCGAGGAGGGCGCCGCTGCCTGCAGCGACGGCGAGGATAACGACTGTGACGGCCTGGTGGACCAGGCAGATCCCCAGTGTGACTGCGTCGGTATTGCCAACAAACTGGCTGGCAAAGGCCTCCTGGGTTCCGACTGCGATCCGCGCACCACGGCCGACACCGCCAATTCCGGCAGTGACGGGGACCCGGTCAACACGTTCTCGGGAGAGCTTTACAACAGTTTCGATCCGGACCTCGATCTGGGCGGGCCCATTCCCGTGCGGTTTGAACGCTACTATGCATCCGGTCTCGAGGCTGCCGGCCGCAGTGGGCGCCTGGGTGCCAACTGGCGTCACGGCTTTGAATGGACATTTGCCGACGGTGGCAATTTTGTAGAGATCATCAGCCCCCGGGGGCGCCTGATCCGGTTCGTGGATGACGCCGGACAATGGCGTCTGGACGGCCCTCGGGACATTCTCTACCAGCTGGTATCGGAGCCAGGCGGTTGGGTCCTTGGAGATCCGCAAAGTGAACGACTCTACGTGTTCGGGCTTTCGCTGAACCTGGACGTCATTCTGGATGGCAACGGCAATGCCCTGAGTCTCAGCTACAGCGGATCCGACCTGACCAGTGTCAGCGATAACCTGGGCCGCATGCTGGACTTCACCTATTCGGGTGGTCGTCTCGCCTCGGTCACCGACGGCCAGCGCACGGTGGGATTTGGCCACGACGCGACCATGACCGACCTGGTTGCCGTCACCGATGCGCGGGGACAAACCACGACTTTTGCTTACCAGGCCGGCAGCCTGATGACGGCCATGACCCGGCCCCGGGGCAATACGCCGTTCACCCAGACCTGGGATGCCGCCGGCCGCGTGATCACCCAGCGCGACGCATTGATGAACACCACGGGGTTTTCCTACAACGATCCAGCCCCGGGGGACACCACGCTGAGTGATTCCTCGTCAGATGACCGAACCCACCGCCACTCGGACTGGGGGGGACTGACCCAGGTGGTCGACCGTTCCGGTGAATCCATAGACCTGGTCAATGACGGCGATGGCCGTCGCGGGGCGCTGGTGGATCGGCGAGGTGATGTGACCCAGCTTACGTACGATCCCGTCAGCGGCGACGTCAGCCGTCACGAGCGGCCCGACGGGTCCAGGGTCAGCACCGGGTTTTTCAGCTACCGGGTCCGGGGCATTGAGTTCCGCAAGCCTTCCACGGTGGTCTATCCCGACGGCCGCTTCATCCTGCGTGAATTCGACGCGGCGGGTAACCTCACCCAGGTTACTGATGCCGCGGGACATTCCTGGCAATTCACCCGCAACAGCCGCGGCCAGGTTCTGACCATCACCAACCCGGCAGGCGGCGAAACGGTCCAGACTTACAACGCTGACGGCACCCTGGAATCAAGGCGGGATCCCGCCGGCAACCTGACCCGGTTTGGCTACGACGTCCTGGGGCGGATGATCCAGGTGACCTTTGCGGACGGCGAATCCCAGACGATTGCCTGGGACGGTGCGGATCAGCCGGTTTCTGTCACTGACGCCCGCGGCAACGCCACGATGTTTACCTATGATGCCAACCGAAACCTGTCCATGGTGACCAACCGGCTGGGCGAGGTCACAACACTTGCGTATGACGATAGGGACCGGCTGGTGGAACTCCGGTATGACGACAATGCGCGGGTCACCCTCGAGTACGACTCACTCAACCGACTGGCGGCAGCTACGGATGGGTCAGGCCGCCGTACCGCGCTGGTGTACGACAGCCGCGACCGCCCGGTTCAGATCATCGATCCGGCGGGCGACTCGATCATGGTGGCTTATGATCCGGAGGGTACGGTGGTCTCGGTAACCGATTCGGCGGGAAACGCGACGACCCTGGAGCGTGGACTGCTCGGCAGGTTGACCGGGCTGGTGAACAGCATTGGGGCGGCCAGTTCGCTTGCCTACGACGCAAGCGGCAGACTGACGGACATCACCTCGGCCACCGGCCGGACTGTCGAGCGGGCCTATGACGCCAATGGGCGGCTGGCCGCGACCACCCGGGCAGGAGCGACTATTGCCCGGGGATTCGACCCACTGGGGAGGTTGGTATCTCTGACGGACCCGGCCGGCAACTCGACCACTGCCACAAACGACAATCAGGGGCGTCCGCTGTCGGTGACCGACCGGCTCGGCAACACGACTGCCTACCAGTACGACAGCCGGGGCAGGGTGGCCGGCATCACACTTCCCGACAGCCTCGGGACTGGCGCCTACACTTACGATGCCAACGGAAACCTGACGGCCGCCGACTTCTCCGACGGAACCACGGTAACCGCCAGCTATGACGCGGCTGACCGTTTGACTTCCGGCACCGGGATCGATCTGGACTACGATGCCCAGGGTCGCATCGTTGCAAGCAACGGATTGACCATTGAGCGGGACGGCGCCGGCCGCATTGCCGCCATCGTCTGGCCCGATGGTTTTCGGGCCGACTATTCCTACACCAGCGGTGGCCTCCTGGCGGGAATCGCCGACAGTTTCGGCAACACCATGGATTATTCCTACGACGCTGCGGACCGCGTGGTCCGCGTTGTTCGGTCCAACGGCATCGAGTCGAACTTTGGCTACGATGCCGCCGGTCGGTTGACGTTCTGGCGGCATGGCTCTGGATCGCCGAACAAAATCGTCAGCCTGGAGATTGCCGCTGAGCTGGAATTTGACGCGGACAACCGTCTGCTCAACAAGAGCGGCGAGCCGGTAATCACTCCCGATCCCTCCAGCATTACAACCACCAGCAAGACCTACAATGCCGCTGACCAGGTCGGCCTCAAGACCTGGGATGCGCTG
>JAAUYD010131154.1_pt1 | contig 12564 bp, 8 predicted proteins | sample 7278101 | NCBI WGS metagenome assembly JAAUYD01 (sample SAMN14350128, study PRJNA611818) | marine sediment metagenome | isolation source: surface marine sediment (0.6m) | place: French Polynesia: Moorea | collected 2018-08 | reverse complement strand
TTAGCACTGAACTTGGACTAATCATAATTGGGGTAAGGTCAAAAAAGTAAGATTCTAGATTGCAAATGGAAAATAATCATCAATGATTATCAATTTAAAACACCAAGTTCAGATTGACTAAATATTGACAATCGTCAATTTCCCATTAATGTCAATTTCCCATTAATATCCAACCAGAGTTTTGACTTTCCCCTATTTCTCTAAAACTATGTCCTGCAGATGATTCCGCAAAAAATACCCAGTCCATAGTCCATGCTAATTAATTTGTGCCTTAAATCTCACATGCTTTAATCGTAAATGCTTTAAATTTCATCAGAATCTTCTTTGGCTGAATCTGTAGATGCCATTTGTAGTGGTAGACTTAATACATAGCGATTTCCCGATTCTGTCGATCCTTGAATGGTGATGCTACCACCATGTATTTCTGCTAGTTGTGAACTTAGTAATAAACCCAAACTTTCACGAGATATACTTCCATTAGCTGTATTTGATTCTGGACTTACATCTCCGAAAAGACCTAACTTAGAATTGCTTCCAAAAGAAAAATCATCTGTGAAATTTGAAGCATTTAGGTTACGATTTTGTCCAGAATTCCGGGAATTTCGTTCGTATTTCGGTTTCTCTCCAATAAATTCTAATACAGGTGTTTGTTTTAAACGGAAATATGGGTCAACTTCTGTAATTCCATCTCCCAGCCAAGGATGAGAAGCCCGAACAGTAATACTGATAAAATCTTCTTTGTAAGAAACATGGATACGGACAATACTACCGGTGGCTGAAAGTTGAACCACACTGAAAACTAAGTGGTATAGTATTTGCTTGACTTTGTCTTTGTCCAAAGCCCAAATTCGATTGCGTCCGGGTTCTATAGAAAGTCGGATATTTTGCTCTCGACGGTTTGCTACTTCATCTAAAGTATTAATAACTTGCTGACAAAGCATTTCAATATCTACGGGTGTCAGATTGAGAGTGGTGGAAATATTATCCATTGCACCCAATTCAGAAATTTCATTTACTAAGGAAAGTAAATAACGACCGCTGTGTTGAATTATTTCCAGATATTCTCGTTGCTTACTTGTTAAGGGTCCGTAAATTTCTCTTCCCAAAACACTGGTCATACCGAGTACGGAAGTTAAAGGAGTACGTAATTCCTGAGTGAGTTGTCCCAGCAGTTGCAATTTAAGTTTATTTGTACTGTCTATATTTTTAGGTAAAACCGGAGGATTTATTTTGACTTTGACATCAGCGGTCGCTGGTGGAGTTGAGGATTGTGAAGATGACCAACCAGTTGAATCAGCAACAGGAGGAGTGACGGTTTTAACTACTGATGGTAAAGATTGCAGTACCCGATTACGTTCAAATTCGCTCATACTCCATCGGGCGATAATTTGTAAAAATTCAATATCCCGATTGGTGAAATTACGTGGAAGCAAGTCCATTACTGCTAAAGTTCCCAAGCAATTACCTTGAGAATCAATTAGTGGTGCTCCTAAATAAGCTCCAACACCATAATCATTTACTAATTTACTAGCAAATAGTTCTGATTGGGCATGTTTACGAGTATCGTTAATAACTACTGGTTGCGAATTTTCCACTACTTGAGTACAAAAAGATTCTCCTCGCATCAGTTGACGAGTTTGAGCTAATTGGTTCATCAATCCCAACCGAGATAAACCAACAGCAGATTTAAAGCAATGACGTTCATTATCCATAAAGCCCAACATAGAAATTGGTGCTTCTAAAAAATGTGCGGCTGTTTGAGTGGCTTCTTCAAATACTGGGACTGTCTCAGGTTGCATTAAACCTAATTCTGACAATGCTGTTAAGCGTTGTTGTTCCCTTGTTTCTTGAGAAGCCCAACCTTCTTTAAGAACAAACGTTTTCTGATTGGGCTCTACCATTGTTACAGTTCCGTGAATAATTTGGTTTAGGGGTAATTTATATAACCGTTATTTTTGGGTTATTTTTCTATTTCTAAGCATTCCCGAATTTCACCTCTGATAAACAAGCTCAGAGGTAATTTTTTTACTAACTAATTTTTTGGAGAACTGAAATATAGTTTCCAAGAGAACCGCAAACAACTATCTTTACAGCAATTTAGCTTTAAAGGTTATCTTTGATTTTTTTTCATATTTATTTTTAATATTTTGATTTTTTACGTGTTACTTAGTTGATTAATCACTATTATTCATAAGTATAAATTCCGATGTTTTTTTGAAAAAATATAAGAAATAGTATTCATTAAATTGATTATTTCCCATTCTGATAATGTTAGTTTTATTCTCACAATGGGAAAAATAAGCTTAGTTAGAACTCATAAGAGTATTTAGTCAATTGTATTATTTTAATTTTCCGATAAATAGCTCATTCTCTACGCAGTTAATTTACTTTTACCAAAGCATGTTCCTAATGAAATTTTTATTGATTTTACATTTTGCCAAAAAGCTGAAATAGATTTGTATTTTCATTCATTTGGTTATATTTTTCCAGCTTTATTATTTAATAATACCAATATGTTTGGTGTCTCTCAAACAGCATTTTATAACTAAAAATAAACTCTTTTTTTGAAGTCAATATAAAAAACAATAAAATGAACATTAAAATTCCTTTTGTTGATTTAAGTAAACAACATCAAGCAATTAAAAAGCAACTAGAAAATGCAATTGAAAATGTATTAGATAGAGGTGATTTTGTCCTAGGTAAAGCGCTCGCAGATTTTGAAACAGCTTTCGCGACAAAATCCGGTGCAGAATACGGTGTTGGGGTAGCTTCAGGGACTGATGCGATCGCCCTTGGCTTAAGAGCTTGTGGAATCAATAATGGTGATGAAGTAATTTTGCCTGCTAATACTTTTGTTGCCACATTAATAGGGGTACTACGTGCTGGTGCAAAACCTATTTTTGTTGATTGTAAACCAGATACAGCATTAATTGATTTAGAAGCAGCAGAAGCAATTATTACTACTAGAACAAAAGCAATTCTTCCCGTCCATCTTTATGGTCAAATGGTATCGCCAAAAGAATTATTAGACCTTGCTGATACTTATAAATTACTAATTTTTGAAGATGCAGCCCAAGCCCATCTAGCACAACGAGAAGGTTATCATCCTGGATCGGTAGGAATAGCTGCAGCTTTTAGTTTTTATCCCAGTAAAAATTTGGGAGCAATTGGTGATGGAGGAATGTTAGTAACTCGAGATCCAGATGTAGCCAAAATGATGGTAAAGTTGCGGAATTATGGAGCATCTAAAAAATACTTCCATACAGAATTTGGTACTAACAGTCGTTTAGATACATTGCAAGCTGCTGTTTTACAGCAAAAACTACCACATTTAACAGACTGGAATCGCGATCGCTTCAACATCGCTCAACAGTATGACACCGAACTTGAATACCTCAAAAACTATGGAATTATTCCCTTAGAAAATCACAGTGGTGATGGACATGTTTATCACCTTTATATAATCAAAATTGATAACTCTTGTCCTCAAACGCGGGAAACTATTCAAGAAAAACTTACAGAATTGGGGATTCAAACAGGTATTCACTATCCAACTCCTTGTCACCTACAACCAGCATTTTCTGAGTTGGGTTACCAAGCAGGTGATTTTCCTGTATCAGAAAAACTATCACAGCAAATACTTTCTTTACCCATGTATCCGGGTTTAACCAACAATCAAGTTCGCGAAGTTATTGCAGCGCTCGGCTCGATTGTTACAGGTGTTAGTGGATCAGAAAGCTCCACCAACACTGCAGGTTCTGTTGCGTCTCTACAACTCTCCTGACTTCTGACATTTAAGTTTTGAGCTATAAAATTTGAGCTATAAAAAATTATGTCACTTCAGTATCCACTTAAAAAAACTAATCGGCTGGAATTATTCAATTTCACTTTATTCGGGGTTTTGTTGCTACTTTATGCGCCAATTTTGCTTCATTGGCTAGATGGTTGGCTGAAAAAAAGTATCAGCATCGAACATGAATATTTTAGTCATGGGATTATTGGTATACCTTTTGCTGCTTACTTGGTTTGGTCACATCGAAAACAGTGGGGACGTCTACCGAATATTGCTCATCCTTTGGGGGGTGCTTTACTTGTAGTCGGTTCTTGTTTTTACCTAACTGGAGTACCGGAATGGGTTAATTTATCTTTTCCTGTCATTTTGACAGGAATTTGTTTCTGGTTTAAGGGATTTGCTGGCTTTAAATTACAGTCTTTTCCCTTACTATTAGTTTTTCTTGCAACCCCAACTGCTATTCCTTATTTGATTACACCTTTTACTTTACCTTTACAAAGTTTTATTGCAGGTACTGCAGCTTTTGTATTACATCAATTTGGGATGGAAGTTGTTGTCGATGGAATTAATATTTATGTAGGAGGAAGGATTGTAGAAGTTGCACCTTACTGTGCTGGTTTAAAAATGCTCTTTACAACCTTATATATCAGTTTAATTTTACTTTATTGGGTAGGGATTTTATCTGATAAACGTAAGACTATTTGGTTCTTGTCTAGTGCTATTTTAATTAGTGTTACTGCCAATGTGATTCGTAATACTTTACTGACATATTTTCACGGTACTGCTCAAGATCAAACCTTTAAATGGTTACATGATGGCTGGGGAGGTGACCTTTATTCTGCTGTGATGTTACTTTCTTTAATACCAGTTTTGAATTGGATAGATCGGCGTTTTTCTGTTAATTAATTTTCTCTTAGTTTTGTAGCGCTACGCGTGTTCACGTAGTGCGTCAACAAACGCCAAAAGCTGACAATAAAAATTATTAGTCATAGTTAACTGGTGTATATCCAAGTCATTATTGTGGCAAAAAATATTGAAAATTTAAAATTTATTTTATGATTATTTATTCTTAAAAAATATGATTTCTAATGATACGTCTTTTCAAAGAAATAATATTCCCCATGTATTTGCAGTTCTGCTCCTAATCTTAATTTTATTAATTAGTGGTGTTCCAGGATATTTAAGTGGTAATTGGCAGTGGAAAGAACCGCCAAGGGTAGCTAATCTAAAAGAAGTTAAAGAGATACGTAAAACAGGATTAAAACTATCTGGATGGGAAACTTTAGAAACAGTAGAAAGACAAATTGGAGGACATAAATGGTTGTGGCAGAAAATTAAACAAAAAAACTCAGATAAAATTTCCTACTTGCTCTTATTGCCACAAAATGGCCCAAGAAATCAACCACAGACAGAGTGGACGGAAATTAAAGGTTTTTGGCAGTGGAAAGTTGCCCAATTTGAGACACCTGAATTTACAATCCAACCTACTGATTCAAGTTCAAATACCAATAATAAAATTAAAGCTAATTTTTTTCGAGCAGTTTTAAAAAATCGTCAAACCTACGCAATCCTACAATTTTATTCAACGCCGAATGGGGGGAGTCCTTCGACTTTTAAGTGGTTTGTTGCTGATCAAATGGCACAGTTAAGAAAAGAACGCGTTCCCTGGGTTGCAGTAAATATTATGATTCCTATGGAACCTCTGGGAGAGGTAAAGGAAAATTGGTCAATTGCACAATCTTTGGTCGAACAGGTACAAGCTAGTTTGGTAGTCAATTCTTTTCAGAAAAAATGAAAGTTATTGAGAATTAAATTAGGAGTATTAGGAATTGAAGAATGGGTTTTCGATCCGCTCTTGTTGATTAATAATCTTTAGTTTATCCTTCGTTATCCCCTACCTTTGCAAAAATTCCAATCATAAATTTTCACCATTTAGAGCAGACATTTGTGGTTACCTAAGTTTAGAATGGGCGTTCGATACTTGACTTGAGTTATACAGAAAAAATACTGATGTTTGTAGTTACTCGGTTTAATGTAAATGCATTTAGAGTTTTATCTCTTATTAGCATTCATGTCACGGGAGTTTTATTGCCAACATCGGTTTTACCTGTTGCTGCACAAAATATGCCGCTCCCGGAAGTAATACCACACATACCACCATCACAAGTACCACCACCCACTCCACCACTGAATGCTGAAAATTCCCCACCAGTATTGAAAAATGCTGTTCCTCCAGAATTTTCACGTTATATTTTGGGGGCGGGGGATGCTATCAATGTGTTAGTCAATCAAAAACCTGGCGATTACCGGTTAGATGAAGGAGATGCCATCAGCGTTGTTGTCCAGCGTTTCCCAGATTTGAATTTTCAAGCTTCAATTAATTCTGAAGGTAATGTTACAGCACCACTCTTGGGAAAAATCTTTCTTAAGGGCTTAACTTTGCAACAAGCACAAAATAATATTCGTGCAGGCTTTAATCGCTATGTTGTGAATCCAGTAGTAACCTTATCTCTGTTTTCAAAGCGTCAAGACCCAAATTTCCAAGCCATAGTTAATGCCGAAGGAAATATTACCATTCCTAGGTTAGGAACGGTTTCAGTACAAGGTTTGAGCTTACCAGAAGCAGAAGAAAAGATTCGTTTGGGTTTAAGTCGTATTTTTGTAGATCCGTTAGTTACAGTTGCCCTAGTTGGCGAACGACCTGTACAAATTGCGATCGCAGGTGAAATCTCCCGCCCGGGAATTTATCCAATTAGCCCAATAACAGGAAGGGTAACTGATGCATTACAAATAGCTGGCGGCTCGACAATGAAGGCAGATTTACGCAAAATACAGGTTCGGAGAAAGCGGCTTGATGGTTCAATTTTGACAACTGATGTAGATTTATATGCTCCTTTACAAAATGGTGCCTCTTTACCTAATTTACGCTTACAAGACGGCGATACAATTTTTGTTCCTCCTCGCGAAATTGGTACTGATGACACTTACGATCGCAGATTGGTTGCTCGTTCTTCCTTAGCTGTACCCCAAATTAAAGTGCGAGTTTTAAACTACGCAGGAGGTGGTATTGCAACCCAAACTTTACCCAATGGCAGCACTTTTATTGATGTTTTGACAGGAATTAATCCTGAAAATGCTAATCTTCGCCAAATAGCTTTAGTTCGATTCGATCCAGAGCGGGGTAAAGCCATAACTCAAAGATTAGATGCGAAAAAAGCACTTGCAGGAGATAGATCTCAAAACGTGCCACTCCAAGATAATGATGTTATCGTTGTTGGTCGAAACCTAATAACCAGAATTACCAATACTCTCTCTTTAATTACCCGCCCTTTCTTTGATGTTCAAAACTTTATTCGCTTTTTTGATTCTTTTGGTGGGGGTTTTTGATGAAATATTTACTCTCCAGAACTGCCACTAATCCTTGGGATAATTGTCATGGCACCACCGATTGTTAAACGATATTTAATAGCTTTTGCAAAGTATAAGTGGATCGGATGCGCCAGTTTTGGCTTAATTGTCACTGGTTCTACCTTTATGGCAATGCAACCAGCACCTCCGCCCAGTTACTTGGGGCAATCTGCGTTAAGTTACACTCGTCCTCCAGTTTCCTTCTCTGTTACGGGTACAGAGATTCAACAGCAGGGACAGCAACTAAGTAAGGAAACTTTTCTTTCTTCTGCTGTCATTGAAGCAGTGACAGAAAAAGTAGGTAGAAAGCCAGAAGAAATTGCGAGAAATCTTAATATTAAGCTACCGGCTGCAACAGATGGAGGGGGTGGGACTATTGGTTTACAATATAAAGATAGCGATCGCAAAAGAGCAGGTTTGACATTGCAAATATACATGCAAGCAATGGTCAAACTGAGTCAGGAAATGAATACCAGGCGATTGAAAGTAATTATTGATAACATTAATCAACGTTTACCTCTGGTTCAGAAAGAATTACAAGCTGCAGAGCGAAAACTTGAAGTTTATGACCGATTGGAAAGACCGGCAATTTTAGCAGCAGAAAATGGAATTTTGCTTAATGCTGTGACCAATAGTCAAGCTCAGCAAAGACAGTTAAAACTGACATTGTCGGGGATTGATGCTCAAATTCGCAGCCTTCAAGAAAAGCTTGGACTTGATGTGGAAAGAGCTTATATTTCTTCTGCTTTAAGTGCAGATCCGATTATTGCTAATTTACGCAGTCAGATTTATCAAGCTGAAACGCAAATGCAGATACTTCGTAGAGATTTGCGCCCGGATCATCCGACCATGATTCAACTGCGTCGGCAAAAAGAAGCTTACGAACAATTATTCCAGCAACGAGCAGAAGAGGTTGTTGGGGGCGCTGGGGTTGCTAGTCCCTTACCCGGTAATATCAAAGGAATTCGTTCCCAAAGTAATTTAGATCCAGCACGTCAACAGTTAGCAAATCAATTAGTAGCTTTGCAAACTCAAAAAGAAACTCTCCAAAGACAACTGGAAATGCAAGTCCAGGAAGAAGCAAAGTTACGCAAACAATATTCTTTGATTCCGAATAAACAATTAGAGCGTTCTCGATTAGAACAACAAGTAGCCCTCAATAGAGCTGTTTACGACCAAATACAGGCGAAATTAGCAGATGCTAAAGCGGCAGAAGCCGAAACAGTTTCCAGTCTTGATATTGCAAGACCGCCTTCAGTCATAGTTGATGCCAAACCACCAACAAGTCTAGTGACAACACTCGGAGTAGGAGTTTTCTTTGGATTGATTGTTGGAGGTGGGGTTATATTCTTATTAGGCTCCCTGGAAGGTACTTTCAAAACCAAGGAAGATATTCGTGAAAGCTTGAAACAAAAAGAAGTTATCCTTTTGGGCGAATTACCTTTAGTTGTAGAGCAAAATTTGGAGCCCGATATTCTACCCATGGCTCTAGAAGCAAATTCTCCATATTTAGAGTATTGTGAAAGATTACGCAGTACTGTGCGTCGAGTTGGGGGTCAAGGTGTAAAGGTCGTTTTACTGTGCTCTACAAGCAGTTCTGAAGGTAAAACATTCAGCGCTTATCACTTGGGTATCGCTTCCGCACGGGCTGGGAAACGTACCTTGATTATTGAAACCGATTTGCGATCACCTTCCCGATGTGAATCCCTTAAAGTTACTCCCAACAGCGAAGCAAGTGTTGAACCCCTACGTTATTATGGCAGTCTGAGTGAATGTATTCGTTTAGTACCAGATGTAGAAAATTTATACATAATCCCCAGTGCTGGACCAGTACGTCAACCTGCTGCAGTTTTAGAATCTAGTGAAATTAAAAGGTTGATGGAGGATGCGCGTCAGCGATATGATTTAGTTATTTTAGATACTCATACATTAACTTTTTCTAATGATGCTCTGCTCATTCAACCCTACAGCGATGGCACAATCATAGTTGCGAGACCAAACTATACTGAGGAAAACTTACTCAGTGAAGCTATCGACCAGTTACAGGAATCGGAAATGGGGTTATTAGGAGCAATAATTAATGGTGCTGATATTACTGTATCTTTGCGAGAGCCAGCTTCAGAAGTGGAAATTGTAAATGATTCGCCGGTTGAGGAACCAGAAGAACAACTCACAACTCAGTAATTCTTGAGAAGTCAGGAGCCAGGAGTCAGAATATAAAATTAGGGTATCAAAATTAATTAATTATTTATTTATTTAAACTTACTGGGATTAATTAACCGATAAAAAGGTAATTTTTATTTCACTATTACACCGATTTATTTTATTTTCCCCCTTATCTGTGCCCTTATCGGCTCTAATACCCCATTCTCTGTCCCAATCATGGGAAGATTATTGAGGGTTAGCCCTAATCGACAATTTAAAGCTGCATTTGAGCCATAGGAATGTTGAAGTTATTAAAATCTAGGTTGAAAAATAGTTCGATCGCGCTGCTCCTAGTCGCACTATTTTTAGGAATAAGTACGATTGGATGGACTCCGAGTTCTTTGGCTGGTTTGCTACCATCTGGGAATCCAATTTCTGATGGCAAGGCATTGTTAAGATATGCATTACCAATAGATAACCAGCCCGTAAGAAAACTACAAGGTAGCTTAGAAGATATTGCAAACCAATTACGGGCAAATCGTAGATGGAGAGCAATCTCTAAAGATGTCAAGCAAGCTTCAAGGGTTCTTGACAAACCAGAAAAAATTTTGGCGAGCGTTCCTGAAGAACGTCATCCACAAGCCGAAGCATTAATTGAAAAACTACAGTCTGGAATCGAATCCTACCGAGAAGTTATAGATACAAGAAACAAAAAACAAGCTTGGATCCAAAGAGGTAAACTCTTAGATACTGTTGGCGAATTGGAACAATTAATGGTAACGGGATTTCCTTTTGAAGTTCCAGCTGAGTATAGCAATTTACCACAATTAAAAGGGCGCGCTACGGTTGAAATTAAAACAGCTAAAGGCAACATTATTGTAGTTGCAGATGGTTATAGTGCCCCTGTAACTGCTGGGAATTTCGTAGATCTAGTGCAACGCGGTTTTTATGATGGTTTGGAGTTCATTCGTTCGGAAGAATCTTACGTTCTACAAACCGGAGATCCACCAGGAAAAGAACAAGGTTTTATCGATCCTAAAACTGGTAAATACCGAGCAATTCCCTTAGAAATTTTGGTTGAAGGAGACAAGGAACCTACTTACGGCATAACTTTAGAAGAAGACGGTCGTTATTTAGAAATGCCTGTTCTACCATTTTCTGCTTATGGTGGTGTTGCTTTAGCACGTCCGGAAGATGAAGTGAATGGTGGCTCATCCCAAATTTTCTTCTTTTTGTTTGAACCAGAATTGACACCTGCAGGACGTAATCTTTTAGATGGTAGATATGCAAATTTTGCCTATGTTACCGAAGGAAAAGATGTTTTACGGGTCTTAAAAGCTGGTGACAAAATTGAATCAGCTAAAGTTATTCAGGGACTAGAAAACTTAGTAGAACCAACTGATGCATAGGTTTACTTATAAACTCGTAGCTCATTCTTCATCAGTAATTTGTTATTTGCTTTTTTATCCCAAACAGCAATAACTAATAACTAGTGGTCTGTTTCATTAATTTTGGACTGTTGTAGAGGCGCGATCTTTCTAGTGTTCCCCAAGGGAAACATTTCGCGTCTCTCCGGGATTTTGGTAATACCTAAATACTAAAATTAATAAGAGCCAAAATTAATGAGAGCGGACAAAAGTTAGCAAATTACAAGCGATACATGAAAATAGCAGATATTGGCGAACAAGGTCTTTTAAAAAAATTACAACGCTTTTGTCCGTCAGAGATTGTTGGTGATGACGCTGCTGTTCTGGAAACAGTACCAAACACATCTTTGGTTGTGACAACAGACGTACTAATAGATGGAGTACATTTTAGCGATCGCACTACTAGTGCTGAAGATGCAGGGTGGCGGGCTGCTGCTGCTAACCTATCGGATTTAGCAGCAATGGGTGCTTCACCTGTGGGAATTACTGTAGGATTGGGACTCAGAGGCGATGTATCTGTAACTTGGGTGGAAGATTTGTATCGAGGTCTAACCCAATGTTTACAAATATACAAGACCCCAATAGTTGGTGGAGATATAGTGCGATCGCCCGTAATTTCTATTGCTATTACTGCTTTTGGTCGAGTTAGAAAATCCCAGACTATTTACCGCAATCAAGCTCGAGTTGGGGATGCAATCGTTGTGACAGGAATTCATGGGGCTGCATCTGCTGGCTTGGAATTACTCTTAGATCCTCAAAAAGGTGAAAATTTAACTGAATCAGAACGTGCGGCGTTAATCGAAGCACATCAACGTCCACAGCCGCGATTGGATGTTTTACCCGTTTTATGGGATATATTAAATTCTCAAGATTCTGAGTTCGCTTCTCCTCGTGTTGCGGGGATGGATAGCAGCGATGGGTTAGCTGATGCTATATTCCAAATTTGTCGTGCAAGTAATGTTGGTGCAGCGATCGAACGTAATCGAATTATTCTGCATCCAGCAATGAAAAAACTATTAGGGAAAGCAGCACAAATAGAATCTGCTCTTTACGGTGGTGAGGATTTTCAACTAGTACTTTGCTTACCAAAAGAGTCAGCTGTAAAGCTAGTACAAATTCTGGATGCTAATGCAGCCATTATTGGCACGATTACAGCTGACTCCACAGTTTTATTAACAGATGAAACTGGGAAATTTAAGGAAAAACTTCTCAGTTTAAAACAGAGTTTTCAACATTTTTAATTTTTAGCTATTAGCGCTTTTTTTGTTGATTTTTCTGTTTAGTTGTACTGCTTATTTAATAATTATTTGTTCTTTTGGTTTATTATTATTCCTAAACAAACAAATCAACGTGTTATGCGTTCCCATAAACTTGCAGACCAACAGAAAAATCCTGATTAAAAGTACTGCTTAATAGTTAATTCTTCCACTTGGCTGCTGCAATCTCAGCCAAATCTAATACACGTTGACTGTAACCCCACTCATTGTCATACCATGCCATTACTTTTACCATGTCATTACCCATGACCAAGGTGAGGCTAGAATCGACGATAGAGGAATCATTACTACCTTGATAATCCGAAGACACCAAAGGCAGTTCGCTATAGCCTAAAATGCCTTTCATAGAGCCATTAGCAGCATCTTTAAATGCCTGATTGACTTCTTCTGCGATGGTACGTTTTTCTACCTGCACCACAAAATCAACCATTGACACATTGGGGGTAGGTACGCGTAAAGCTACACCATTTAACTTACCCTTAAGCTCTGGTATTACAAGTGCTACAGCTTTCGC
>JAAUYD010240956.1_pt1 | contig 12565 bp, 14 predicted proteins | sample 7278101 | NCBI WGS metagenome assembly JAAUYD01 (sample SAMN14350128, study PRJNA611818) | marine sediment metagenome | isolation source: surface marine sediment (0.6m) | place: French Polynesia: Moorea | collected 2018-08 | reverse complement strand
CATCAGGAAACTTTTGTCACCTTGCTTTTAGGAAGTAAGTAGGGTCTGCTGAATAATTGTAAAACTCTTATCTTGTAGTGGTTTCAGGCTCTTGTCGAAATAAAAAGTGCAATCAAATGGGGCATGAGGTTTAAAAACCTTGCATTGACGAGCGACCCCGCGACGACGACAGTCGCAAACGCCAGTTCCTACAAGTCGGCGCAGCCGCCCAACGGACTGGCTCGGGAACGCGCGAGTCGTGATAATTTTTTCTGGTAAGAGAAGAACAGAAAAAATGGGGATAAAACTGTTAAGAGTTCCCTACCCCCCACCAAAGGACTTGTTCAGCAAGTCCTAAGTAGAGGTTTATGAAACATGGAAGCTACAGACTACGAGAGCAAAATTAAACAATTGGAAAAAACGGTACGGATACTGAAAAAAAAGCTGGGACGTTCCGAAGCAGACAGGGAACAGATGGAGACAGCCGGCGAAGTAAGAGAATTAGTTCTCAAAGGGGTTATTAGGGATTTAGAAGAGTCTCAAAATACTCTAGAAAGACGAGGACAAGAATTAGAATCCGCACTAGCCAATCTTAAGTCTCTCCAGGTAAAACTGGTGGAGTCCGAGAAAATGTCTGCTCTTGGAGTTCTGGTAGCTGGTATTGCTCACGAAATTAATAACCCTGTTAACTTTATTTATGGGAATTTAGATCATGCCTATGGCTATATTCAAGATTTGTTAGGATTAATCAAAATTTATCAACATTATTATCCTCAGCCAATTCCAGAAATTCAAGAAGAGATTGAGAATATTGAATTAGATTATATCCAAGAAGATGCCCAGGGGCTTTTCCAGTCGATGAATATGGGAGCAGAAAGGATTCATCAAATTGTGCGGTCTTTGCGTACTTTTTCGCGATTAGATGAATCAGAATTTAAATTAGTAGATATTCATGAAGGAATTGACAGCACCCTAGTAATTTTCAACAATCGACTCCAATCTAGTCCTCAAACTTATCAAGGAATCCAACTGATTAAGAATTATGGCCAATTACCCTTAGTTGAATGTTATCCTGGTAAATTAAACCAAGTATTTCTGAATATCATTAGTAATGCGATCGATGCTCTAGAAGAAGGTTTTAAAACAAATAAAATACAGCAATTCAATAAGTCTTTATTTCCCAGTATTCATATTGATACAGAAGTCATCAACGAAGAATCGATAAGAATTGTAATTACTGATAATGGTTGTGGAATAGAGCAAAAAGTACAAAAAAAAATATTTGACCCATTCTTTACCACTAAAGATGTTGGTAAAGGAACAGGTTTAGGTTTGTCAGTGAGTTACCAAATTATTGTAGATTTACATGGTGGAAAATTAGAATGTAATTCCTCACCAGAAATAGGAACAAAATTTGTAATTACAATTCCTATAAAACAGAAAACTTATACATAACAAAAAATAATTAACCCTCTGAAGGTTTAGTTTATTTACATAATTTATGTGCTATATACGAATCCGGTTTGATTGGTGAAAAACATAAGTATCTGTAGGGTAGGCATCGCCTACCATATAATAGTTTTCGTGGGCATGGTGGGATACATATATTTCAAAAATCAAATATTATTCCTATAGCTGATGGATTAGTTATGTGAATTGAGTATATTAGTATGTTGAGAAAACAATAATGTAAACAATCCATATCTATTACTTTTTAAAGTATGTACATAATTAAATACTAATTCCTAATGAGTAGTTAATAAAAATATGCTTTGTCTTTCATTATAACTCTGACTTATGAAACATTAAGTCGGGTTTTTTGCTTTATGGATATTTAAATCATTACCGAAAACTGCAATGAGTAATGTTCAAAAATTACGGTAGGGACGTGGCGTGGTGGTTTGGCGATTCGCTCCCTGTAGTTGTTTCGCTCGCCCGCTTCGCGCTGGCTCTTTGGGCTAAACCTACTCAAATTAGTAAGTGCTCATGGGGTGCGGGGAACCATTGTTAGTACCAAAGTGACCTAGACACCACATTATTATCAAGTTTTTATTAATACAGTTCTTCACAATATAGTCAAGCTACATAATTTGTCATGAATCTCTTAAAATCTAGTATACGCAAACTTTCTTTGAGTATCCCTGTATTAGCATTTTCTTCAATGTTAATCACCCATGATTTTCATAATGCTAGTAGTGCTGTTGCTCAAACAACTTGTAGCACTTCAACATTAGCAAATAGAAGATATGGTTTTAGGTTTCAAGGCTCGCTTCCACCGAACCCTATATATGCTGTTGGTTTCTTGGATTTTACATCAGGCTCCGTGAACATAACAGGGGGCGTAAATAATAATGGCACTCTTCAACCAATTGTGAGTAGTTTTTCTTATACAGTCGCTCCTGATTGTTCATTAATAATAACTACTGCAGGGCAGCAACTCGCTGGTGCTATTGTTAATAATGGAAACGATTTATTTATTATGTATACAATTAATCCAGGGGGAATTTCGATACCAGGCATTCTTGTTGCAAAGAGAATTTAGATATTGCAACGAGATTTCCACTCCATCTTCCAATACCTTAACCAAAGTGTCTCCTCATATTCTCCCAGACTTAAAAACTTAACCACAGCAACTGCTGAAACAGCTTAAAATCAGCATCGAATCAAAAAATCAACAGAACTTGAACATATCTCCTGGCAATTCGCACCCGCTGGGAATTTTTTGTTTATACATGAATGGCACTAAAATAAGCCGAAAGTCTTTAGTCGCAAGGGTAATATTCAAGTAGTAGCAGATAGATTTTTAAGTTTTGCCGCAGCTTATTATTTATAATTCAAATTCAGGAATAGTTGCTTCCTCAAGTTTTGCCGCAGTTAACCATTCTTGCATAGCAGGAAGATTTAAAATTGCATCTGCATAATTCTGGGAAATTGGATCTAATTCCACACCATAAGTTTTAAAGCGTAAAACAACTGGTGCAAACATAGCATCAGCAATGGTAAAGTGGCTGAATAACATATTACCTCCACCACCAAATGTAGAACGACAATCACGCCAAATGGAAAGAATCCTATCTATATCTTTTTGTACTTCAGAACTCATACCTTTCCCAGGAAGATGAGCGCGACAATTCATCGGCATATTTTGCCGTAAATTTTGAAATCCTGCGTGCATTTCCGCACAAATAGAACGAGCTATTGCCCGTGCAAATGGCTCTTTTGGTAACAAACGTCTATGGGGTAAGCATTCAGCAAGATATTCACAAATTGCCAATGATTCCCAAATTGTAATTCCACCGTGATGTAAGACAGGTAATTTACCAGTGGGACTATGTTGCAAAATTTCTTGATGTGTAGTTTCTGTATTTAAAATAATTTGTATTTCTGTAAATTTAATTTGCGAATATTTCAAAACTAACCAAGCCCGTAATGACCAAGAAGAATAATTCTTATTTGCGATCGCAAGAGAAAAATTTGGCATAATTTATATATTAATTGTAAATATGAATATGGTAATATTTATCTGGTATCACTGTACCGGAATTTTAATTTTAATCATCTGTAAAATAGTCAGAATCAATTTTTTTAATTTCGTAAATAGATACTGTTGAAACTCCGATATTATTATCAATCATTAATTCAACTAATTCATATCCATCTATTAATACAATTTTACTATCTATGAGTGAAATATAATCTTTTGCTGACTGTGAAAATTTGGAGGTGGTAATAAAGACTCCTTTTTTTGCTCTTTGTCCATGTAAAGCACCAACAAATTTTTGAATTTCTGGTCTACCGACGGTAGTATTATCCCATCTTTTGGCTTGAAGATAAACAATATCTAATCCTAATTTATCTTCTTTGATAATTCCATCTATACCACCATCACTACTTTTACCAATAGCTCTACCAGCTTCCCGTATAGAACCTCCATATCCCATTTTTACAAGTAAATCTACTACCAATCTTTCAAAGAAATCTGGGGAACAGCTTTTAACAATATTCAGTATCTCGATTTCTAATTCTTTCCGAATTTGTTGATATCCACTCTCAATAGATTCTTGAGGATTCTTATCTAGTTCCGAGTCTACAGAAATATCAGTAACTATAGGACTATTATTTTTATTATTTTTTATATTTTGAAATTCAATAAACTCAGGAAATTGCTTCAAAAAATTATTATTTATTTTTTGAGTAGATTCAGCTAAAATCTTTTTACTTCTTTCTGTAATCTGAAAAAATCCTCTTTTGGGAGTAACTATTAAACCAGCTTTTTTTAGATATGTTTTTGCCCATCCGACGCGATTATCAAATATAGCTTGTTGTCCACTTGGTAACAGTTCTTTTTTTCTGACTCGCTTAAGTTAAATTTGTGGCTCAAAGATTCAATTGTTTCTCGGAAAGAATGTTCTTTCCCATTAGCAGCATATTTGAGTAAAGGAAGCATAATTGATTGATAATCAGGTATTGTCATAAGCTTATATTATGTAGTATTGCGGCTCCATTATAGACTAATATAATACTCTTGATATTAGGGATAATACTTGTTAAAATAAATAAGGATAAAAACAAAATTTGACTTACGACAACGCCTGTAAATATTTAGCCGAGCAGTATCCAGAAGAATTTATTCGCTGGTTACTAGGAATAGAACCACCAGAAATTAAGGTATTAAAAACAGAATTAACTCTAGAACCAATTCGTGCAGATTCTGTTACCTGTCTGCAAGCAGAAAATCAAATTTTACACCTTGAATTTCAAACCCTGAGTAAATCCAATCCCCCCCTTCCCTTACGAATGCTTGATTATTCAGTGCGATTGAAGCGTCAATATCGTTGTGGAGTGGTACAGGTAGTAATTTTCTTGCAAGAGACGACAGCAGAAGCCGCTTTTACCGAAGAATATCGAGATGATAGCACTATTCACCGCTATCGAGTCATTCGCCTATGGGAGCAAGATTCCGCAATATTTCTCAACAACCCTGTACTTTTACCCCTCGCAAGTTTAACGCGAAGTGATTCACCTCAAGCATTGTTAACACAAGTGGCTGAAAGAGTCGCTACAATTCCAGATATACAGGTGCGGAGTAATATCGCAGGTTGTATAGAGATTTTAGCGGGTTTGCGGTTTGAAAAAGATTTGATTCAGCAATTTTTACGGGAGGATATTATGCAAGAGTCAGTAATTTATCAGGATATCGTTCAAAAAGAGGCTTTTAAAGTCATTAGTCGTCAGTTAAATCGATGTTTCCCGGATATTAATTCATACCTCATTGAACGGATTCGTAAATTATCTGCTGACAAATTAGAAGACTTAGGAGAAGCATTATTTGACTTTTCTGAGGTTACTGATTTGATTACTTGGTTAAACAATCAAGACAGAGCTTAAAAAATGGATAAAAACAGCTACTTTTTGGAGGTAGTTGTTTTTATTATTTATTCTAAGAACCTACTTGCTCATATTAATATTTTTATATGGATGAAATATTTTCCGAACTTACACCGCTACATACTCTCAACCCCCTCAATCGCTTCTCTGATAGGGTAGAAAATTATGTCAAATACCGTCCCAGTTATCCAGATGCAGTAATCGACAAAATTCTGGAAGAATTATCACCTCAAATTATTGCAGCAGATATTGGTGCAGGTACAGGAATTTCTTCTCTATTGCTGGCTGAAAGAGGTATCAAGGTAATTGCTATTGAACCCAACATAGTAATGAGGAATGCAGGTAAAGAAGGGACATATGCTTTGTCAACGGTGGAATGGCGAGATGGAACTGCTGAATTAACCAAACTACCCAACGCATCTGTGGATTTAGTTACCTGTTTTCAAGCTTTTCACTGGTTTAATCCGGAAGCAAGTTTATTGGAGTTTCACCGTATTCTCAAACCTTCTGGAAGATTAGCTGTAGTGTGGAATAATCGTAATCAGGAAGACGAACTCACAGCAGAATATAGTCGATTGGTACGCATTGCATCAAATAATCATCCAGCAGAATCACGGATGAAACGGGTAGAGCCTCTTCTAGCAAGTCCATATTTTGTAAATGTCCGTGCATATACATTTAATTATCAACAACCATTAGATTTAGACGGCTTGATTGGACGTGCGGTTAGTGCTTCCTATGTTCCCCGTGAAGGTGCAGCTTACGAAGAATTAATTACTGGTTTGCAAGATTTATACCAACGCTGTTGTGATAAATATGGTTTTGTTTATATGGCTTATCTTACTACCGTTCACTTAGCTGAATCAGTAACATGAATGACACTGACACTCTGGATTAAGTGGACGTGTTTTGAGTTCTCGTTATATACCTGGTGATGGTTTTGGTATACGAGCAAATAATTGCTGGTTTGCAGGATTTATTTCAATCACTGTGGTTTGGTTTCTATTGTTTATCATACCATCGTTGATATTGCTGAGGTAATTAAGAATGGCTCTACCGTACTTGTTATACCAAATTAACAGTCTGTAAGAGGGAACTCTTAACAGGAGTAAAAGGCAATATTCATAAATAATAAAATAAGCATAATTTTTCTTACATAGCAAGCTTTATGAGCTTTTTGACTAGAACTTTAGCATAACAGGTACTGAAGAACCTTAAGAATTAAAAATGGGAATACTTTAAACTAAGGTATGTTAAGTTTGCATTAGTATAGCTTGGTTGAGTCTCTATTTATTCACATATTGTACCGCAAGATTATTGATAAAATAATAGTCTGAAACTATTTATTTTTCCTACTATTCCTAATAGCAAAATTAATTATGGCAAAATCACGTTATGAAGGTTATTGCGTAAATACCCCCACCAAATTTGTTAGAGAAAGATTTGACGATATCAATGTTTATACCCAAAATGCTAAATCACTGCTAACTAAAGCTAGTGGTTTTATTGCTGCTTATGATTTTACTTTAAATCCTTATCGTGGATGTCAGTACGGCTGTAGTTATTGTTATGCTGCGGCTTTTAGCCCTAATTCTAGAATGCGGCAAGATTGGGGAAAGTGGGTAATTATCAAAGAGAATGGGGCAGAAATTTTAGATAAAGAATTAAAAAAATGGTACGAAAAAAATCCTCATCGATATCCGAAAATTTACATGAGTAGCGTTACCGATCCCTATCAGCCAATTGAGTCTAAATATCAATTGACTCGTAGATTATTAGAAGTAATGCTTGATTATTACCCGACTCCTACACTAGTTATTCAAACTCGCAGTCCAATTATTACTAGAGATATTGATTATTTACAAAGATTTCAAAGGTTGCGGATTAATATGAGTATTCCTACTGGAAGTGAGATAGTTAGAAAAGACTTTGAACCTCGCTCTCCCAGTATCAAAGCTAGATTAAATGCTATTGCCAAATTTAAAAATTCAATTGAAGATACCAAAGGTTTTATTCCCAAAACTTCTATCACTATTACCCCTTTACTTCCCACACTTCCAGATGACGAAGCCAGCTTTTTTGAAAAATTAAAAATTGTAGACAGAATTGTAATTCAGGATTTTCACCCTAGCCAAAACCGTTCTCTTGTGGCATCAACAAGAAAAGAAACTGAAGCAATTAAGCAAAAATACCCTTGGTGGTACGGAAAGGGAGAATTAAGCTATATACAGTTTAAACAAAAGTTAATTAATCAACTTCCTGGTATAGAAGTCAAGGAAGGTAAAGATGGTTTCGGTTATGATTAATATAATCGCAAATTGGTGGCGGAGTCAACAATTTAAATCTGCACTGAAACGGGGTGATAATAAATTAGCAGTCCATCTATTACAAGAAATTCAACAATCAGGAGCGAAATTTTCTTGGTTGGAAAGACTTTTTAGGAAAAAGCTACAAATTGAACGCTACTCACAACAATATAAACAAGAAACAGAAAGTTTAAGTATTAAGCTCAAAGAAGCCTTAAATCAGTTAGATTGTTTAAATTTTCCAGATTTTTTTGATGAGTCAGTCAACTTTTTCCATCCAGATGATGAATTTATTAATTTTGTATATAAAACATTTAAATTAATTGAACATGATGAACATAAAGTTCAATGTACTGGTATTGATGAGCGGATATTTGATGATTTTGAAGCTAGGTTAGTTGAATACCTACAAGAAGAGTTTAATAAACTACCTGAAAATCATTTAAAAATCAAGTTAGAAGATGCATTAGAAGATATTAATAGCTTAAAAAGTGGACAAGATCCAGATTATCGTTTTAGTCTGACTCCTCATGTCTACTTTATGAAGTATTTTTTAGAAAATGTTTATTGTCTTTATTTAGCCTGGTTTTTAATTTATCAAGCTGAGTTACTACCAACAAAAATTAACATTCTGGATATTGCAGCAGGACCAGGAACTGTTAGTTACGGTTTAGCTTTATTTTTGCAAAGTATGAGTGGGTTTTTTCAGATCCCTCAAGTGCATATTTCTTACTATTCTTTAGAGAAGCAAAATGCTTTTCAGTTTCGGGGATTGCAGTTTTGGCGAAAATATATAGAATCTCGAAAGACACCTGTAAATAGTTTTTTCCGCTTTGTAACTGAAGATATATTTACTTGGCATCCACAGTCAAATAATATTCCCAATGATTTTTTTGATTTTATAGTCATATCTCACTGTTTTTTCTCGGAATCAACAAAGAGATTAGAATCTAACAAAATTTATCAACAAGTTATTAAGTCTAGTCTGAAAGATTCAGGCTATGTACTATTAATTATACAAGATAAAAAATTATTTAAAAACTATAATGCCTCTCAAGTAGAAGATTGTAATCAAGAACAAAAAGTTGTGAATATGTTTGTTGCTGATTTAGGATTAGAGTTAGTTTGGTACAAATATTTAACATCTACAGGTTTGAGAACATCTACCGGAGGAAATGAATTTGGCAAATTTGCTAGAGAAACCTTATACACACAAGTTTATATGTCTCCCTTAATTCAGTATTATTTTCATCAAAGATATGATAAGCATTATATACTTGATGATTATATAATTCTGGCTAAAGCATGATTTTTTATATAAGCAAAATCCTGATATTGAGAATAATAAAGATAACATAATATGTTACAACTCTAATTTCCAAAAATTTATTGAAATGAAAACACAAGAGAATAAATTTAGTCATCTTACTGCTATAGAAAGAACTTCTTTATCATATCCGGCAAAATTTTTATTAGAAAAACAACTACTTCAAGGTAAAATCCTCGATTTTGGTTGTGGCTTAGGTAATGATGTCAAATTGTTGCAAGCAAAAGGATTTGATATTACAGGCTATGACCCTTATTATTATCCTCAATATCCTTCAGGTAAGTTTGATACAATAATTTGCTTTTATGTGTTAAATGTTTTATTTCTAGAAGAACAAGCTAATGTACTAATGCAAGTATCCCATTTATTAAAGTCAGGAGGAAAAGCTTATTATGCTGTCAGAAGAGATATCAAAAGAGAAGGTTTTCGGGAACATTATGTTCATAAACAACCTACATATCAATGTATTGTCAAGCTTCCTTTTAATTCTATATATTTAAATGATAATTGTGAATTTTACGAATATACCCATTATAATTACCAAAGACGCTCATCTAATAATTGCATATTTTGTAATCCCTCTAAAAGCCTAACTTTACTAACAGAATCAGCGACAGCTTACGCTATACTTGATGGCTATCCTTTAAGTAAAGGGCATACCTTAATTATCCCTAAACGCCACGTTAGTAACTATTTTGAATTACCCTGGAATGAACAATCTGGTTGCTGGATGATGGTTAATAAAGTTCAAGCAATTCTCAACCAAGAATTTGCACCAGATGGCTTTAATGTGGGTATGAATATTAATCGAGATGCGGGACAAAATGTGATGCACGCTGCTATTCATGTCATCCCTCGTTACAAAAGTGATGTGGAAGGTGCTAAAGGTGGAATACGAAGTGTAATTCCCAAACGTAGAGTAAACACACATCTTGCACTAAAGTATTAATACTGATTTTTTATGTTATTAATAAACATATATTTTTATCAATAACACGAAATATCAGGGTTTTTAGCCTGCTCCCGGCAGGCTTTGATTGTATAGCCTCACCCTTCTAGGATGCTGTTGGCGAATAGTAGGTTTGACCACTCACTGGGGTAAGAAGAATATGACTCGCATGCCCGAAATACCGCCCACAGGCTGGAAGCCTGGGGCTATTGGAGCAAAGCCTGCCTTCGCAGGCTTAGTTCAATTAGCCGCACCATTCTATGGTGACGGCGGGATTTTGGGAATTGTGAGGGGTGTCACCCCTGAATGACCAACAGTATCCTTCTAGGGTGCAGGTGCAAGATATGAGTAAAGCTCAGATAAATTTAGGGGGTAATGAGAAGAATTTGAATAGGATAGTAGTTAATTGTTATCAAAATTCATGCGTTACTAGAACTGATTGAGCAACTTATCATATTCTGCATGGGAACCAACCCAAAACCAAATGATGGTATCTCCATCTAAATTTCCAACTGCTCGATAACTCTTACTAATTCGAGCAGAATAAATTGGTAATTCTGGGTGTACCTTTTTGAAGCGTAAACTAGGATGATATGGATCTTGTTTGAATTGGCGATATGCTTCCCGTGTTTGCTGCTGAACCTGTTCTGGTAAATCGCCGAACGCTTGACGGAATCGGGTAGTTATACGGGACTTCACAACGTCTCTGGATCTAATTCTTGGGTTTTACCTGCACGATATTCTGCCATAGCCTCAGCTGCAAGTTGAGCTAAAATATCTTGGGAATCCGCAAATGTTGCATCCCATCGAATTTCGTCTTCCAGTTCTTCCAGAATCATTGTTGCGATTGCGTCTTGCTCACTAGGAGGTAGGGTTTTCAATCTGGCAATTGCTTTTTCAAGTAACTCAGTCATGGTTACTATACTCTCACATCGGGAGAAACGATATATATTATTATCCCTAATTTTATGATGAGATGCGATCGCAAAGCTATCTCCCAGATTTGTTACTCCTTTCCCGGTATAAGATTACTGATAAAAAAACCGCAGAGAATGCAGAGAACGCAGAGTAAATAAATAGAGAGTATAGATAATTGAGGAGCGAGAGGGGAGTAGTGTTCTGCAACAACAGATGAATCTTCTAAATCTGGTAACTTCATAAAGTATCGACTAAAACTTTCAGGAGGAAAATCAAGGAAATTGCCTAATTTATCCTCAACTTTTTGTGCAGATTGATAGAAATATAGCAATGCATCATCATTATAAAAAATGTCAGTAAAATCAATATAGTTTTGCATAGTGATATTTAAGTCACTAATAATGCCTGCGTGATAAAGTCTTATAGCTGCTTTTTGTAAAGGATTTTTATCTAGAGTACCTTGTGCATTATCCCAAGAACCAGTAAATTCAATAAATAGATCCCTTCCATGAGCAAATAGGTTGCGTAGTGAAGCTAGTGCCAGTAAATCATCGTACAAATCTTTTTCAATGACATCTTTCAAGCTTTGTTGAAATATTTTGTTGTATTGCTCCATCAACTTATTGAGTGGTGCATTTTTAGTTTCAGATTCGACTGCATCAATAATATTTAATACTGAATCGCAAATTGGTTGTGACGAATGCTCTTTAGACACATCATTTTCTTTATATTGAAATGGAGGAATTTCGTTATGCCTAAACATAAGGCGTATAGAGTTTACGCGCGCTTTGATAATTGTGGAAAGAACACTTTCAATATGTCCACATATTGTCAGATAAAAAAACTGAGCAAATCCTCGCTTTTCAGCGTCTTATAAATCATGACGAGTGTTCCAAGCAACTGCAATATAGGATTTGTTGTAACTTGAAGTGGAAACTCCAGCCCATCCTGTCATGTATTTAAACCCTAACTTTCAATCTTGTAATTAATTACGCAAAAAACATTGAAATTTGCAGCCTTGCATTGTTGAACAATAAGCCTTAAATTATTTATTCATTGCAATCTTATCAAAGTTATACAAAAAATCTTGTTTTGTCTATTTAACTTTCCTTAAATCATAAAATATTCAGATAAAGCAATACAAAACCACCTCCAGAAGTCCATCATGTCTTACCGCATATCCCGTCGCGCTTACGCGGAAATCTATAATCTCAAAGTAGCCAACAAAATCTAACTAGTTGACAAAGAGTTATTCATTGAAGTTGAAACTACAACGGTTTTACCCATCACACAGAAGCGTTTTTGTGTTTAACTTAATTCAAAATTCCCTGTAAATCAAGCACAAATCCAGGTAACACATCTTCCCCAAACAAACTAGTGGGAGATTCTAGAATTTCCACATCTTGTCCTGGACGATATATTTCTACACGCTGATTCTGGGGGTCAATCAACCATCCTAATAGCACACCACAGCTAATATACTCCTGCATTTTTTGCCGCAATGTGTCCAAATTATCTGATGCAGAGCGTAATTCTACGGCAAAATCAGGAGCGAGGGGCAGAAATCTGTCTGGATTTGGATTGAGTGTTTCTATACGTTCCTTCTTTACCCAGGAAGCATCCGGAGAACGATTTGCACCATTGGGAAGCTTAAAACCTGTGGAAGAGTCGAAAGCAATACCCGTACCGTCAGCGTCT
>JAAUYD010085737.1_pt1 | contig 12565 bp, 10 predicted proteins | sample 7278101 | NCBI WGS metagenome assembly JAAUYD01 (sample SAMN14350128, study PRJNA611818) | marine sediment metagenome | isolation source: surface marine sediment (0.6m) | place: French Polynesia: Moorea | collected 2018-08 | reverse complement strand
ACAGAGTTGATTATAAATATCAAAATTATCATTGGAGACCTTTAAGGTAGCTATACGCTCTTTAATTTGGTCTTGACGTTGTTGAAGTTCTCTTTGCTGTTCAGTAGTTGAAGGAGGATTTGGAATTTTAGGGCGCGGGGAGATTATGTCTGGTTGAGAAATTTTATTCCAAGCTTGTCTCAAAACTTGAGTAGGAATCAAAAAAGCTGCCTTAACATTTTCTCTGCGTTTTTCATAGGCAACAGCCATGCCCACAACTCCCCTCAACTGTTCATCCCATACTGGCGCACCACTAAATCCAGGTTCTATCCAATATCCTGTTCCTTCAACATTGCCCATCAATAGCCAACCTTTACTATTTGTGTCCAATAATTTTCCAGATACTGGTATTCCATGACTATGACCTTTTGGAAAACCAAAAATTCTAAAGGAATGCTCCCATACATCTTCTGGTGTAACTAAACGTACAGGTTGAGGCATATTAGGTAAATTATTATTCAGTTGTAAGCCTGCAATATCTTCTATCTTTTCAGTAAACGAAACTGGTTTCCAAAATACTACCTGTGCGGTTAGTTTCTCATCATTATCAATAAAAGGAAAATCTAAAGTTAGTGATTTTTTAGGTATTTCTTGGCTATCTTCAGGAAGATTCAATGATTCACTAATCACATGAGCGCAGGTTATTATGTATCGATCAGATACTAGAAAACCAGCTCCCACTACTTGATTATAATCATTATAAATACGAGTAATAGAGACTTTGAAAAATTGATATTGATAGTAATCATCAGATAAAAGATTAATCATTTGCTTCTGACAATTTCTCTTGTGTCCACTTCAACGTAATTTCATAACTTACTTCACCTCCTACGGAAGTAAAAATTGCTCCTGCATCGGCCGTTAACTTCAAACCAAACTTAACTTCTACTTCAGTAGCTGGAGTATTCATTCCGCGCAACTTTTTGATAATTGTAGAAGCTACAGGCTTGACATTCTCTAAAGCTTCTTCAAACGACTGCTTTGCTTTGATTACGTTTCTCCGAGATGGTAAGGCAACTCTTTCAAGAGAACGATCTTCTGGTTCTTCTATTTCAACCAGAAATGTTGTGTTATCTGTGTCAGATAGGGTAAATTCAGCTAACCGTTTTTCTTTCATCATTCTATAATTATCTAATCAGGAATATAATATTTAATTATTTGTTCGTAAACTGTGTCTAAATCTCCAAACTTTACAGTTAGCTGATGATAACAACCATCTCTTCCATCGTTATCAGGTAAATAAGCTAGTTAGTTCCGTTAGGCGTTTGAATCGTATCTAAATTCATATTTTTACTCCTTTGTTTAAATGTGAATTTAAGCTCATTTTTTTAATGTCTTATCTATAGAATTCTCAAATAAACTCCTAATTTTATGCGGATTATATTAATCGTTACTTCTTGCAATAATTACTTACATAAGTAACGTGAGTTCGACTTTTTAGCTCGATCAAACATTTTTCTGGCAAAGATTTCAGCCATTAGATGCGATTCCCCTGGGGGCTATACCGATATGCAAGGCGTATCGGTATAGCCCCATCTGCCTTAATCACTTCGCGTAAATTTCGCAAATGAACTTTTTCACCCCGCCAGCTCAACTCCAGTATAAAGAAATATTACGAAATATACGATCCACGCGTAAAGTAAGAGGTTTATCTTAGAAATGATATATAAATCCGATTATTAAACACTAGTGATTACATCTTAAACTTTAATATAAGTAGAGCTATTTATGATAACTATTTAAATAATTTTTTCTGTAAATATTTCGTTGATGGGGTATATTTTTTTGTAAGTGATCGATTTTATTGATCGCTATATTCATACCTAGATTTATTTTGAAAAAATCAGCTTGAAAAGAAAATGTACAAATTATAAAGAACTTGCTTATTACTAAAATTGACGATATCTTATAAAAAGACAGGAGTTTTCTAAAATACAAAAAAACTAATCTCCCATAATTAACGTACGTCATTTTAAAATGCGATCTGTAGTTACATTAATTTTTGACTCCAAAAATGAAACAATAATTCAGGTCAAATACTATGGTTTTAATTGAATATTGATTTATTAATTTCTGTCAGGTGAAAAGCCTAAAGTAAATAAGAAAATAAAATTTTCAATTCATGAAAAATATATGGAGACTATCTAATGAGATGAATAAAGGTAAAGGTCTTAAAAATAAAACCAAACGTCGAAACATAGGAAAGTATTTGGAAATTGCTTTTAATGAGAAAATAGTTGGCTACATATCTGACTATTTTTGATAATTGGCATAATTTCAGATTTCAACTGAGTTAATAGCAAAACAGAATGAATATATAAAGGCTCAAATGAGGAGTTAGTTGAATGAAAAAAATTATCTTTATTTTGTCAGAATGGGGGTACTGGGGGGAAGAACTTATTGGACCTTTAGAAGCTTGCGATCACCAGGGATATGAAATTACCTTTGTGACCCCGACAGGAAAAAAACCTACACCCTTGGCAGTTAGTATGCAACCTGGCTTCACAGATCCCCCTTTAGGTCGGTCAGTTACCTCAGAAGACTACGCGCAAAAGACACGGAAAATACACGATTCAAACCGACTAGATAATCCCAAGAGTCTTGCTAACTGGTTGCCACGGCGACCTTATCCTAGCTCTCCAAAATATCTCAGAGAAATGGAAAACTATTACAAGAAACTAGATGAGATTATTGACAAACAACTAGTAGAATACGATGCTCTTGTAATTGTCGGTGGTAGCGGTGCGCTGGTCGATTTGGCAAACAATCAAAGACTGCACGATCTGATTCTTGGCTTTTATCGCTTAAATAAGCCCATTGCTGCTGAGTGCTATGGCGTTAGCTGTCTAGCATTTGCAAGAGATTTCAGAGATAAACAAAGCCTTATTTGGGGCAAACACGTTACTGGTCATCCAATTGATTATGACTATCTTGACGGTACAGGATTTGAAGGGCCTCACGCCCTCGATGGCTCTAACAAGGGATTTGGAGATGGCTTTATAAACTTTGGCCCTCCTTTTTATCCCTTAGAGTTTATTCTCCGTGACGCTGTTGGACCCGATGGTGCTTTTATTGGCAGAGTCGGGCATGTAACTTCAGTAATTGTTGATTATCCCTTTATCACCAGCCGTTCTACTGCTTCTTCTGCTGAGTGCGGGGAGAGATTAATAGAAGTTTTGGAAAAAGGACTCAAACGATATAACTGGTAAAACGGAGGAAAAAATTAAAAGAGACTCTATTTATCACGCGAGGGAAAATTTATGACAAAAAAAACTGGGCGGTTTGCCATTCTCGAACAATTTCTTGCAGATGGCTTCCAATATATGTTTGGCAATCCAGGTACCTCAGAAGAAGGATTTTTAGATGCTTTATCAGATTACCCAGAGCTCAAATACATTTTGACCTTGCAAGAATCTATTGCTGTGATGGCAGCAGATGGTTATGCTAGAGCAACTCAAAAGCCAGCATTAGTGCAAATTCACAGTACTCCTGGTTTAGGTAATGCGATCGGAGCGTTATATCAAGCCAAACGAGGTCATTCACCCTTAGTAGTAATTGGGGGAGATGCCGGAATTAAATATCAGGCAATGGATGCCCAAATGGCTGGAGATTTAGTAGCTTTTGCCGAACCAGTTACTAAGTGGTCAACTCAAGTAATAGAGCCTTCTTCACTGCTGCGTGTTTTGCGTCGGGCAATTAAAATTGCGACCACTCCTCCTATGGGACCTGTTTATGTTTGCGTTCCTGTAGATATTTTGGATAAGTTTGTCGTTGAAGAGGTTAGACCCACCTCATTTCCTTCGACTAAAGTATTACCAGATGAAAAAACTATTAAAGCTGCAGTAGATATGTTGGCATCTGCTCGGAAACCGATGATTTTTATAGGAGATGGTGTAGCTTATTCTGGGGCTCAAGATGAGTTAACTCGCCTTGCTGAACTCTTAGGAGCGGAAGTTTGGTCTGCAGATGCTGGCGAGTTGAACATGAGCTATGCTCATCCTCTCTATCAAGGTTCGACAGGACACATGTTTGGCTATCAAAGTTTGCCTATCACCTCGAAAGGAGATGTTAACTTAGTTTGTGGCACTTATATGTTGCCGGAGGTATTTCCCGAACTGGGAAATATCTTTAAACCAGGTGCCAAGGTCATCCACATCGATATAGATGCCTATGAGATTGCCAAAAATCACCCAGTTGACTTAGGAATAGTTAGCGACCCTAAACTTACTTTGGACAAACTAGCAGCCGAACTAGAAGCAGTCATGACATTAGAGCAAAAAAAAGCTGCTCTAGACAGAAAGACTAAGATAGCTGGAAAGAAAGAAGAAGATCGCAAGAAGGACTCAGAAGAATATAAAAAAGTTGGCGATTCTGTCCCACTCTACTTTTCTCGGTTTGCTGAAGAATTAGCCGCTCAATTACCAGACGATGCTATTATCTTTGATGAGGCTCTAACTTGCTCTCCGCCTCTAACACACTATTTCCCCCCAACTAAACCAGGTCACTATTTCCTCACCCGTGGTGGTTCCCTAGGTGTAGGAATTCCAGGAGCAATCGGTGTTAAACTTGCTAATCCTGACAAAACAGTGATTGGAATTTCCGGTGATGGCGGTTCTATGTACACAATTCAGGCCCTGTGGTCGGCTGCTCGTCACAATGTAGATGCTAAGTTTGTTATTTGTAATAACGCCTCTTACAGGCTACTGCAGCTGAACATTGAAGCTTACTGGCAAGAACGGGATATACCAAAGCGGGATTATCCTCTTAGTTTCGATCTGTCTAAACCAGATTTGCGCTTTGACGAAATGGCTCGATCGATGGGCGTTGAAAGTATTCGAGTTGAGAAGCCCGAAGAAATTGCTCCGGCGATTAAGAAGGCATTAGCTCACAAAGGACCTTTTCTCATCGATGTTGTTTTGGAGGGCAATGTTAATCCTGAAATGGTTGGTGTTAAATGCGGTCAATGATTTCTAGCTTTTTTCTCTTTTCCAATATTTTTAGAAACCTACTATGATTTTAAAAACCTACTATGACTATCACAACTGGACGCAAATTTTTCAACGATCACATGCAGTATATCGCAGATAAAGATATGGCTAGCATGGTTGTTAATACTTACACGGAAGATGCAGTTTTTTACAATCCCTTTCCTTTTCTAGATACTCCTCCTCCAAATGTAATTCAAGGTTCAGAAAAATTAATCGAAGCTTATGATGCCTTCTTGAATTATCAAGGCGATATACGATTAGAGTCTTTAGAGAATTTTCTTGAGACTGAAGATGTTATTTCTTTTCAAGCTGTAATTACATCTTCAAAAACAGGTAAATGGGCAGTCGGTGATGTTTGGCTGATGGAAAATGGCAAAATTGCTCGACATTTTGGAGTTGCTCATAAGTTAAAAAATTCCTAACACCAAGTTACAGTCATACATTTTTTGCCCTCTTTGTAGTGCTTTTAAAGACAAAAACCATTTTTCCTTGAAAACATCAGAAGTGAAAGCACCTATAACAGTTTAAAGTCTTTACCATGATTCATCAATTAATCTTTGCCAGTCCTAAACCTGGAATGAGCGAAAAAGAATTTCAGGATTACTGGATAAACGTTCATGCTGTTCAATATGCTAGCAAAATTCCGCAAATTAAACGTTACGCGATCGATGCCAAGATTCCTTTTAGAGCAAAAGAATCGGAAGTTTCTCTTTTCAGTGGCGTAGCAGAAATCTGGCTCAAAAATGAGGAAGATCAACTTGCTTCCCTTCAAAGTAAAGAATTTTTAGAAGGAGCCCGAGCAGATGAACCGAACTGGGCAGCTTTTTGGCGCACCGTTGCCTTAGATACGACTACTCACATTCTGATGAACAAATGTCCTTTTCGGAAGGACTCCAGTATGGTAAAGCTTTTTATTCTGGTTAAGCGTAAAGCAGGAATGCCGTTAGCGGAATTTCGCCAGAAAATGCTCGAAACTCACGCCCCCAATGTCATGAAACTTCCTGGACTTCAGCGTTATTTTCAGTGCCACGTTTGCGATAGTTTTTATAGTGTTGGCGAAGCACTTCTCGATTGTGTTTCGCAGCTTTGGTTTGATGACATAGAGGCACTGGAAAAAGCCTACACCTCTCCAGAATACGAACAGGAAATCAAGCCAGATTTGGCAAATCTGTTTGAGCCTAAATACATCCACACAATGGTTACCGACGAACACTGGATTATTGGACCAGAATTTCGCCCTTAAATAGTGATTTTCGACAATAAGGAGCAACAATGAATACCGAAACAACTTTACAAATTATCAGTCAGTGGTATGACAGTATAGGGCTCGGTGACATGGAAGCTATCATGAACGGTCTTTCAGAAGAAATTATCTTCGAGCTTCCTCAAGATAAATACAACCAAATCATTCCTTATTTGGGGACACATATCGGACGGGAACAAGTTGCCGAAGCCTTTAGGATTAGGGGAGAAGAGAATGAAATTTTAGAATATCAAGTGCGTGAAATAGTAGCACAAGGAAACATAGCTTTTGCTGTAGTTTACACTAAAGCTCGTCAAACACACACGAAAATTGTTTATGAAATTGAAGACACTCACCATTTAGTGGTGGATGAAAACGGACAAATTGCTAAATGGAAAGTTTACTTCGATCCAAATGTTGAAGTTGCTGCCTATAAAGCTGATATCAACTTCCAACTAATAGGGGCAGTTCAAGAAAATAACCTTAACGAGGTCAAAAGGCTGCTTGAAGTTGGTGCTAATCCCAATACTAGAGATACTGAGAGTAGCTTAACCGTTCTGATGATGGCTGCTGGTCAAGCGAATACAGAAGTGACAAAGCTTTTGTTAGATGCTGGGGCTGAAGCTTTAGCAACTGACAGGCGTGCAGGAGCATCTGTTTTGCATAAAGCTTGCCAAGGAGGAAGTGTTGAAGTCGTTCGACTGCTGGTAGAGGCAGGAGCATTTGTTGATTCGGTAGCACCTACCACCGGACATACTCCGTTAATGGATGCTTTATGGTATAAATATCCTGCCATTGTGGAATATTTATTAGAAAAAGGAGCCGGCTTGAATCTTTACACTCATTACGGCTTTTCCTTACAGCAACATTTTGAATACGAACTTAACGTCAATCAAATTGGAAGAGAGCGGTTACTTCAAGCTGAAAAAATGCTTCAAGAGCGTCGGGAATCGGATCGAAAGAAGAGCGAGAGTCAAAAGCTAATGGCCGCAGTAAATAACGATGATACTAAAACCGTTAAGCAATTAATTAAATCAGGGGTAGAGATTGATGAAAGATATCCCATGGTTAATGGCTTTAACGACTATCATACCCCCTTGCTCGTGGCTTGTCGTGATGGCCGCCACATCGAGATTGTTATCGAACTGCTTAAAGCTGGGGCCGATGTTAATGCAGTTGAGCCAACCTTTGGAGCGGTTCCCTTGCATAAATCAGTCTACAACGGTCATGCTGACATCACCCAAATCTTAGTAAAACAATCTGGGATCGATCTTAATTTCCAAGGAGCGACTAATGGTTATACGCCCCTTCATGATTCTTTGTGGCATGGATACGATCGATGCGCTGAAATTTTGATTAATGTAGGGGCGCGGCTCGATTTGAAGGGACACGATGGTAAAACACCATTGGATATTGCCGCAGAGGTCTTTGGTGCCAATCATCAGATTGTTAAACTAATCCAGTCCAAACTGGAGACAAATTAGGTTTTGATTATAGCAACAAAATAGAAGTAAGGTATTAACTTATGCTGTTTTACGTTCAAATGCGCTGGAATATTGAAGGAAGACTAAACTTTGACGAACTATGGGATTTAGAGTGGCAAGAAATACAGAACTCTAGGGCTCTTCAGGAATCTGGTGCAGTACCGGCCCAACTATACAAAGTTGCAGCTCAGAAGCGCGTTATCGGTATCGTAGATGTTGAGTCGATCGATGAGTTAGATCGAACAGCAATGGGTCGTTTACCAATGCGCGAATATCTCGAGTTTGAGGTAGTTTGGCCTTTAAGAGATTATGAGAGCTTTGCTGAAGATGTTAAGAAACACTACAAAGTTTAAGATCTAGCTGCTCGAGTGCCAATAATCTGCAGACTTATTCAGATCCTTCTCCGAGGTCAGACACTGTTGCGGAGCGGATAAGTAAGTTGGCTTTATCCTTAGACGAATGCTGCTTGACTTTTGAAGAAACCTCCTTTGTAGCAAGGGGGCAGGGCTGGTAGGGGAGAACAAACAGATAATTGAATGGATTTAATCGCAATATGAGGAACTCGTTTCAAAATGAATCCCCCTGCACCCTGCTCCCCTGCAAGCAGGATAAATATGGGGTTTCAACATTAAGTCAGTGGCATTCATCCTTAGACAAATATCTAGGAAAAGAAAATCATGAAATACACGACACTGGGCAAATCTGGTTTAGTAGTTTCTAGACTGTCCTTTGGAGCCATGACCTTTGGAGAAGGGCAATTAGTACCTGGAGTTACAAATCAAATCGGACAGCAGGTTGCTAATGATATGGTAGCCAAAGTTCTCGATGCAGGTATTAATCTATTTGATACGGCTGATGTTTACACGGGTGGAGAGTCTGAAATTATTCTAGGCAAGGCGTTAGCTGGAAAGCGAAATGATGTAATTATTGCGACTAAGTGTGGGTTTCGTTTTAGCAATAATCTTATTGATACGGGTTTATCATATCGACATATTATTGCTTCGGTACAAGGAAGCCTAAAACGATTAGGTACAGATTATATCGATCTCTATCAAATACATATTCCAGATCCTGTAACTCCTTATGAAGAAACCTTACGTGCTTTGGAGGATATGGTGCGCCGAGGTTACGTTCGCTATGTTGGTTTTTGTAATTTACCCGCTTGGAAAGCTGCTAAGACGATCGGAATTCAGGAAAAACTACAATATACTCCCTTTATCTCCGCACAAATGTACTATTCTTTGCTGGGCAGAGATCTCGAATGCGAAGTTGTACCCTTTGTCCAAGACCAAGGATTAGGAATTCTTGCCTGGAGTCCCTTAGCCAGTGGTTTCTTAACCGGAAAGTATACTCGAGAGCATCCAGCACCTGAAGGTACTCGTAGAAGCAAGTTTCAGTTTCCACCAGTAGATCTCGAGACAGGATATACCGCGATTGACAAATTAAAGTCAATCGCCGAAAAATATCAAGTGTCTGTTGCGCGAGTCGCCCTAGCTTGGATTCTGACCAAGCCTTTTATAAGCTCCATAATTATTGGAGCCAAAAAAATTAGTCAATTAGAAGACAATTTGAAGGCTGTCGAAGTTAACTTGACATCAGAAGAGATCGGGATTCTCGATGCAATAAGCGCACCCCCATCTATCTATCCAGGATGGATGCAGGGAATGGGAAATGACGCGAAAATCACTGAAGTTCTAAGTTAAAACCTTGGCACACTGCTGTATCAAAGCCAAAGCAAATTGAGCCTCAGTTTTAGACAGTATAACAAAACAGCTTGAAATATAGCAATTGGAGACAAGATATGGGCAAGAATATACGTCGTGTAGTAACTCGCTGCACCAAGAAAGGCACATCAGAGTTAGTAAGCGATGGCCCCCCTACTCAGATTGTGAACTTAGAAGATTTTCCCGAGTTAGAAATTATCAATCTTTGGGCTACTGAAGATTTACCTATTATACCAGTCGATCGCAACGATCCAACTGTAGAAACATCTTCTTTCTTGCCCAATCCGGGAGGTACGCGGTTCCGAATCGTTAGAATTTCTCCGACAGATACCCATGACGGTGAAGATAATGGATTGCATAGTAGCAACACGGTTGAATACTCGATCATTTGTTCCGGCGAGGTTTGGTTGAAATTAGATGATGGCACCGAAATTCATTTACGATCGGGCGATTGTATGATACAAAACGGCACTCGACACGCCTTGGCAAATCGAGGCACAGAGACCTGTGTAATAGCTTTTGTCTTGATTGGAGCCCAACATCATTCCATATTCTGATCAGTTTTTTATCGATTTATCAATTTCTTTTTTTGGAGATAACTCAAAATGTCCAATTCTATAGACTTTACTTTCTCAGACCTAATTGCAGGTTATGTCACTTCTTATGACAAAAGTAAGGATAGCTTTATTCTAAAAACATCCGACGATCGCCAATACACAGTATATTTAACTCCCGATAAGGACAATCCCAATGGACTGCTAACTAATGCAGAACTATTGCGTAATTTAGGAGAAGGATATCAAGACGCACAAGGTCAACTACGAAGTATGCTAGTTCCTGGACGATTGTTGCTAGCATACGGTGTTTTTTACCCCTCCAACGGCACCCATCTCTTTGAAGCAAAAAGCATTATTTTCCCAGGGCGTTTTGAAAACAAATATTTATTTGAAAAGCAAGACTGGTGGATCCATCAAATTAAGCAATTAGCTGATTTCTACCTTAATGCTAACTTCGATGTCGATAAGGGTGGTGAAATTAACTATGGGAAATACCGCACTAAACTTACTATTGAAGGTCAAAGACAAAAAAGTGGTCGTCAAGAAACCGACACTATTTCTCGTTTAGTTTATGGTTTTGCTTCTGCTTATTTGCTCACAGGAGACGATCGCTACTTAGAAGCTGCCGAAAAAGGAACCGAGTATTTGCGCGAGCACATGCGGTTTAAAGATAAGAGTGAAGGAATTGTCTACTGGTATCACGCAGTTGATATCGAAGAAGATGGTAGCGAGAAAAAAGTCTTTGCTTCAGAATTTGGCGATGACTACGATGCTATTCCTTGCTACGAACAAATTTATGCTTTAGCAGGGCCAATTCAGACCTATCGCATTAATGGAGATCCTCGAATTCTCAAAGATGCGAAGTGGACAATTTCTTTATTCGATCGCTTTTTCAAAGACCATACAGAAAAAGGTGGCTACTTTTCTCACATCGATCCAATTACCCTTAGTCCTCACAGCGATTCCTTAGGCAGAAATAAAGCCAGAAAAAATTGGAATTCCGTCGGAGACCACGCTCCTGCTTATCTGATCAATCTCTGGTTGGCGACTGGCGATTCAGAATACGCCGATTTCTTAGAATATACCTTTGACACGATTGCTGAGCATTTCCCCGATTACGAGAACAGTCCTTTCGTGCAAGAAAAGTTTTTCGAGGATTGGTCTAAAGATCAGGAGTGGGGATGGCAGCAAAACCGAGCAGTTGTAGGTCACAACCTCAAAATTGCCTGGAACTTGACGCGGATGTACGGTTTAAATGCCAAACCAGAATACAAAGAGTTAGCCGAAAAGATCGGTAAAATTATTGCTGAAGCTGGAACAGATCGACAGCGCGGTGGTTGGTATGACGTTGTTGCACGGGAAGAAAAATTTGGCAAATTCTACAAATATGCCTGGCACGATCGTAAAGCCTGGTGGCAACAAGAACAAGGAATTTTGGCTTACTACATCATGGCTGGCATCTATGAAGGGGAGAACTACAATCGCTTTATTAACCTTGCTAGAGAAGGTACTGCTTTCTACAATGCTTACTTCTTAGATCACTATGCTGGCGGAGTATACTTCAATGTTTTAGCAAATGGACTCCCTTACGCACTAGGCACCGAAAGGGATAAAGGCAGCCACTCCATGGCAGGTTATCACTCTTTTGAGCTGTGTTACCTAGCGGCAATATATACTAACTTGCTAGTTATTAAAGAACCGATGGATTTCTATTTCAAACCGCATCCAGATGGATTTCCAGATAATATCCTGCGAGTGGCCCCAGATATCCTACCAGAGGGTAAAGTTTATATTAAGCAAGTCTGGATCGATGGTTCTCCACACAACGATTTCGATGCCAAAGATCTAACTATCAAATTACCTGCTGACTACGGTAACAAACAAGTAAGAGTTCGCCTCTATCCTAGTGAAATTGACTTTGAAGCGGCATTGTTAGAATCAAGCAACGGTACTGTGAAAGTCGATCTATCTGGAGCCTTTGAAGGACCAGTTGCTCTTAACGAACTTGAAGACGAATTCGATCGTCCAGAAATTCAGCAGGCACAAAATCTTGTCCTGGAAATGAAGGATTTAAAATCGATTTCTTCTCAGTCTTTGCGCTACATTGCTTCTTACATTACCAAAAAGAATCGCGAGAATAATAAGTTTAGTATCTCTGCAAAGGGAGTCAAAGCAGAAGTGAAAAAAGCTCTCGAACAAAGTCAATTAAGCGATCAAATTAAGTTGGTTTAGAGGTTAATTAAAGTCTGCTCCCATTTTTACGCTTCAAAAAGATATTTGAGTGGTAGGTGTGGGGAGAAGGAGTAAAACAGACAGTTAAATTAACTTTTCCCCTCTTCCCACACCTTTTTATCCAACAAAACTCGATATAAGAGTTTAATTTCAGAATTTACCAACAATTAGTTTGAATTAAGATAGCCATGGAAAATCGTTTTAGGCAAATAATTCTGGGTTCGATAGCTGCTTGTTTTCTTACCTTATCTACTTGGGTTATTGTGCCATCAGCTCGGGCTATGGGCGATCGAGAGTT
>JAAUYD010287708.1_pt1 | contig 12566 bp, 8 predicted proteins | sample 7278101 | NCBI WGS metagenome assembly JAAUYD01 (sample SAMN14350128, study PRJNA611818) | marine sediment metagenome | isolation source: surface marine sediment (0.6m) | place: French Polynesia: Moorea | collected 2018-08 | reverse complement strand
GCTTTCTTAATCTTCTGCAGAAATATATCGAAATAGTAGTCCACTCGCAGGGGAAGCTCTTTTGTGGAAATCGGGAAGAGGCGTTCCAATTCGGCAAAGAAGCCCACCAGATTATCGATTCCCCGTGAGAACTCAATGATATAATCCACCCAGCGGCCCCGCTCCGCTCTCAGTTTGGCAATGACCCGCTTGTCGGAAAGGGCTTCGCCGGCAAAGTCGTAATCCCAGGTATGCCGATAATAGAGATTGTTCTGGAAAAAATCGATATGGGCCAAAACATGATAGAATATCATGACATTCAGCCAATCCGGATTGTTATCATTGTAAAAGGAAATGGCCGGACGTGTGTTGATCACGGTCTCATACGGGTTGCTGGGGTAGAGCTCGTATTTCCCTTTTCCCTTGAGGACTTCCAGGTCATGGACCCAATAGTCATACAACGTGGGAATCATGATCTTTGGAGAGAGCTCAAGCAAGTCGCGGTTGGTCACGATGTATTCCAAAGACTCGTCTTCAAAACTCAGACCTGCGTCGCGCGCGCGCTCTTTGCATCCCTCCATGATGTTTTTGGTGTGCTGATTGATAAGCTCCATACATGCCGCTTTCTGTATTGATAGGCTTTAAGATAATTAAATTGGATTGCGTCGCGGTCTTACAATACAGCTTTCTCCATCTATCCTTGCCAATTTAATAATCTTAAAGCCTATGGTTTACCATCGCCGTTACTCAGAAATCAGTTTTTTAATGCCTTCGATAAGTCTTGATTCGTCGGCGTCGTCCCCTACGATGTCCATGCGCAGCAGGTCCGCGGCCTGCTCCAACAGGCCCGATTTTTTAACATACCTTTCAACTTCAGTGGCCGTGCCGGCGCTGTGCTGAGCAATGGTGATGCCGACACGGTTGGCGTATCGCAGCATAATCTTCAGTTGCGGTATTGACTCTCGACCTTCGGTGTCCCAATCGTCTCCGTCCGTGCCGTGAAAAATGTAGATGTTATAATCCTGATCCAGGTTTTCATTCTCGACTATTTCATTGACCAGCTTATAGGCCGAAGACACCTGTGTGCCGCCGGCGACCTTTGAGTTGTAGTAGGTGTAGAAATCTTTCACCTCTTTGGCCGTGGTGTCATGTAGAATGAACCTTGATTCAACCTGGTTGGCATATTGGTAGAGGAGCCAACTGTAGATCATGACATGCTGGGAAACGATCAGTTCAGTGGTTTTTCCCGCCATGGAGCCTGAGTAGTCTCGCACAAAGAAGACCATGGCTTGGGATTCGTAATCTTTTTCCCGGCTCAAGATGCGGTAGATCATGTCATTGGGCGATATCATAAAGCTCGATGGATCGACATCGTATACATCCGGCAGGTTGCCCATATTGATGTTGGTTTCAATGATTTGCCGCAGCGTCGCTTTTTTATCCAGGATTTGGCCGAATCCCCGATTTCGATCGGTCATATCGTAAGTGTAGCGGGTCAGCGATCTTTTTTTTCCCTTGTCTTTGAGGTTGGGCAGTTCAAACTGCTCGGTAAGAATCTTGCCCAAATCGTAGGCGGATGATTCGAGTTCGTGCTGCTCGTCGCCCCCTTGACCGGGGCCGCCACCGCCCTGTTGGGTCTCGTGGACGGGTTGTTCCCCGATCACTTCTCCCTCTTCGCCTTCACCTGATCCACCGGCGGATTGATCTTCATCCTCGGGATCAAAGGATGGATCATGTATTAGCTTTTCTTCAGCTGTGGTGGGGACCACCACCACTTTATTGGTTCCCCCGCGTCCGGGTTTGACCATGCGGCCCACCCGTATCTTGCGTGGAAACCCGTCTTTTTGACGCTGTTTGTCCTTGGCTAACAATTCGTCGATGGAGCGGATATGGCTGGTATAGCTGCCCTTCGGCGGTTCTGAGGATTGCAGCATCATCAGATCATGGTAGTCATATAGGCTGAGCAGAACCGGCGGGGCGGGAACGAAGTGGGACTGTTCCATTTCCGACTGCTCGGTGGCGCGAATTTCCCTGAGGATGATCTCTTCCTGTTTGGGGTTCAGACCACGGGCTTTTAACTGTTGATATAGATCCCACAGTTCAGTTTTCATTCAAAACTCCCATCTGCCCCTGATGTTTTTTGACCCTTTTTGCTGCCTTTTATATGCGGCATTCGGGCTAATTTTATGCAACATTGGGGTTTACCTCGGTGTTGCAAAAGGGGCTAATTCTCATCCTCCTGAGTACAGAAGTATTCGATGGTTTTCTGAGCGCATGTGCGGCAGTAGTTCAGTTTGTTGAGCATGGTGTCGACCATGCGGTCGTAAAGCTTCTGATTCTCTTCGTTGGTCCGATTGGCCAGTGCTCCGATGAGGCTGCCGGCACCGGCGATATCCGATTTGAGCCGCACGTCGGTGACCGCTTTGACCAACTCGAGGTTGTCCATGAAATCGTAATTGGGATCCATTGATATTTTTTGGCCGTAGATCTTGCGGATGGAGGTGCGAAAAGTTTCGCGTTGTTCCTGTGTTTTAAGTCCCAGACGCTCTTCCACGCTTTTGACATACCGCTCGTCGATTTTTAGCGCACGCAGCTCACCGGTTTGCGGGTCTTTGTATTTCCACATCTTGTCCGGGCCCAAGTTCTCGGCATCGATACCGATGATCATGTTCACGTAGTTCATGACATCTTTACGAATGGCCAAAGGTTCGTCCATGTAGGCATTGAACATCTCTGTCATAATGCGTTCGCGGTACATGCCCTTGGCGATCTTAATATCTTCCAGGTATTTTGCGCGGTCATTGGCATCGGGTACATAATCCAGAATGATGCGCTCAAGGGCGTTATAGATATCGTAGGCAAACATGCATTGGCCCTCGTTGGTCTCCGAGCTTTCAATCAGCAACTGGATGGCACGGCCCAAGTTGCGCTGGCCCAATCCCTTTTGGCCGAACCGCTTGGTAATGTCGGGCTCCTGGTTGAGGGTATCGATCACTTCGGCCAGGGTTTTAATGCTCTTTTCCCCGGCCACTTCGCCGGCAGCTAACTTCATGGTCTCGATGGGGGTCAATTTTTCCGACCGCGGCAGCCGGGTCAGAACGGATGCCACCGAAGCGGCGTAGTTCAGGTTGGGATCCTGGTGCAGCGGTTCATAGGTCAGGGTGGTGCGTGCTTGGTTTCCAATGGCGTAGGTCGTCAAATCGTCTTGGAGCTTGTAGTTTGTGTTGTGTGAAACATAACAGATCCGGCATCGATCTACGATGGGTGCTTCCTCTTTTTCAGACAAAAAGCGGTTAAATTCAGAATTGTTGCTGGTTGCGACAATCAGGGTATCGATGGGCCACTTATAACCGTCGATCTCGATATTGCGGTTTTGAATCACGCCCAGATAAACTTGGACCAGGTCTTTTTTGTTTTTATAAATTTCATCGGCAAAGTGGATGCCGCCGCCGGCCACGCGGGCTAGCGCACCGCGGCGCAGGTCAAAGCGATACGGGTTGTTGGTGTCGGTGATGTGCATCAACCGTTGAATGGATTCTTCACCTAGCAAGTCGACAGCAGAAGAGGTAATTTTGTCTTTGGCCGGATATTTGCCGGTGACCGTTCCCAAGCTTTCGGTCAAGGGCACCGGGATGATTTCGATCATCTCCAGCATTTTATCCAGGTCGCCGTCTGTCTTGGCGCGCATGTCATTCCAGATATAGCCGCTGCACGCACCCAATGGACGATAATTATCAAATAATTTTTCGATGGCTTTGTCATTGAAGCCAAACTCCTTTGCCAGGAATTGTTTGTTTTCATCTTGGGTGTCAAACAGGTTCATGGCAAGGATCATGGGATCTTCATAGGTTTGAGATTCGATAGCGGTAATGCGCCCATAATTGCCCAATTCACTCATGCCGGTGAAACGAAACGTATATTTACGGTTTTGATCCTTCGAGAGGAATTGACGATAGGCCGTACAAAGGAACTCGACAAAGAAGGTTTTGCCGTTGCCGGGTTCACCGACCAAAACAAAGGCCATCTCTTTAGAAGACCCGTTTTCAGCCGCATCTTTGACATAGGAAACAAAGCTGTTGATTTCGTCATACATGCCGATGACATGCTTGCTGCCATTGCGAAAGATATTGAAATCATATGTGGTTTTTGCATTTACCACAACTTTCTCAATCTCGCTTTCAAGGATAAGGCGGGCCACGCTTTGGAAGGCGTTCTCAAATACGCGTTGGCCCTCTTTTACAGCCATGCAGTGTTGATGCAGTTGGGATTTAGGCTGGGTCTGCTTTTTTTTGGCCATGGTTTCCCCCGTAATTCGGTTGATGCGATTATGGACCGTTGTCCAGTTCTTCCGTTACAATACTTCTGTTGTTGCAAGATGCGGATCTTCGCAGGCGGCCGCAACTTGGTTTCGGGTTGAGGTGGCGGTGGAGATGGTGGTGTTTCTCGGCCAGCGCGATTGCAAACACAAATTACACTGAGTTCGACGCGATAATCTACTTCTATTATAGAGCCATTACCAGAGGTTGCAACTCAATTCTCAGATTCATGTTCTGCCGAAAGGGATACCCATGGTCTTTAGGCGGCAATAGATGTCCCTTTTTCGATCTTCGGTCGAAGTAGTGGAATGTGGATTCCATTATTTGCTCGCCTATACTGATTTTTTTTGCAATGTTAGTAACCTATGGTTTCATGAAGGGTATCCTGACAATCCAGATTGAGATGGATCGCAACGTCAAGGCATTGACGACAAGATATTTGAGGAGGGAATCAATCGATGTCTTTGCGGCAAGCGGATCGGGCGTACCTTATTTCAAAGCTTCTAGGATCTCATCTCCAAATGCTTTGACCTGCCATTTGTGGATACCCTCCACTTTTTCTAGTTGTTCTCGGGTATCTGGATTTTCAACGGCGATGGCTTTGATCAGGGCACGATTGAGCAGTAAGGCCGAATCCAAATTGAATTTTTCCGCTGTTTTGTCCCGCCATGCCCTCAGGGATTTGACCCGTGCCGGCACTTGCCGCGGGACCCGGGGAGAACGTTGCCGAGGATATGTCGGCAGTTGTGCGTCAGGTATCCGTCTTGCATTTCGGACAGCCTCCATAACGGCCTTGCCATACATTTCAAACTGCTTGTCGCTTAGGGCCTTTCCAGCCTTCAGGCGCTTTAAGTCCGTCGGCGGGGAGACCGCAATTTTTTTTAATGCCATGTTGCCGATGATCTTAAACAACGGCCTGTCCTTCTGTCGCGCTATGGCGTTTCGCATTTGGAGCAGGGCTTCCAATGTTCCCAGTTGGCGCGGTTCCAAGCGGCCGGCACCCTTAAACTTGAGAAACATTGGGCCATCATTGTTTTTTGGGGGGCGTACACCACTGAGCAACCGGCACTCTTCGGCCACCCATTCCAGGCGGCCTTTTTTCTTCAGTTCTTTGGTGAGGTATTTGGATAAGGGAATCAGATAGGCCACATCCGAAGCGGCATATGCCACCATTTTCTCAGGGAGCGGGCGGCGGGACCAATTCTTTTTTTGGTATTTTTTATCCAACTCAACACCGAAATGTCGCCCCACCACTGCTTCCAGACTGGTCTCAGTCCATCCCATGTACATGCTGGCCAGCTGAGTGTCGAACAAGTTGATGATGGATATTCCGAAATCGCGGTACATGGATCGTACATCATAGTCTGCACCATGAATAACTTTTTCAACCTTCGGATTTTCCAGTAACGGTTTTATGGGGGATATATCACTGATCTTCAATGGATCGATGACGACTGTCTGATCATTTGCCACCATCTGAATCAGGCATACTTTCTCCTGATAGTGGAACATTGAGTCGCCCTCGATATCCAGGGCAATGCTTTCGGCGTCCCGGGCATGACGGCTGAAAGTTATCAGCGCTTCGTGTGTGTCGATAAATTGGTAATCACACACCGGAATTTGTTGCCTATTTTTTTCTTGACCCACAGGGGCATTTCTCCTAATTCAATGTAACTTATTAGTATTCAGTGATATACCAACAACGACCACTAATCAATAAGGTAGATATAAAATGATTAATATAACACTTCCGGACGGGAGCACAAAGCAATTCGAACAGCCACCCACAGGCTTGGATGTGGCTTTGGGCATATCCGAGGGGCTGGCGCGCAATTGTGTGGCCATGAAGGTCGAAGATCAGATCATGGATCTCAGCCGCCCCATTGAGGCAGACGCCACGGTGCATCTGCTGACCCAAAAAGATCCTCAAGCGCTTGAAATTATGAGGCATAGCGCCGCACATGTCATGGCTCAGGCGGTTCTTAGACTCTATCCGGATGCCAAATTGACCATCGGACCGGTGGTCGAGGATGGCTTCTATTACGATATCGATATGGAGCCAATATCGGAAGAGGCCTTTGGCCGCATCGAAGCTGAGATGAAAAAAATCATCAAAGCTAAACTTCCCATTGTGCGCCGGGAAGTCTCCAAAGAGGAGGCTCTCGAATTCTATCAAAATGAGCCTTACAAGTTAGAAATGATTAATGATCTGGATGACGGTACCATCACTTTCTACGAGCAGGGGGAGTTTACCGATTTGTGCAGAGGGCCCCATGCGCCCCATACCGGATTGGTCAAGGCCATCAAATTGATGAAGGTTTCAGGCGCCTACTGGCGGGCCGATCAATCCAATGCCCAGCTCCAGCGTATATATGGTACGGCCTATTTTGATAAAAAGGAGTTGAAAAAATATCTCAATTTTCTTGAAGAGGCCCGTAAACGCAACCATCGCAGGATTGGACAGTCCCTGGATTTGTTCAGTTTCCACGATGAAGCGCCGGGTATGCCCTTCTTTCACCCCAAAGGGATGGCAGTGTGGAACGCGTTGCTCGATTATTGGCGCGAGGAACATCGCGCAGACGGCTATGTGGAAACCAAGACGCCGATCATGATGCAGCGATTCTTATGGGAGCGCAGTGGGCATTGGGATAATTATCGGGAAAATATGTACACCTCCAGCATCGATGATGCGGATTATGCCATCAAACCCATGAATTGCCCGGGCGGCATGCTGTTATACGGACGCAAACACCACTCATATCGCGATCTGCCCATTCGTGCCGCTGAGATCGGCCTGGTGCACCGCCATGAGTTGAGCGGCGTTCTCAACGGCCTTTTCAGAGTGCGCGCCTTCCACCAGGATGATGCCCACATCTTCATGACCCCTGATCAGATCCAGAGTGAAATACTGGGGGTATTGAAACTTGTGGATCGCATCTACAGCAAGTTCGGCCTGGGCTTCCATTTGGAACTGTCCACACGTCCTGATAAATCCATTGGAACGGATGCCCAATGGGAGACAGCCACCAGCGGACTCGAGTCCGCCTTAAAGGCTTATGGCCGTGAATATATCATCAATGAAGGGGATGGCGCATTTTACGGCCCCAAAATCGATGTGCACATTAAAGACGCCTTGGGCAGGACCTGGCAGTGCGGTACAATCCAGCTTGATATGTCCCTGCCCGAGCGATTTGACCTCTCCTATATTGGCCAGGACAACGAGCGGCATCGTCCCATCATGATTCACCGTGTGATTTATGGATCCATCGAGCGCTTTTTCGGCATCCTCGTGGAGCACTTTGCCGGCAAATTTCCGCTTTGGCTGGCACCGGTGCAGGTGATCCTCTTGCCCATCAATGACGATTTGATTCCATTTGCCGAAGCGCAAGCCGCCGAACTGGAACAGACCGGGTTGCGCACCGAAGTGGACCATCGCTCTGAGAGCCTTAAGAAAAAGGTAAGGGATGCCCAACTTCAACAGATTCCACTTATTTTAACTTGCGGCGCCAAGGAGAAAGACCAGGGGACGGTTTCGGTGCGGACCCTGGATGGCAATGTCCGTCATGGTATTCCTTTGCCGGAATTCAAAGAACAGGTATTGGCCCACATTTCTCGGCGGCAGTTGGAACTGGATCTGTTTAAACAATAATCCCACTATTTTGAACTTCGTATTGTTTTGTGGTGCCAACCAAAATGTTGGTGGGCAGACACGCCGTAAAAAGTTTTAGGTTTTAAGTTTTAAGTTTTAGGTAAAGGTATCCTGCCGATTTAATTTGGGGTGCATATTCCTCAAGTTATTGCTGGATTAAATGTTGGATCCATTACTAAACTTAGCGTGAAAGTGCTGGGCCGTATGCATCAATTTATGCGCTACTGGATGCCGGTGGTCGTGTTTTGTGCGATCATCTTTGTGCAGTCCTCTTTTCCGACACCCGAGACACTCCCGCACTTCCCCTATGCCGACAAATTGATGCATTTTTTTGCTTACGGTTTTTTGGCCGCTCTTGTCACAAGGGCCTTCAACTCCCATTCACGATGGCGGCATCGCTGGGACGTTCTGTTTTTGTTCAGTGTGACGGCGGCCACCTTATACGGTTTGAGCGATGAATGGCATCAATCTTTTGTATCTGCGCGCACCAGCGATATGGGCGACGTACTGGCTGATTTTGTTGGGAGTATTGCGGGAAGCTGGATTTATATACGAATTCTCCGTTATAGATTTAAAAACTCGATGTCCTAATTTTAATGGTGGATCCAGAGCCGGTTCTCCCGCATTCGGGCAATTTCTGTAAGGACCGGATTGCCGCTTATGTGCATATCCGTCAGATGATCGTTCGTCAGAATTTGACGGGTTGTGTCTGCTCGAAGAGGGGGCGGCCACGTCCGTGGCTGGTGGACGATCTAATGTGCCCCAGTACATTGACAAAAGGACCCATTTTTTATAAAGATGATAGCCTTTATAAAACCCTAACATGTGCAAGATGTATTAACCGTGGATAAGGAGTAATTCCTGGTATGAGCGCATCACAAACCCTTTTCATTAATGGAAACGAGTTGGCCTTCGAGCCGGGTGATACCATTTTGGGTGTCGCACGGCGAAATAGTATTGAGATCCCGACGTTATGCCACCTGAAGGGCACTACACCCACAGGCGCCTGTAGAATCTGCGTGGTGGAGGTAGAGAAGGCACGCACCCTTCTGGCCGCATGTGCCACCCCGGCTGCCCCGGGTATGGTGGTGCAGACCGAATCGCCCAAGGTTGTGACGGCGCGCAAACAGATTATTCAATTGATGCTCAGTTCAGGAAATCACAACTGTGCGGTGCGTGGAAGCGACGACGCCGAATGGACGACCTTTCAGCTCAAAGTTCAGACCGAGGACAACAGCGACGATTTGTGCCCGGTATGGGGCGATTGCCGCCTGCAGGACTTGGCATACCGTTACCAAGTATCGGGTGAAGCCTTTCCTGCAACTCCGACCCAGTACCCCATGGAGACGGTCAATCCGTTTATCGTGCGCGACTTCAGCCGGTGTATCTCGTGCGGTCGCTGCGTGCAGGCCTGCAACGAAGTACAGGTAAACAATGCCATCAGCTTTGGTTATCGAGGGCCCCACTCTAAAATCATCGCCGCAGGTGACCGACCGCTGAAGGATTCCGCCTGCGTTTTTTGCGGTGAGTGCGTTCAAGTTTGCCCGGTGGGGGCATTGGTGGAAAAGGATGTACGCTACAAGGTGCGACAGTGGGAGACGACTCCCGTGCGCACCACGTGCAGCTACTGTGGTGTGGGTTGCCAGATAGATCTGCATGTCAAGGACAACCAAGTCGTCAAGGTGACCGGTGCCGATACGGTGCCCAACCACGGCAGTCTCTGTGTCAAAGGGCGATTCGGAAACGACTTCATCAGCTCGGACGAGCGCTTAACGACCCCCCTGATCAAGGAAAACGGTAAACACCGCGAAGCCACATGGGATGAAGCCTTGGACCTGGTGGCGGGAAAGTTTAAAGATATTCGTGACGCCCATGGCGGCGACAGCATCGGCTTGCTGACATCGGCCCGGATGTCCAACGAAGATAACTACATTGCGCAAAAATTTGCTCGGGCGGTGCTCAAAACGAACAATGTCGATCATTGCGCACGGCTCTGACATAGCTCCACCGTGGCCGGTCTGGCCGCAGCATTTGGTTCAGGCGCAATGACCAACACCATTGCCGATATCGAAACCGCTGATGTTATCCTGATCACCGGATCCAATACCAGCGAAAATCATCCCGTCCTATCGTCTTTTGTCAAACGGGCTGTGAAATTCAACGACGCTAAACTGATTGTGGTGGATCCCCGTCGTATCAAGATGACCGAATTTGCCGAACATTGGTTGCGGCCCAATCTCGGTACGGATGTGGCGTGGATCAATGGGATGCTGCATGTGATCATCAATGAAGGTCTCCATGATCAGGAGTTTATCGATAGCCGTACTGAAGAGTTTGACGCATTAAAAAAAGTCGTTGAAAAATATACGCCTGAGTTTGTGGAAGGCATTACCGGTATTCCTTCGGAGAGCCTCATTGAAGCCGCCAAACTCTACGCTGGTGCCAAAACCGGCAGCATCCTATACTGCATGGGGATCACCCAGCACATCTCCGGCACCGATAATGTGAAACTGCTGGCCAACCTGGCCATGGCCACCGGTAACCTGGGTATGCCGGGAGGTGGCGTCAACCCCTTGCGCGGGCAGAACAATGTCCAGGGGGCATGCGACATGGGCGGCCTGCCCAACGTTTACACCGGCTATCAGCCGGTGACCGATCCGGCCGTTGCCAAAAAGATGGAATCGGCATGGGGCGTGACCGGGCTCTCCACGGAGATCGGGCTCAAAGCTACGGAAATGCTTCCCAAGGCCCACAGCGGGGATGTGAAGGCCCTCTATGTGATTGGTGAGAATCCATTGGTTTCCGATGCCGATCTCAACCATGCTATAAAATGCATGGAGAGCCTGGATTTGTTGGTAGTTCAGGATATCTTTATGACCGATACCGCTGAGATGGCGGATGTGGTGCTGCCTTCGGCATGCTTTGCCGAAAAAGAGGGCACCTTCTCCAATACTGAGCGACGGGTCCAACGGGTGCGCAAAGCGGTTGATGCGCCAGGTGATGCCAAAGACGATTGGTGGATCACCAGTCAGATCGCCACCCGTATGGGCTACGAGATGTCCTATGAGAACAGCGAGGCGGTCTTTAATGAACTGGCCAGTGTGACGCCTTCCTACGCGGGTATAACCTATCAGCGGATCGAAGAGATCGGCCTGCATTGGCCCTGCCCATCCGCGGATCATCCCGGCACCCCCATTTTGCACGGCCAGCAATTCACCCGCGGCAAGGGATTGTTCCATGCCATCGAATGGATTCCGCCCGACGAGCAGGTTAATGAGGATTATCCGCTCTATTTGACCACCGGCCGCGTCCTCTACCAATATCATACCGGCACCATGACCATGAAGAGCGCCGGATTGAATGAAATGGCCCCTGAATCCTTCATTGAGATTTCAAGGGGAGATGCGGCGCGATTCGGAGTTAAAGACGGAGATCAGGCCAAGGTCTCTTCACGTCGCGGTGAGATCACGGCACGGGTGAAAGTCTCCACCAAAGCCGTACCGGGAACGATCTTCATACCGTTCCACTATGCCGAGGCAGCGGCCAATAAACTCACCAACGCTGCACTGGATCCGGTTTCCGGTATCCCCGAGCTTAAGGTTTGCGCCGTTAAAATCGACAAGGCAGCTTAATCTGCAAACACCGATTCTTCTGCTAAACTTCAGACCGGCCCCGCCAAACGGGGCCGGTTTTTTTGTTCTTTTTGCTTTTTTGAAATTCTGTCATAACATTTGGAAGACGGGCCGCCGCCAGCCAAAGGGATAATGGCTGCCCTATTTTACTTAATACCAAGAGGTGTAAATCAAAGGAGAAGGGTATGAAAGAAAAGCGTAATCTACACCTGAAGGTTCAGGAGATGTGCGATTGCTACGCATCCACAGATCCGTTAAAATCCATGTCCCAAATGGCCGGCGAGACAGATGCCGATGAAGCGGCGGTGAAGTGGATAGCCCTGGCCGCCCTACACGGGATCAATTCGAATGCAAAGAAGATTAAAATCTCCCAATACGGCGACTCCGTGCGCGTGACGGCAGAATACCGGCCGGCTGAACTGCCGGCACCCAACGGGGCCATAGCCGATAAGATCATGGCGGCCATTCGGGAGATTACCCATATCGAAACGACCAAGGGCAAGATGCCCCTCACCTTGGGGATTCGCGACAGCAGTGTCGATATCAATGTCAAGGTAAAGTCAAAGGAAGAGAAAAATTCCGTTACGCTGGAATTTGGCAAGTCCTAATTTGCGGCCGATCCGTTAGAGCAATTCATCATTGATAGAACATCTAGTCCATCTTATCTTCGGCCAGCGCATACCCCTCCGGCGTTAGGAATGCGCTGGTCTTGAGTTGGTTCATATCGATTAAGCCCTGAGTGAATAAATTCTTCAATGCCGCTATGGTGGCGCTTGGAGCAAGTGGCAGTGCTGCAACGATATCGCTTACGTCCATGATACCAGGGGGGCCACTGAGGTTCCACTCTTTAGCTAAAACCCCTAAGATGTTATTTTCTTCGCTTGTCAAATCTTTTATCATATAATTTTATCTCCTCAACAACGAGTATTATTAAATATCAATTTAAGTGAAAAACTCCGTTACTGTTAGAAGATCTAATTGGGGTAGTAT
>JAAUYD010036140.1_pt1 | contig 12568 bp, 14 predicted proteins | sample 7278101 | NCBI WGS metagenome assembly JAAUYD01 (sample SAMN14350128, study PRJNA611818) | marine sediment metagenome | isolation source: surface marine sediment (0.6m) | place: French Polynesia: Moorea | collected 2018-08 | reverse complement strand
TCGTGAAGGCCCCTCCCCTGCCGGGCGACACCCCCGAGCGGCTCGGACACGCCTTCGAGCGCATCGCGGCATGGGAGCGCTCCGCGGCCGCCCGCGAGCTCGGCTGCGAGCCCGTCGAGCCCCACGACCTGCGGGCCCCGGGCGCCGTCGCGCGGGCGCTCGAGCGGCTCACGATCAGCTACGCCCACATGGTCGGCACCTGCCCGATGGGGCCGGTCCTCGACGCCGACTGCCGCGTGCGCGGGATCCACGGCCTCCGCGTCTGCGATGCCTCGGTGATGCCGACGATTCCCGCTGGCAATACCTACCTCGGCTGCGTCATGGTTGCCGAGCGGGTCGCGAAGAAGATGCAGGCCGAAGCCACCGCCGCCGGTGGCGGACGGCACTGAGCGCCGGAGGTCGACCACGATGCCCCGAGTCGAAGAGACGATCCCCGCCCACCTGGCCGCCGAGGCCGAAGCGGCCCGAGCCTGGTTCTCGAAGGAACGGGGGAGCGAGTTCAAGCTCACCGGAATCCTCGATCCCGAGACGCTTCCCGAGGTTGCCGGCGCGCGGGAGATGCAGCTGATCCTCTGCGGACAGGAGGACGGCCAGGACGTCTGCCTGCGGGAGCGCTTCGAGGTCGGGGCGGCCGACGCCGGCTTCGAAGTGAGACATCTCGACGAGGCCGCGACGGGCCCGGGATCTCCCGCACCACTCCTCGATCCCCCGGCCGGCGTCCGCGCCGAGTGGCTCGAGAAGACGCTCCCCCGGCACGCGTTCAGTGTCTTCCTCTTCTACCGCGGCTTCTGGTGACCGCCCTGTCGCCGCGAGTTGCGCGGCTACGCGAAGGACGGCGTCCTCCAGAAGGTCCGGAATGCCGGGGGCGAGATCTACGCCATCACGAGCGAGCCCCAGACCCTCGCCCGCAACGCCGAGACGGACTGGGAGACGGGCCTCGAGCACGTCGGGGATCCGCACCAGGAGATCGCGGGAGCCTGCGCGGAGCGCGGCTGGCTCTCGCTCTTCACCCACGACTGGGGCGGAGGCGGAGGCGGCCGCTTCATCACCAAGGACTGGGTCTCGCATCCCAAGGGCTACTTCCAGCCCGGCGTGCTCGTCGTGAGCCGGAGCGGCCGCGTGCTCTATCGCTGGCGCTGTCGTCCGAGCCGCCAGAACATCGGCGGAGCGATCGCCCGCCCGACGCCCGCGCACGTGTGGAAGCACGTCGAGGCGGAGCTCGAGCAGCCGGCGGACGCACCCGACGCACCCTTCGACAGCGACCCCGAGCTGGACGCCGCGCCGGCCCCCTGGCCGATCTTCGTCACCCTGCTCCTCGCGAACGGCTGGTTCCTGCGGCCGGCCCCCTTCGACCAGCGCGCCGGAGATAGCGTGCCGCGGCGGATCCGGAACGCGGCGCTGCGCGTGCCCCTCTTCGTTGCCGGCTGGATCGCCGCCGGGTGGCTCCTGCCCAGCTGGGTGGTGGCCCTCGCCTTCGCGGCCTGGCTGGCCAAGGTGGTGCCCGGCATCCTCGAAGTGAACCGGCGCTTCCAGGCCGTGGGAGCGGACGAAGAGCCCGTCGTCGGGTAGAGGTCGGGTAGAGAGCAGGAGCCGCACTTGGGAGATGCACTGATCGTCGAGCGCGACGGACGCGTCGTGACCCTCATCAACGACGATGCCCCGCGCAACCGCATGAGCCTCGACTTCATGGACGAGCTCGAGGCGCGCGTCGACGAGCTCGACCGGGACGACTCGGTGGGCGCGGTCGTGATCCGCGGCGCGGGCGACGAGCACTTCTCCGTCGGCATGAACCTGAAGCAGATGCCCGAGGGCATCCAGCGCAAGGGAAGCTTCGAAGCGGTTCTCGATCAGCGGCTCCGGGTCATCTCGATGATCGAGAACATGGGCAAGCCCTGGATCGCGACCCTCTATGGCTACTGCCTGGGCGGCGGGCTCGAGCTTCCCCTCGGCTGCCACTTCCGGCTCGCCGCCGCAGAGGGCGCGAAGATCGGCCTGCCGGAGCTCGACATCGGCGGCGTTCCCGCCTGGGGCGGGACGGCCCGGCTCACTCGCTGCGTCGGCCGCGCCGCCGCGCTCGACATCATCCTGCGGGTCAAGATGATCTCCGGCCCCGAGGCGCTCCGGATCGGCCTGGTCCATGAGGTGTGGCCCAACGACGAGCTGCAGCAGCGGGCCCGGGAGCTGGCGCACGAGCTCGCCAAGCGGCCGCCGCTGGCCGTTGCGTCGGTCCTGCGCTGCGTGGTGGGTGCCGAAGGCGCGAGCCTCGAGGAGGCGCTCCAGGTCGAGCGCCGCGAGGTGCGCCGCGGCATGGGCAACGCCGAGATGCGGGAGGGCATGCGCGCCTTCCTCGAGAAGCGCGAGCCGGACTTCTTCCGGGATCCGTCGGAGCCGTCGGACGCCTCGGACTGAGGCCTACTGATACTTTGCGAGCTCGAGCCGCGCGACCATGCCGCGGTGGACCTCGTCGGGCCCGTCGGCCAGGCGGAGCGCCCGCGCCATCCCCATCAGGTAGACGAGCTCCGGGTCGGCGACGCCCTCGCCTCCGTGGACCTGGATCGCCGCGTCGACCACGCGTTGCAGGACGTTGGGCGCCACGACCTTGATGGCCGAGATGTCGACCAGGGCGCGGTGGGTGCCGACGGTATCGAGCGCCCAGGCGGCCTTCAGGGTGAGCAGGCGCGCCTGATCGATCGCCATCCGGCACTCGGCGATCACGTCGCGGTTGGCACCCAGGTTGGCGAGCGGCTTGCCGAAGGCGACGCGGCCGACCGCGCGCTCGCAGAGGCGCTCGAGGGCGCGCTCGGCGGCGCCGATGGCCCGCATGCAGTGGTGGATCCGGCCGGGCCCGAGCCGGCCCTGGGCGATCTCGAAGCCGCGGCCCGGCCCCGCGATCAGGTTCGTGACCGGCACGCGCACGTCGTCGAAGCGGATCTCGGCGTGGCCGTGGGGCTCTCCCAGGTGGCCGAACACGGGCAGCATGCGCACGATCTCGACGCCCTTTGCGTCCATGGGAACGATCACCATCGAATGGCGCTGATGCCGCGCGGCGCCCGGATCGGTCACCCCCATGAAGATCAGGAAGCGGCAACGCGGATCTCCCGCGCCACTGGTCCACCACTTGAGGCCGTTGATCACGACCTCGTCGCCCACCACCTCGCAGGTCGCCTCCATGTTGGTGGCGTCGCTCGACGCCACGGCCGGCTCGGTCATCGCGAAGCCCGAGCGGATCTCTCCGGCGAGCAGGGGCTCGAGCCAGTCCTTCTGCTGCGCCTCCGAGCCGTACTTGACGAGCACCTCGGCGTTGCCGGTGTCGGGCGCGCTGCAGTTGAACACCTCGGGCGCCATCGGGCTGCGGCCGGTGATCTCGGCGATCGGCGCATAGTCGCGGTTGTCGAGGCCGGCGCCCCAGGGCTCGTCGGGCAGGAACAGGTTCCAGAGACCGAGCTCCCGAGCCTCGGCCTTCAGCTCCTCGAGCACCGGCGGGATGCGCCACTCCCGCCAGTCGTCACTGCCCACGAGCTGTTCCTGGTAGGTCGACTCGTTCGGCACGACGCGTTCTCGTACGAAGCGCTCGACCTGCTCCATCACCAGGCGTGCGCGCTCGGAATGCTCGAAGTCCATGGCCCTCTCCCCCGGATCTCTTCCCCGGATGCCCTCACCCGCAGACGCAGTGCGAGTCGTCGCCGTCCGGATCCTAGGGAAGCTCGGCCACGGGTTCTCTACGTGCGGCTGCGCGATTCGAGCAGATCCGAGGCCAGCTCGCCGACCCGCCGGTTCACGCCCCGGATCACGTCGTAGACCGCGCCGATCGAGCGATCCTGCACGTCCCGCACCTCGGCGGCGGTGCGCTCGAACAGCCCGTTGCGCTCGAGCACCTCGAAGGGCAGATCGGCGATCTCCTTGTGGATCTCCTCGACGCTCGTGGCGCCGCGCTCGACGGCCTGTTGGATCCACTCCGTGAGCGTCTGATCATGCTGGTCGCGCTGGTCATTCATCGCAAGCTCCTCTGCTGGCCCGGCGAGAGTGTGGGCCGCTGTCATACGAGACGTATTACAACGTATGACAGTCCTTGGCAAGGCCCTTCCTTCCTATATTGGGTCCGCGAGCCGAGTCCGGAGCGATCAGCGGCCGCGGAAGCGAGGCAAGCGCTTCTCCAGGAACGCGCGGATGCCTTCCTGGTAGTCCTCGCTCGCGAAGCACGCGGCATAGGCCGCGTGCACGGCCTCCATGTCGCGCGCTTCGGGCGGCTTGCGCAGCTCGACGGCCGAGCGCTTCACGTTTCGCAGCGTGAGCGGTGCGTTGCCTGCGATGCGCTCGGCCCGCTCGCGGACGAAGACATCGAAGGCGTCGGCCGGGGCCACCTCGGCCACGAGCCCGAGCCGGAGGGCCTCGTCGGCGTCCACCCGACGAGCGGTGAACAGCAGGTCGAGGGTGCTCTGGACGCCCATCGCCGCAGACATGGCCTCGATCCCCGCGGCCTCGTAGCCGATCCCGAGACGTGCGGCAGGCACGCGGAAGAAGGCGTCGTCGCTCGCGTAGCGGACGTCGGCGGCCAGAGCGACCACCAGACCGCCGCCGACGCAGGGCCCGCGCACCGCCGCCAGCAACGGCACTTCGAGCCGGAGCAGGGCCGCCATGCCGAGGGCCGTGGCGCGCCCGTAGCTCGCGACGTCGCCGGAGTCGGTACGCTGCTCGGCGAACTGCGAGATGTCGGCCCCGGCGATGAAGGCGTCTCCCTCGCCGCGGAGGACCACCACGCGGACGGCCTCGTCCCCGGCCAGGCTCGCCACCGCCTCCGGGAGCTGGGCCCACATCTCCGCGGAGACGGCGTTGCGACGTTCGGGCTGGTCGAAGATCAGCCAGCCGATCGGCCCCTCGCGCTCGCAACGAATCCGTCCGCCCACCCGTGTATCCTACCCCGGTGACGACCCCCGAGGACAGCTCGTCGACCGCGCCGGGCCCGCTCGCGGGCACCCTGGTGCTCGACGTGACGCACGTGATGGCGGGCTCCTACTGTGGCCTGCTGCTGGCCGAGATGGGCGCCCAGGTGGTGAAGGTCGAGCGCGCCGGCGGCGGCGACGACCTGCGCCGCAACCAGACCGCGGCGGGCGGCGCCTTCCGTCCCCACGACGCCGTGAATCACGGGAAGCGCAGCATCGCCCTCGACCTGCGCGACCCGCGCGGAGCCGACGTCCTGCGGCGGCTCTCCCAGCGCGCCGACGTGTTCGTGGAGAACTACCGCCCGGGAACGCTGAAGCGGCTGGGTGTGGGCCCGGACGCGCTGCGCGCGGACAACCCGCGCCTCGTCACCTGCTCGATCACGGGCTTCGGAGCCAGCGGGCCGGAGGCGGAGGTCCCGGGCTTCGACCTCGTGACCCAGGGCGCTGCGGGCATCATGAGCCTCACCGGTGAGCCCGGCCGGCCGCCGGTGGTGGCCGGCGTACCGCTCTCGGACCTGAATGCCGGCGTCTTCGCCGCGCTCGGCATCCTCTCGGCGCTGCACGAGCGCAGCCGTACCGGGCTCGGCCAGCACGTGGACACCTCGCTCTTCGAGGCGGCCCTGGCCTACACGGTGTGGGAGTCGGCGCTGTGGTTCGATACCGGTCAGGTGCCCGGGCCCGCAGGCTCCTCGCACCGGCTGGGCTCTCCCTACGCCGCCTTTCGCACCGCCGACGGCCACCTCACGCTGGGTGCCGCGACGCAGTCGAACTGGGAGCGCCTGTGTCAGTCGCTGGCCCGCGACGATCTGGCGGCGGACGCGCGCTTCGCGAACGGCGCGCTGCGGCTGGCCAACAAGGCCGAGCTCTTCGCGGAGCTCGAGGCGATCTTCGCCCGCGACACCACGGCGAGCTGGGTCGAGCAGCTGCGAGCGGCGGGGGTGCCCGCCGGGCCCGTCCGAACCATCGCCGAGGCACACGAGAGCCCCCAGGCCCGCGCCCGGGAGATGTCGGTTTCCCTCGGCGAGCTCGACGGACGCGAGCGGCGCGTGCTCGGGACGCCGGTGAAGCTGACCCGCACGCCCTGGCGGGTCTCGGGGGCCGTATCGGGCTACGGCCAGGACGGCCCGGACGTACTGCGCGAGCAGGGCTTCTCGCCGCAGGAGATCGCCGCGCTCCGAGACGCCGGCGTGCTGGAGGCGCCCTGAGCCCGATTTCGCACGCCCGGTCGCGCACGCCCCGGTCGCGACCTGTCCTCGGGACCGACGGGCCGGTACCGTCGTATGGGAGGTGAGCAGTTGTCCCAGGCGGCTGACATCGGGCCCGACGAGGCGATGGTGGTCGAGCCGGCGACCTTTGGCCGACTGATCGACCTCCTGCGCGACCGCGGCTACCGGACGATCGGGCCCACGCTCGAGGACGGCGCGATCGTGTACGACGAAATCGCGTCGGCCGGTGAGCTGCCGGTCGGCCTCACCGACCGACAGGAGGCCGGGGAGTACCGCGTCCTCGAGCGCGGCGACGAAGCGCTCTTCGGATACAACCTCGGGCCGCGCTCGTGGAAGCACTACCTGTTTCCGCCGAGTCTACGACTGTTCGCCGCGCGAAGGCGCGGCGCGGGGTTCGAGATCGAGCCTCCGGAGCCCGAGCCCACCGCCCTGGCCTTCATCGGGATCCGTCCCTGCGAGCTCGCCGCCATGGGCGTGCAAGACCGCGTGCTGCGCGACGGAGCCCACTTCGATCCCCACTACGCCGCCGCACGCGACGGCGCGTTCCTCGTCGCCGTGCAGTGCGGCCAGGCGGCCGCCACCTGCTTCTGCACGTCCATGGGCACCGGGCCCCGCGCCACAGGGGGCTACGACCTGGCGGTGACCGAGCTGCTCGACGAGGGCGAGCATCGGCTGCTCCTCGAGGCCCGGACCGAGCGAGGCCGCGACGTCCTCGCCGCCCTGGAGCCCACCCCCGCGACGTCGACCGAGCGCGCTCGGGCCGCCGCCGCCACCGAGCGCGCCGAGTCCCAGATGAACCGCACCCTCGATACCGAAGACCTGCCGGCGATCCTCGAGCGAGGCGTCGAGCACCCTCGGTGGGCCGAGGTCGCCGAGCGGTGCCTGTCCTGCGCCAACTGCACGATGGTCTGCCCGACCTGCTTCTGCCACACGGTCGAGGACGTGAACGATCTCGCAGGCGAGCACACCGAGCGCTGGCGCCGCTGGGACTCCTGCTTCACCGGCGGGCACGCCTACATCCACGGCGGTGACTTCCGGCCCAGCGTCCGTGGGCGGTACCGCCAGTGGCTCAGCCACAAGCTCGGCACCTGGCACGAGCAGTTCGGGACCTCCGGCTGCGTCGGCTGCGGACGCTGCATCACCTGGTGCCCCGTCGGAATCGACCTCACCGAGGAGGTCGCCGCCCTGCGCACCGAACCCGCCGCGCCCCAGGAACCTCTCACCGAGGAAGAGCGATGAAGATCAAGAGCATCGACCAGCTCCTCAACGAGCACCCCTTCTTCGAGGGCATGAAGCCCGAGTGGCTCGAGCTCATGGCGGGATGTGGCCGCAACGTGGGCTTCCGTCCCGGCGAGGTGATCGCGAGCGAAGGCACGGACTGCAACGAGTTCTACGCCGTGCGGAGCGGCAAGGTCGCCGTCGAGATCTATTCCCCCGGTGCCGGCTCGTGCACGATCCAGACGCTCGGCAGTGGCGCCATCCTCGGCTGGTCCTGGCTGCTTCCACCCCACGTCTGGATGTTCGACATGCGCGCCCTGGAGACGACCCACGCGGTCCACTTCGACGCCACGTGCCTGCGAACCAAGTGCGAGGAGTCGACGGAGATGGGCTACGAGTTCATGAAGCGCTTTGCGGCCGTGATGAGCGATCGCCTGCGCGCGACGCGACTGCAACTCCTCGACATCTACGGAAACTCGAAGGATGCATCCGGGACGGCCTGAGCGACTGGTTCCTTTGCCCTACGTCGTCCGCGACGCCTGGGCCGAGACGCACGACTCGGTCTCCATCGCCCTGGAGCCGGAAGGCGAAGCGTCGGTCCCGGCCTGCGCGCCGGGCCAGTTCAACATGCTCTGGATGTTCGGCGTCGGCGAGTGCCCGATCTCGGCGAGCGGCGGCACCCAGGGCGGCTCCCTGATCCACACGATCCGGCGTGCCGGCAACGTCTCCCGCGCACTCTGCTCACTGCAGGCTCGCGACGTCGTGGGCGTGCGCGGCCCCTTCGGACGGGGTTGGCCGCTCGAGCGCGCGAGCGGGCGCGACGTGGTGGTGATGGCCGGCGGCATCGGCCTGGCTCCGCTGCGCCCCGTGCTCGAGCACGTCCAGAGCCGTCGCGACGACTTCGGCCGGGTGACCCTGCTCTACGGCACGAGGACGCCCGACGACATCCTCTTCCGCAGCGAGCTCGAGAACTGGCGGGGCCGGTTCGACCTCGACGTCGAGGTGACCGTGGACGCCGCGAGCCGCGGCTGGGTGAGCAACGTCGGCGCCGTCACGGAGCTCCTGCCCCGTGCGGTCTTCGAGCCCGAGCGCACCGAGGCGTACCTCTGCGGTCCGGAGATCATGATGCGCTTCTCCGTCCAGGCGCTTCGAGGCCGCGGCGTGCCGCAGGAGTCCATCCATCTCTCGATGGAGCGCAACATGAAGTGCGCCGTGGGACTCTGCGGCCACTGCCAATGGGGGGCCGACTTCGTCTGCAAGGACGGCCCGGTGTTCGCCCTGGACCGCATCGCCTCCCGGCTCCAGGTACGGGAGCGGTAGATGGGAGCGACCGAGACGGAGAACAAGCCGAAGATCGCGGTCTGGAAGTTCGCTTCCTGCGACGGCTGCCAGCTCTCGCTCCTCGACTGCGAGGACGAGCTCCTGCCCGTGGCCGACACCGTCGAGATCGCCCACTTCCTCGAGGCGTCGAGGGCGGTGGTCGAAGGGCCCTACGACGTGTCGCTGGTCGAGGGCTCGATCACGACGGCGCACGATGCGGAGCGGATCCGCGAGGTCCGGGCCCAGTCGAAGAAGCTCGTGACCATCGGAGCCTGCGCCTCCGCCGGAGGCATCCAGGCGCTGAAGAACTTCGCCCGCGTCGACGACTTCCTGCGCGTCGTGTACGCGACGCCCGAGTACGTGGACACCCTTGCCACCTCCGAGCCGATATCGGCCCACGTGAAGGTGGACTTCGAGCTGCAGGGCTGTCCCATCGACAAGGGGCAGCTGCTGGAGGTGATCCTCGCCTTCGCCCGCGGTCGCGAGCCGACGATCCTGCGGCACAGCGTCTGCGTGGAGTGCAAGCAGGCTGGACGGGTCTGCGTGATGGTCGCGCACGGAACGCCGTGCCTCGGCCCCGTCACCCAGGCCGGCTGCGGTGCACTGTGCCCGGGCTTTCACCGGGGCTGCTACGGGTGCTTCGGCCCGATGGAGACGGCGAGACCGGTGGCGCTGGACGCCCGTCTCGCCGAGCTCGGCGCCGATGACGGGGCCCGGCGACGCCTCTTCTCGACGTACTACGCCAACGCTCCCGCGTTTCGCGACCGCCACGCGCCCGCTCCCGAGGACGCGGAATGACCGAGCGGCGGCGCATCCAGGTCGACGCCCTCGCCCGCGTCGAGGGCGAGGGAGCCATGTCCGTCGTGGTGGACGGAGACCACGTGGAGACCGTGCAGCTCCAGATCTACGAGCCGCCGCGCTTCTTCGAGGCGTTCCTGCGCGGACGCGCCTACACCGAGGCGCCCGACATCACGGCGCGGATCTGCGGCATCTGCCCCGTCGCCTACCAGATGAGCGCGGTCCATGCGATGGAGGCAGCACTGGGCATCCAGGTGACCGGTGCCCTGCGCGACCTGCGGCGCCTGCTCTACTGCGGCGAGTGGATCGAGAGCCACGTGCTGCACGTCTACATGCTGCACCTGCCCGACTTCCTGGGGTACGAGGACGCCATCCGGCTGGCCCGCGATCGCCGCGAGGACGTCGAGCGCGGCCTCCGGATGAAGAAGATCGGCAACGCCCTGGTTCGGGCCGTCGCGGGGCGCGAAGTCCATCCGATCAACGTCCGCGTCGGAGGCTTCCACCGCGCACCCCGGCGCCGCGAGCTCGAGGCCCTGCGTGCCGACCTCGAGTGGGCGCGCGAGGCCGCGCGCGAGACGGTGCGGCTGGTCGCCGGCCTCGACTTTCCCGACTTCCTCTGCGAGCACGAGTACGTCGCCCTGCAGCATGCCACCGAGTACCCCTTCAACGAGGGCGACATCGCCTCGACGGGCGGGCTGCGACTCGGCGCCGAGGCCTTCGAGGAGCACTTCGAGGAGCTGCACGTCGCGCACTCGAACGCGCTCCATGCGCGCATCCGGGGCCGTGGCCACTACTTCGTCGGCCCCCAGGCACGCTACAACCTGAACTCCGACCGGCTCTCGCCCGTGGCGCAGGAGGCGGCCCATGAGGCCGGGCTCGCCCCCCAGTGCCACAACCCCTTCCAGAGCATCGTGGTCCGCGCCGTCGAGATCCTCGAGGCCTTCGAGGAGGCTCTGAGACTGATCGACCACTACGAAGAGCCGGACGCCCCGATGGTCGAGCACGAGGTGCGGGCCGGCGTCGGCCACGCCTGCACCGAGGCACCGCGCGGCATCCTCTACCACCGCTACGAGATCGACGACGCAGGCCTCATCGTGGACGCGCGCATCGTCCCGCCCACCTCGCAGAACCAGGCCACCATCGAGGACGACCTGCGGCGCTTCGTCCAGCAGCACGTCTCGCTCCCCGACGACGAGCTGACCTGGAAGTGCGAGCAGGCGATCCGCAACTACGACCCCTGCATCTCCTGCGCAACCCACTTCCTGAAGCTCGACATCGAGCGACGCTGACCGTCGTGCGGAGGATGATCATCGGCGTGGGCCAGGAGCAGCGGGGCGACGACGCGGTGGGGCTCCTGGTCGCGCGTGCGATCGCCGCGAACGACGCGGTCTCGAACGGCGCCTCGCTTTCGGTCGTCGAGCACGGGGGCGACGGCCTGGACCTGATGAGCACGTGGGAGGGCGCCGATCGGGTCGTGGTGGTGGACGCCGTCGTCTCGGGTGGGCAGGCTCCGGGATGCATCACCCGCTTCGAGGCCCATCGCGAGGCTCTTCCGGCGCGCCTCTTCACGGGCCACTCGACCCACGCGCTCGGTCTCGCAGAAGCCATCGAGATGGCCCGCGCGATGGACCGTCTGCCGTCGTCCCTCGTCGTCTACGGCGTGGAGGCAGCGGACTTCGAGACGGGCGCTGCGCCCAGCGCAGCGGTGCAGGACGCGGTCGGCCCCGTGTCCGAGCGGGTGCTTCGGGAGCTCGGCGTGACGGGCGAAGGTGAGATCGGACAGGGAGCCTGACGTGCACGAGATGTCGCTCATGCGCGACTTGATGCGGCAGATCGAACGGCTCGCGGACCGCGAGGGGGCGACCGCCGTGACCGCCATCCGCCTGCGGCTCGGCGCGCTCTCGCACTTCTCGCCCGAGCACTTCCGCGAGCACTTCGACCAGGTGGCGCCCGGCACGCGGGCCGAGGGTGCGAGGCTCGAGATCTCGACCTCCGACGACATCCACGACCCGAACGCCCAGGGCGTGCTCATCGAGTCGCTGGAGGTCGAGGTCGAGGAGCGCGGCCGGGCATGAGACGGGGCGACGCCCCGATCGCGCGCGTGGCGGTGCGTGCGCGCGGCGCCGTGCAGGGCGTGGGTCTGCGTCCGTGGGTCCACCAGGCAGCTCTCTCCCTGTCGCTCGCGGGATTCGTACGCAACACCTCCGAAGGCATCGCGATCGAGGCCGAGGGGCCGGTCGAGCGACTCGATCGGCTGGTCGACGCGGTCCGCGCGGCGCCCCGCCCGGCCATCGTCGAGGAGATCGAGGCGCGCCGGATCGATCCTCGCGGCGACCATGGGTTCCGGATCGAGACGAGCGAGCCCGGACCGACGGGGCGCTTCCCCTTGCTCCCGGATCTCGCCACGTGCGAGGCCTGTCGACGCGAGGTGCTCGACCCGAAGAACCGCCGCTTCCGGCACCCCTTCGCGAGCTGCACGCGCTGTGGCCCGCGCTACAGCATCGCCGAGAGTCTGCCCTGGGATCGTGCGCGGACGTCCATGGCCGGATTCACGCCGTGCGTACGATGCAGCCGCGAGTACGACGACCCGACCGAGGCGCGGCGCTTCCACGCCCAGACCCTCGCCTGCCCCGACTGCGGGCCGCGGCTCGCGCTGCTCGACCCCACCGGGCGGGCCAGCGCACACGACGACGACGCCCTCGAGCGTGCGGCCAAGATGCTCCGGACGGGCGCCATCGTCGCGCTGAAGGGACTCGGGGGCTTCCAGCTCCTCGTGAACGCACGCGACGAGTCGGCGGTGCGACGCCTCCGCAAGCGCAAGGGACGCCCGTCCAAGCCGCTCGCCCTGGTCGTGGCCGGCCTCCCCGAGGCGCAGGCCCTGGTCGGACTGGGACCGCACGAGCGCTCTGCCTTCGCGTCGCCGGCCGGGCCGATCGTGCTGGCGGAGCGGCGAGACGACGCGGACGTGGCCGCCTCGGTGGCACCCGGGGTCGGCTGGCTCGGCGTCATGCGCGCCACCACGCCGCTGCATCTGCTCCTCCTCGAGTCGGTGGGCGCGCCGCTGGT
>JAAUYD010146795.1_pt1 | contig 12570 bp, 6 predicted proteins | sample 7278101 | NCBI WGS metagenome assembly JAAUYD01 (sample SAMN14350128, study PRJNA611818) | marine sediment metagenome | isolation source: surface marine sediment (0.6m) | place: French Polynesia: Moorea | collected 2018-08 | reverse complement strand
GCACGCTTCGCGGCGGTTTTGAAATGAGGGAGGCGTAGACACGCCGAACTTTGTTTGGGCGCCGGCGTAGCCGGCATTTTGGAAGCTAAGGAGTACCGTGATGAAAACTTCAAGCAAGACGATCGGCCTGAGTATCAGGCTGGGCGCACTTGCCGCCGCATTGCTGATGGGTCAGCAAGCCATGGCGGAGGGCACGCGCGCCGGTACCGTCGTAGAAAACACTGCCAGTGTTGACTACTTTGTAGGCGGTGTCGATCAAACGGACATTACGTCCAACACCGTGTCGTTCGTCGTCGACCGCCGCGTCAATCTGACGATGGTCCCGACGTCGACGCCGAATCTGGACCCGGTCTCGCCGGGCCAGAACGATGTATTCGCTGACTTTCTGTTGACGAACACCTCGAACTCGGACCTGGACATCGATCTCGTTCTGGCCAACGCTGCGTCGACAACGACGATTGACGGCACCGCCGACGACGATTCGGACCTGGACGATCCGCGCATCGCTTTGTGGACGGCCTTCGAATCCGGCACGCCGGCGGCACCAGCAGCACCGGCGACAGGCACGACGACAGCGACGGTTGACAACATTCCGGCCGACGACGCGATTCGCATTCGTGTCTGGGGCAACGTCGGTCTCGCGCTTGTCAATGGGGCCATCGCCGGTCTCGAGGTGACGGCAACGGCACTGGCAGACGACGGTACGGCGCTTGCCTACGGCGTGGCCAATACGGACGGTCTCGAGAACGTCGACGTTAACGGCAACGACGGTATTGTCGTGTCGAATGACGGCTTCGAGGTCAACGCGGCATCGTTGAGTGCGGCCAAGTCGTACACCGTTGAAGACGACCCGTTGAGCAGTGGCCTTGCGATCCCGGGCGCACGTCTGCGCTACGAAATCGAGGTGACCAACGCGGCCGGTTCGGCCACGGCGACGAACATCGTGATCACCGACGCGATCGATACGGACGTGCAATTCCTCGACAACGCCGGGGGCAGCACTTACACCGACATCGAAGTGTTCGACGGCACGACGACGACCCAGTGCACGGCGACCGACGGCGATAGTGATGGCTGCCAGGTCGTTGGCGGTGTGCTTACGGTAGGTGATCCGGTGGAACGCGTGATCGACATCGCCGCGGGCGGTTCGTACCGCGTTCGTTTCGAGGTTCTGATCCCGAACCCGGCGACCACGCCCTGAAGCCGTAGCGCGTAAGTAGGAAAGACGCATCACGGTGTTCAAGGGACGACACATGTCGACCGGACGTGGGGCCGCTCGCAAGAGCGGCCCTCGTCTCGTTCAGTCTGCCTTTGGCACCGCCGTACGCAGCATTCTTGTCGCGTGCGTTGCGTCATCAGCCATGGCGGGACCGGCATTCGCCAGCCCGCCCGGCGCCGTGATCACCAATCAGGCGTCACTCGACTTCGTCAACCTCGCAGGCCAGCCGGCGACGTTCGCGAGCAACTCCGTGTCCGTCACCGTCGCGGTAACCCGCAGCGCGGCGAACGTCGAATTCACACGTGTCGTGCCAGCCGGCACGGGCGCCTACCAGGAGACGGTCGGTCCTTCGGCCTGCCTTCAGGGCGGCTCATTCGTCAATCTCGCTGATCCTTCGATCCTCGGCGGTAACGTCATCGACCCGGCGCTGGTGCAGGATGCCAGCGGCGCGACGACGATGAACATCGGCGAGACCGCATTCGTTCGGCTTGTCGATACGGACCAGAATCTCGATTTCCAGGCTACGGAATACGCCGTCGTCACGGTCAGCAACCTACAGACCGGCGACAGCGAAACGCTGCAGCTGACGGAAACGGGACCGGATACGGGCGTTTTCACGGGCTACATCCCGCTAGGCGGCGGGGTTGTGACCCCCGGCGATTGCGTATTGCAGGGTGCGCCGAAGACCGCGATCAATCTGAGTTACACCGATCCGGCCGACGGCAATGATTCTGCACAGGCAAGCGCACAACTCGATCCGGTCCAACGCGTTTTCGAGAGCCGCACCGGCGCGCTTGTCGACGGAACGACGATCGAACTCGTCGATGCGACCACCGGTTTGCCTGCTACGGTCTACGGCAACGACGGTATCGCCCGTTTCCCGTCAACCGTTGTCAGCGGCGGAACCGTGACCGACAGTGCCGGTACGAGCTACGTGTTCGGCCCGGGCGAGTATCGCTTTCCCGTCGTTCCGGACGGCGACTTCCGACTGCTCGTCACGCCACCGCCAGCCTACGCCGCACCGTCGTCTGAGGCCATCGACGACCTGCAAAACCTCCCAGGCGCACCGTTTGCACTCAGTGCGGCTTCGTTTGGCGCGACGTTCACCAAATCCGACGGCGTCTCTGTGGCCGTCGACGTTCCGGTCGACCCGCAGGCCTCGTCGCTGTTCCTGCAAAAGCGAACGCTGACGGCCGTCGCGGCGCCCGGTGACTTTGTACGCTACGAGATCGCAGTCGAAAACTCGGTCGGGCCTGGCGATGCGAATGACGTCCGCATCGTGGATCAGTTGCCACCTGGCGTACGGTTCATAGCAGGCTCGGTTCGTGTGAACGGTGCCGAGGTACCCGATCCTGTCATCAGTACTGACCTACGTACGCTGGAAATCAACGTCGGGACGCTGCCGACCGGCGTCCGAACGACAATCTCCTACGTCGTGGAGATCATCGGCGGCAAGCGCAACGACAAACTCATCAATACGGCGACAGCTTTCGCAGCCGGAGGCCTGCTGTCCAACGAATCTGCGGCCACCGTCCTGCTCAGGGAGGACCTGTTCCGCTCTACGGGAACCATCATCGGCCGGGTACTCGACGGCGACTGCAGCCAGGAGACCTTCGGTGAAGATCAAGGGGTCGCTGGCATTCGTGTCTACCTCGAAGACGGTCGCTACGCCGTGACCGATGCCGGCGGCCGCTTCCATTTCGAAGGCGTCGAGGCCGGGACGCACGTCGCGCAGCTGGACACGTTCACCGTGCCCGCCTACTTCGACGTCATCGGCTGTTCGGCAACACCGGGTTTCGCCGGCAATGCCGAATCGCAGTTCGTCAAGCTGGCCCGCGGTGCGCTGCAGCGTGCCGACTTCTACTTGCGGCGCAAGGAGCCGCCACACGGGCGCATTGATATCGAAATGCGCAACTCGGGCACGAACAGCACCGAGCAGGTCGCCTACAACCTGACACTCACGGGCGTCGGCAATGTCGAAATCGACAACATCAGCCTGATGGTCCTGCTGCCGCAGGGTGTGACCTATGCGCCGGGTACGCTGCGGATCAACGGCCAGGAACTCGGCGAACCGCATCTGACCGGACCGGCGATGACGATGACGCTCGACGGCCAGTTCGGCAACTGGACGCGGGAGTTGAGTTTCATCGCGAATATCGACGACCAGGTCGATGGTGAACTGGTCACGAAAGCGGTCGGCACGTTCGATACGCCGATGGCGAGCAAGCAGAAAACGCCACTTGTCGAAACGAAGATGGTGCGCGAGCCCGCAGTCCTGGAGAACGAAGGTTACGTGCTCGACCTCAAGTTTGCCGTCCTGTCGGACCAGCTGTCACCGCAGGACAAGCTCCAGCTCGACACCCTGATCGAAGGCTGGGAGGGCGTCGCGGATATCCAGCTGTCCGCGGTCGGTCACAGCGACAGCCAACGCATCAGCGCGCGCAACCAGCACCTGTTCGCTGACAACTACGTATTGTCGGAAGCACGCGCTCTCGCCGCCGCCTCCTACATTGCCGGTGCGCTGGACGTGAAACCCGGGAACATCCAGGTCGAAGGTCGCGGACCGGACGAGCCTGTTGCCGACAACGGGTCGGCCGCGGGTCGCCAGAAGAACCGGCGGGTTGAAATGGTGTTGAGCGGTATTCGCCCGAAGCAGCCCTCATTCCTCGAGGTAACGCAGGCATCGAGTGGCACCAAGGAAACCGAGACCATCGGTGCGATTCCCGGTATGGAGCGCAAGACACGCGTCGCCGACGCCATCGACAACAGCGTCGGGATGCCGTCATCGCAGAAGGTTCCGGGTGTCGACGCACTGCAGCCCGGGATGGCAATGCTGCTGCCTGAGCGAGGATTCGCGCCCGCGATTCCGGCGACCAAGATCGCCGTGCAACACGAGCCTGGCCAGACCGTCGAGGTTACGATTAACGACGCTCCGGTCAATGCATTGACTTTTGCCGGCGTTACGGCCAACGGCACCGGCACCGTCGCAATCTCGTTGTGGGAGGGCGTCGGTCTCGTGGACGGCAAGAACGAGATTCGCGCCGTGATTCGAAATGCAGACGGAAGCAAGGCGAAGGGCGTACGCCGCACGATCCACTTCACCGGCGGGCCGATCCGGGCAGAGTTCGTCGAGGCACAATCGGTCCTCGTCGCGGACGGCAAGACACACCCTGTTATCGCGCTGCGGCTCTTCGATCGGGCCAACAAACCGGCACGCGCCGGCATCGTCGGCAAATTCCGCGTCGACGCTCCCTATCGTTCGGCATGGGATGAGGAAGAGGATCGCAGGAACAAGCTCGTCGAAATCGGCGACCGAAGCGCGTCCTACAAGGTAGGGGCTGACGGCGTTGCTTTGCTCGAGCTCGCTCCGACGACTCAAACGGGCGAGGTTACGGTGGTTCTGCCGTTCCAGAACTATCGCGAGCAGGAAGTTCGGGCCTGGCTGAAGCCGGCACAGCGCGAATGGATACTGGTCGGTTTCGCCGAAGGTACCGCGGCGCACGCGACACTGTCCGACAACATGGTCGCTGCGGAAGAAGCCGGTTTCGAAGACGGCTACTACGACGAAGGCCGAGTGGCGTTCTTCGCCAAGGGCACCGTCAAAGGCGAGTATCTTCTGACGCTGGCTTATGACTCGGACCGTGACCGCGATTCGACACGCGACCGATTCGATACGGTCGTCGATCCGAATGCCTACTACACCCTTTATGCCGACACAGCGGAACAGCGCTTCGAGGCCGCCAGCCAACGAAAAATCTACGTGAAGCTGGAGCGCGACACGTTCTATGCGCTGTTTGGCGATTTTGATACCGGGCTGTCAGTGACAGACCTCGCCCGCTACGAGCGCCGCTTCAATGGCCTGAAGAGCGAATTCCGCGGCCGCAACGTCGGCTACACGATGTTCGCCGCCGAGACCGATCAGTCCTTCAACCGCGACGAATTGCGAGGCGACGGAACGTCGGGTCTCTATCAGCTCAGCAGCGCGCCGATTATCGCGAACAGCGAGCAGGTACGCATCGAAGTACGTGACCGCTTCGATTCGGCAACCGTGCTGAGCGTCCAGAATCAGGCGCGATTCCTCGACTACACTCTGGACACGCTGACCGGGACACTCTACTTCAAGCGTCCCGTGCCGAGCCGGGATCTCGACTTCAATCCGGTGTTCATCGTCGTCGAGTACGAGTCCGTGGCGACGGGCACTGATGACGTGGTCGCGGGCGGTCGCGGCTCCCTGCGCTTCGCCAAAGACGCTGTGGAGATCGGCGTTTCCCACGTCAACGACGGCTCGCAGGGCGCCGAGGCAGACCTGACCGGCGTCGATCTGCGCTGGCAGATCAATGACCAGACACAGCTCAAGGCCGAGATCGCGGATTCGAATTCGACGGTCGCCGGTGTCGATCAGAGCGGTTCGGCCCACAGCGTCGAGCTTGAACACAGCGGCGAGAAGGTCGATGTTCGTGCCTACGTTCGCGAAGTCGAGGACGGCTTTGGCCTTGGCCAGCAGTCCGCCGCGGACAAGGGCGTCCGCAGACTGGGCGTCGATGCACGCGGTAAGGTCGGCGAGCGCTGGTTGATCGAAGGCGAGGCTGGCTGGCAGCAGAATCTCGAGACCGAAGCCATTCGAAATCTGGCTCGGACGCGAGTGCGTTACGAGCATAATGAATTCGCGGCAACACTCGGACTTGCCCACGCCGAGGATGAATACGAGGACGGTCTCGAGCGGACCAGCCAACTGGTCGAACTGGGCGTCGCCCAGCGCTTGCTCGACGGCAAACTTCGGCTGCGTGCGAATGCAAGTACAGCACTCAACGAAGATGCCGAGAATATCGACTACCCCCAAAGTCTGGTCGTCGGCGCGGATTATCGTCTCGTAGACGGCGTAGACCTAGTCGCCGAATACGAAGACGCCGAGGGTGCGGGAATCGAGACGTCGACAGCTCGTGTCGGCGTACGGGCGACGCCCTGGAATCGCGCGCAGATCAACAGCTTCGTTACGAACGAACAGAGTGAGTTCGGCCCGCGACTGTTTGCCAACGTCGGTCTAATCCAGGGCTTCCAGCTGAACGAGCGCTGGGCCATCGACGTCGGGGTCGACCATGCCGAGACCATTCGCGATCCGTCGGAAAGGCGCTTCGACAATGACAGAGAGCTCACTTCAGGGACGCTGACCGATGACTTCACGGCCGCGTTTGCGGGTGCGATGTATACCTCCGATCTCTGGAGTGCGAACTCGCGCCTCGAAGTGCGTAATTCCGACACCGAGGATCGCACGACACTGCTGGTCGGCTGGTACCGCCAGCCGACGCTGGGGCATGGCCTGTCCGCCGGGCTGACGCTGTTCTCGGCCGACGCAGTGACCGGGAACGAGCTTGCGCAGGCGAACCTTCGCTTTGGCTGGGCTTACCGCAAGGCCGACAGCCAGTGGTCGTTCCTCGATCGGATCGATCTTCTTTACGATCGCGCTTTGGCCTCGGGTGCCGAGCAGAAGAGCTGGCGGCTGATCAACAATTTCAGTGCGAACCGGCGCATCAGCGCTGCGACGTCGCTGTCACTGCAGTACGCCTTCAAGTACGTCCGCAGTGACTTCGACGGCGACGGTTTCACCGGTTACACAGACCTCGTTGGCGTCGATTTTCGCCGTGGCCTCAATGATCGCTGGGACATCGGGGCCGGCGCGAGCGTCCTGCATTCGTGGAATTCGAAGGTCATCGATTACAGCGCCGGGATCGACGTCGGCTACAACCTTGGCAGCAACATCTGGCTGTCGCTTGGCTACAATTTTGCCGGTTTCGATGACGACGATTTTGCCCAGGCCCGTTACACGGCGGCCGGCCCTTTCCTGCGTTTCTCGATCAAGGCTGACCAGCACCTGTTGCGCCGTATCGCGGGCCAATGATGGCGTGCTAAGCGGCTAAGGGCATTTTCGACGGGCTGCTCCAGATATATCCGGCGCGCCGCGCCGCGCAAGCGTGTACCCTTGCGCCGTGACTGACTTGACCGACTACTTTGGCGAATCGAGTCCCCTGCGCGATCACCTGCCGGGTTTTCAGCCGCGCGCCGGCCAGGCGTGGATGGCCGAAGCCGTCGCCGAGGCGATCGCGGGGTCCGAGAGGCTCATCGTCGAAGCCGGTACGGGGACGGGCAAGACTTTTGCCTACCTGATTCCGGCGCTGCAGAGCGGGCGCAAAACGATCATCAGCACGGGCACAAAGGCTCTGCAGGACCAGCTCTACCATCGCGACCTGCCGCTCGTAGGCAAAGCCGTGGGCAGGCCCGTGACGACGGCGCTTCTCAAAGGGCGCGCGAATTACCTTTGCATCCATCGCCTCGACCAGGTGACCGATCCTGCCGACGCGCTCGTCGACGACCTCAACGAGGTTCGTGCGTGGCGCCACCGTACATCCAGCGGCGACAGGGCCGAGCTCATCGACGTCGCCGAGGATTCCCCGGTCTGGCCGATGGTTACCTCGACCGCTGACAATTGCCTGGGCCAGAAGTGTCCCGAGTACTCGGGATGTCACGTCGTCAAAGCGCGCAAGGCTGCACAGGAGGCCGACCTCGTCGTGGTCAATCATCACCTGCTGCTTGCCGACCTCGCAATGAAAGAGGAGGGCTTCGTCGAGTTTCTGCCCGGCGCGGAGGCCATCATCATCGACGAGGCGCACCAGCTCCCCGATCTTGCCGTGCAGTTCTTCGGCGTCGCACTCGGCACGCGGGAGCTCGAACGCGTGCTGGACGATCTTCGCGCGGCTACGATGGCGTTTGCCGACGCCGAATTCCAGCGTCGCGTCGACAAGCTGCAAACAGCAATCCGTGTGTTGCGTGCCGATGCGCCGCGCCAAGAAGGCCGCCACGAGCTCGGCGAGGTCATCGACGACATGCGCGACGCGCTGGACGGCCTCGCGCATGCGATGCACGACGTGCAGGTTGCCTTGGCCGAACTCGGCGACGCGTCGGTCGAGGTAGAGAAGGTTCACGAGCAGCTCACCGGCCTTGCGGAGCGGCTTGCAGTACTCGCGAGCGAGGAAAGCTGGGACGGCCTGCGCTGGGTTGAAGTGAATCCGCGCAGCCTGCGTATGCACCTGACACCGCTCGACGTGTCCGGCAAGATGAACGGACTCATCGAGAACGGTTTCCAGGCCTGGGTGTTCACATCGGCGACGCTCGCTATCGGTGAGGATTTTTCGCATTTCGCTGCTCGTCTGGGCGTTGGCGACGCGAGAGGGCTGACGTTCCCGAGTCCGTATCGCGTCGAGGAGAACGGGCTCATTTATCTGCCGCCCGGGCTGCCCCAGCCATCTGACCCCAATCACACCGGGGCAGTGCTGGACGCAGTGACGCCGCTACTCGAGCTGACAGAGGGCGGCATGTTCTGCCTGTTCACGTCGCATCGCGCATTAAACAACGCGAAAAAGTGGTTTCGGTCGAACAGGGTGGCACTTGGCGGTCGCAAGTTGCTGGTACAGGGTGACGCTCCGCGCGACGATCTTCTGAGGCGATTTCGCAAACTGGGCGACGCGGTGCTGCTCGGTACCGGCAGCTTCTGGGAGGGCGTGGACGTGCGCGGCCCAGCATTGAGCATCGTTGCGATTGACAAGCTGCCGTTCGCGTCGCCAGCCGATCCCCTCATGATGGCGCGCCTCGAGTTCATTCGTCGCGAGGGCGGCAACGGCTTCATGGATCACCAGCTGCCGCTCGCCGCACTCGCATTGAAGCAGGGCGCTGGCCGCCTGCTGCGCGACGACAACGACTTTGGTGTCGTTGTCCTTTGCGATCCGCGAATCACGGGCAAGCGATACGGCAAACGTTTTCTCGAGTGTCTTGCGCCGATGCCGAGTACCGCGTCGCGCGACGATGTCGCGTCTTTCCTTGCGGCGCATGAGCAGCGCGGCGCCGTCGCATGAAGCTCCTGGCCATCGATACGTCATCGCTCGCGTGTTCAGTCGCGCTGCAATCCGGCGGCCACATAGAAGAGCGCCACGAGGAACAGGAGCGCGAACACACACGCCTGCTCACACCGATGATCCGAGACGTGCTTGCCTCGAGCGGTGCCGCGTTGGCAGATCTCGATGCGATCGTACTGGGCAACGGTCCCGGTTCGTTCATCGGCATGCGCATTGCCGCCTCGGTGGCGCAGGGGCTTGCTCACGGATCGGGTACATTGATCGTCCCGGTTTCATCGCTGGCCGCCGTTGCCGCCGAGATCTTTGCTACGAGCGACGCCGCCGAGGTTGTCGTCGCGCAGGATGCGCATATGAATGAGGCGTACCTTGGCGTCTTCACGCGGGGACAGGATGATTTGCCCGAAGAACGTGTTCCGGAACGCCTGCAGTCACAGACTCGTATCGAAGAGCTCGACGAGGAACGGTCGGCGCCACGTGTCGCAGCGGGGTTTGGCTGGCGGCGGTATCCTGCTCTGCTAGAGGTCAATCGACCGGTCATTGGCAGGTTTGCGGACGTGCTCTATCCGCGTGCACGGTTCTTGCTCGGACTGGGCAAGGCTGGCGTGCGTTGCGGTGAAGCGATCGAGCCCGAGCACCTGGTGCCGGCGTATCTGCGCAGCAAAGTCGCGGAGAAACCGCGCGGCGTGGGGTCGTAACAGTTCTGTAATATACTGCTGCTGAAATGCGCCGTTTGGCAATTCAGAATCCAGCATGGCCTCGAAGAAGATACTAGTCGTCGACGATGAACAGGCGATTCGCGAGATGATCGCTTTCCATTTGTCACGTGCGGGCTATGATGTCATTGAGGCCTGCGACTGCCGCGAGGCACGTGAGGCCATCGCCGACCATCGGCCGGATCTCGCGCTGGTCGACTGGATGCTGCCCGATATCAGCGGACTCGAGCTGACCCGTATGCTCAAGCGCGAAAAGGACTATGAAGATCTCGCCATCATCATGCTGACGGCGCGCGCCGAGGAACGCGACAAGATCATCGGACTGGAGGGTGGCGCCGACGATTACATCACCAAGCCATTCTCGCCACGGGAGCTGGTCGCGCGCATTCAGGCCGTGCTGAGGCGAGCGAAAGCTGCCAATGACGAAGTCATCAACGCCGGTGTTCTCGAACTCGACGCAGCTGGACACAGGGTCCTGTCGAATGGCAAGGAAGTGAAGCTCGGGCCAACCGAGTACCGCTTGCTCAATTTCCTCATGACACATCCCGAGCGCGTGTACAGCCGCACGCAACTCCTCGACCGGGTATGGGGCGCCAACGTCTATGTCGAGGAACGGACTGTAGATGTGCACGTGCGCAGATTGCGCAAAGCGCTGGCCGAAGCCAGCGCCGACGGGTACATCCAGACCGTGCGCGGTGCCGGTTACCGATTCTCCACCCGTGATGTCTGACGCGGCGAAGAAATTCCTGAGTGGAATCGCACTCGTGCTCGTTGCCGGTACGGTAATCGGCTGGCTGTACGGACGAGCCGAGATGGGCTTGCTGGTTGCGGCCCTGGCAGCGCTGGCGTGGCAAGTTCGCCGGTTGCTCAACTTCGACAAGGCGTTGCGCACCGACGACTTCGAAGTCTTTCGCTACGGTGAGGGAATCTGGGAGCAAATGTTCTCGATGTTCCGCTTCGAACGCGACCGCGCGGCCCGCCGCAAGCTCGCCTACCGGCAGCTGTTGAAGGAGATTCGCAAGTCGACCAACGCCATGCCGGACGGTGCTGTGGTACTGACGCAGGAGAACGAGATCGTTACCTGCAATCGCGCCGCCAAGGCCCTGGCAGGTCTGAAGCGCAAGAAGGACCGCGGACAGCGAGTCGACAATATCCTGCGCGATCCCGAGTTGACCGCGTTGCTTCACGCTGATGACAAATCAAAGACTGCAGAAATTGCCTCACCGCTGGTTGACGGCAACTGGCTCGATTGCCGCGTCGTTCCGTACGGCGTGGACCAGAGATTGCTCTTGCTGCGTGACGTTACTGAGCGCACGCGCCTCAGCAAGATGCGCCGTGACTTTGTCGCCAACGCGTCGCATGAGTTGCGTTCTCCACTGACGGTCATCAGCGGTTATCTTGACGCGCTTTCGGACGATGAGCACATACCGCCAGGCTGGTCCAAGCCCCTGGAACAGATGCAAGGCCAGGCGCAGCGCATGCGAAAGATTCTCGGCGAACTGCTGGAACTGTCGCGACTCGAAGGTTCCAGTACCGTTGAGGAAGAGGACCATGTCGATGTGGTTGCTCTGTGCGAGAGCGCGAAGCAAGCGTTCGAAGGGCACGCGAATATCGCCAATATCGTAATCAACGCGGATTCCAAAGCGCGACTGAGAGGCAGCGCGGCCGAAGTTGAGACCGTGATCGTCAACCTGCTGTCGAATGCGGCGCGATTTACCCCGACACTCGGGACAATCACGCTGACCTGGCAATCGGGTGAGGACGGCGCGGATCTGATCGTCTCCGACACGGGTGAGGGCATCGACGCGGAGTTTATCCCTCGCCTGACAGAGCGCTTCTTCCGGGTGGACAAAGGCCGGAGCCGCGAGGACGGTGGCACCGGGCTTGGGCTCGCTATCGTGAAGCACGTCCTGGCGCGCCACGACGCGGAGCTGATCATCCGCAGTGAGCCCGGTGAAGGCAGTGAGTTTCGTTGCCATTTTCCCGCCGATCGCCTCGTTGTTTCCCCGCCCGTCGCACTGTCATAAAACTGCAATATTCCTGTCATATAAGCGACATGTCGCGTCATTAACGTGCCGCTAACCTGTTCGTAACCTGAAAGAAATATAGAGCTGCACGCTCTTGCTTGGGGATAGATTCAATGAAAGTACGTATTTTGCTGGCGACGGCTCTGGCCGCTTCGCTCGTCGTGTCCGCGCCCGCTGCTGCGCAGGAAAGCTGGGCCGATCGCATCAAGTTCAAGGGCGACGTTCGACTGCGTCACGAGACGATCGACGAGGACGGTGAGGAAGAAAGAGCTCGCATGCGCTTTCGCGCACGCCTCGGCCTATCGACCAATGTGAGCGACAACGTCAAGTTCGTTTTCCAACTGGCAACCGGCGGTGACAATCCTGTGTCAACCAATCAGTCGTTCGACAGCGGTTTTTCGACCAAGGACATCGGTGTCGACCTTGCCTATGTTGACTGGAAGATCTCGGACAGTGTGAACCTCTACGGCGGCAAGATGAAAAACCCGATGTACCGGGCCGGCAGCGTGCCGCTCATCTGGGACGGTGACCTGAACCCCGAGGGACTTGCGGTCAAGTTCTCGCAGGGCGGCTTCTTCGGCACGGCGGGTGGTTTCTCGGTCGAAGAGCGCGGAAGTTCGGATGATTCCCTGCTCTATGTTGTGCAGGCCGGCTACAAGTTCAAGATCGGCGACAATGCCAGCCTGACCGCGGGTGCCGGCTACTTC
>JAAUYD010027426.1_pt1 | contig 12574 bp, 14 predicted proteins | sample 7278101 | NCBI WGS metagenome assembly JAAUYD01 (sample SAMN14350128, study PRJNA611818) | marine sediment metagenome | isolation source: surface marine sediment (0.6m) | place: French Polynesia: Moorea | collected 2018-08 | reverse complement strand
GGGTTGGGAATGACGATGGATCCTGAATCGAGTTCAGGATGACGTTTAAAAAGAGTCCGCAGTTCGGCTTTGCCGAACTGCGGACTGTTGTATGAATCAAGCCCCTGAGATTCGAGCCTGATTCACCCGCCCCCTATTTCCCAGCAGATGTCGGAACGGAAAACTGAATCATGTCGGGTCAACCGCCGGTTCGGCGGTTGCGGCACCAGGCCGTCAGCACTACAGCGGTCCAGACCACCAGGCCAACCATTACCGCGGTAGGAAATCGGCCGCTGTGGATCAACCAGATGTCGTATGCCAGGCAGGCACTTCCGGCCAGGACACTGAGTATGAGGTTGAACGCTTTGATGTTGCGATTCCTGATTAACCACCCTTACTCACAATTACCAGCGGGTTGCAAAAAAGTTGGTGGAAAATCGCAAAAATTTTTTATTTTTTGTTTTTCAGTCGGTTAGCGCCAACAATCCCCTGCTTTTCAGACCCCGCATTGGCCAGCGGAATTAACCACCGCCGGGCAGGTCAAAACCATTAGTGCTAATATTTCGGCAGGTAGATCATGATGTTTGCCGTACGAACACTGCTGTTGCTCCTCCTCCCGACCCTGGCCGTGGCCACCGAGAGCATGACCAGCAAATCCATTATCGGTCCCCAGAACACCTTCCTGGCCGACGGCGCCAGTGCCCTGATGTCCGGTGACTATGCCGAGGGCGTACGCCTCACGGAGATCGGGCTGCGCTTCGCCGGCAGCAACAGGGACCGTGGCGCGGCCCATAACAACCTCTGCGCCGGCCTGATGAAAATGGATCAGCTGGAACTGGCCCTGGAGCATTGCGACACAGCGCTGAGTATCAATCCCAACGACTGGCACGCCTACAGCAACCGCGCCGGCGTCCTGCTGCAGATGGATCGGCTGGAGGAAGCCGAGGAAGCCGTGGAAAAAGGCCTGGCCATTCGGCCGAACTCCCGCACCCTGCTGAAAATCCTGGACGTTGCCCGAAGCATGCGGTATCGCCCCCAGGTCAGTGTAGTCGACGAGCGGTGACCTTCCCCTGCCGGCTCGCCGGTTTGCTGCTCACCATGTGGCTGGGCAGTACATTCGCATCCCCAGAGGTCCGTATTCTCGGGAGCGACCAACCCCCGGAGATTGCCCCGGTGCTGGTGGCATCCCACACGCCGGAATACCCACGCGAGGCCATCCGCGCCGAAATCGGAGGCCTGGCCACAGCGTGCTTCACGATCACCCGCAAAGGCAGGGTCAGGGATGTGGTTGTGGTGCAATCCTCTAACGAACTTTTCCGCAAACCCGTCATCAAGGCCATCCGCAAGTCCAGGTACACGCCGGCGAAGCACAACGGCAAGCCCGTGGCGGCACAGCTGTGCCGCACCTACCGCTTCAGCCTGGAGGAGCGTTGATCCATCCGCTATTCGTCCATCCATGGACGAATAGCGGTCGTTTCGCAAAAACGCGGTTTTGCTTTACTTTTGTTCGCCCCAAGATCGCACCTCCCTGTACGACTTGGGGACGTGATTGGAAAATGCGATTTCCCAATCACTCACGGCCTACGGCCGTTGGCACATCCATGTGCCAAGTGGCTTGGTTGAAATTTTCCGACCGCAAACCTGGGCTTCACCAGCGCGCGGAGCGCGCGTTTCCCAGGCCGCGTCAGAGGCCGTTCCCCAGCGCCCGAAGGGCGCGTTTCCTAGCGCCCGAAGGGCGCGTTTCCTAGCGCCCAAAGGGCGCGTTCCCCCAATAGTCCAATAAAACCGCACCTCTCCCCTCCGGGTATGCCCTTAGTAATATTGACCTAAAACGTATAAAATTTTATATTTTCTACACACTATTTAATTCGGATCATTTAAAACCATGTCTAAGCAACCCACCTCCTCTCAACGCACCGTCCTGCTGCAGCGAGCCTATGCACGCCTGCTGGCGGAGCGTTGGCTGGGCAGGCTGGGTAGTCGTCTGGCGGCATGGTTGAAGCTGCAACTGGAATGGCCAGAGGGAAAGGGCCAGTAAGGAGACCATCGATGGAAAAGCGTAGCTACGGCGACATCATGAGCGAAGTATTTCAGAGCCCGCTGGTAGAGAAATTTCAAACACGGGTGCGGCGACGGTCATTGGTTATCAGCATGGGCTTGTGGATGGCGGGCATCACCGCGCTCTGCCTGCTGTTACCCCAGGCCTGGTGGCTTTGGGGTCCGCTGTTCCTGTTGTTTTTCCCCCTGGCTTCGATGATCAATATGTCCGTCCGCGGGGTTACCGAGATTCCCATCAGCCACCTGGACGACCGCCTGGCCCAGCTGCGCGCCCGGGCGTTTCACGACGCCTACTACATCGGCGTGGTGCTGGCGCTGATTGGAGGCATAGTTCTCCAGGAGTATCTGTTCGCAACCGTCGGCGAGTCACGACCGTTGCTCAGCATTGTCCCTATCGGCGGCATGCTGGGCGGATTCCTGTTCGGCCTGCCCGCGGTGATGCTGGCGTGGCGGCTGCCCGACGAACCCGAGCATGAAGAGGCCGCCCATGGGTAAAAGCGAAAAAGCCCGGGTCTACACCCGGCTGCCCATGCTCCGGGCGGAACGCAGCCTGTCGCGCAAGGAATTGGCCGAGATTCTCAGCGTGCACTACCAGACCATCGGCTACATCGAGCGGGGCGAATTCGTGCCCTCGCTGGAAATCGCCCTGAAGGCAGCCGAGTACTTTGGGCTGCCGGTCGAGGCCATCTTCTCCCTCAAACCCTTCGAGCCGCTGAATGCGGCCAGCCTGGCCGGCGGCTGAGGTTATCCGCGACAGGACACAGGCAGCTGGTTTTCCGGGATGTCCGGGCTGTAGCAGGTCCACTCCAGGCCGCCCTCGCCTTCCGAGGCTTCCAGGTGCAGCGATTTACCCTGCAGGGCTTTCTTGGCCCCCGCACTGAAGTAGATGCTGATCACGCCGTCTTCGTAGTAAACGTCCCGGCTGGCGGACGAAGCCTGCCCCAGTGCTTCGGTCAATGACTCACCAGCAGCGGGTAAGGTGCCGTTTGCATAGTAGGACTCCGACACCTGCTCCCTGACCAATCCTGCCGCCGACAGCGCTCCGGACACGGCAGCCCGGGCCTCATAGTCCACGTAAGCCGGGATGGCGATGGCAGCCAGGATGCCCACCACGGCGACGCTGGTCATGGTGTTGCCGGCAATCACCGCCTCCAGGGGTGAAACCTCGTAGTCCAGCTGCAGACGCAACGCCGACTCACTGGAATCGATGCGGAATCCCAGCCGGCCTTCCTCGGCCAGACCGGCATCGGTCCAGATCGGCATGGCAAAGGGATCCAGCTCAGCACCCGCCATGTCTCCCATGAACAACAGCATCTGCAGGTAGAAGTGATAGATGTTGCGCGACACGTTGCGGGTCCGCGCCGCACCTCCGATCACCGTATGGGACCAGTCAATCTGCAGGCTGTCTCCGATCCAACGGCCCACGTCCACAGGATCATCCAGGCTGTGCCGGGCCATCAGCACCTGGGGCACACTGGCACCCACGCTGTAGCGCCCCTCGTCGACCCAGAAGACGTGCTCCCGCAGGTTGCCGAAAACCTGTTTGACCACCGGGGGGATCACCGTGTCGGGCAGAGTGTCCGTTTCCAGCAGGGTCATGGTGTTCATGGGCCAGTGATACAGCGTCTGGCCGCCGATGTTGCGCTGCTGGATCGGAGATCCTGTCTTTTCTACCAGCGCGGCCGTCATCTCGTCATGGGCCGCGCGGTCGCGGATTTCGTATGCGACCCAGTAGCCAGCCCGGTCCGACACCAGCATTATATCGGGTCCGTAACCGACCAGGATCCTGGCCGAGTCAAATCCCAGGTATTGATCCACCAGGTCCTTGAATCCTGCAAGTTCCTTGCGAGCGCTGTCGCTGTCCTCGGACTGGGCCAGGACGTAATCCAGCGCCTGCTCGAACTCCTGCTGGGTCGGCAAAACAATTCGGACGGCAAAGTCCGGCACGCCCGCGCTGGTCACGTCCGGCACGCCTGAAACCACCGGCAGCAGCTGGCGGAATCCCACCCGGGGCATCTGCAGGTGGGCCACCAGGCTGGCTTTGCCGCCGCTGGCGACGGAACCCAGGTACAGGTAATCCAGCTGGTCCAGCCCCGTGGCGCTGACCATGGCGGCCTGCTCGGGAGGCGCCATGGGCGCAACCATGGGCCAGATCCGATCCATGTCCACCCAGACCGCCAGGCCGCGCCCGACGGCGTCCAGCCCGGATTCATGCTGGCGAAGGGGCGACTCGGTCTCCGGGCCGTCGGTCATGGCGGTCAGGCTGTCCTGGGTGGCGGATGCGCCGGACAGCATGGACAGGCGGCCGCTGGCCTCACTGAAGTGCATGTACAGCGGCATGGGGCCGGCAAAGAGCGTCATGTAGCCCGCGTCGTCCATGGGGGTCAGGACCCGCACCTGCTGGGGATTCAGGGCGGTCAGTTGCTCGATCAGCTGGCCAAATCCGGCCCGGTCCACGCCCTCCAGGGTGGTGCCCATCAGCACGTTGGGCACAAACGAACCGTCCGGCGGAATCAGCGCGGCCACTTCCAGCGGCGTGCTCATTTTCTCCAGCAGCAGCTGCACCGGGCCGATGGCCTGGGCCGGAAGCAGGTTCCAAAGGTTGTTGGACAATCCCTGCTTGATGGCCTCGAGCTGGCGCAGGTTTTCTTCCTGGGCCTGGGCGTTGTGCAGTCCGTCTTCCTTGGGCTCAAACAATGCGTTCCACAGGCTGGGAATGCGCAGGTAGCCCACGGTTTCCGGCGGCAGCCGGTCGATCAGCCAGGCCGCTTTGGGTACAGACTTCAGCGGCAGTGTCGCCGACCCTGACGGTTCAGTATCAGATTTCTGGCAGGCCGCCAGGAATACTGCGGCGGCGCACAGAATGATGGTGGTGGTGCGATGGTAGGTCATGGGCTGCTCTCGGAAATCCTGCTGGCGCGTAGTCTAGCGGCAGCGAGGGCTGCCGCAAACGCCAAATTGAAAGTTCCTGTCAACCTGTCGGCTCCGCTTGCGTTACATGCAGAAGCACAGGAGTGGCCAATGCATTTCGAAATCCGAGCTCTGATCAGCGTGCTGGCGGCTTTGCTTGCCGCCAGCTGTGCCGCCAACGGTCCCAATCGCAGCTATCCGCCAGGTTCTATCGGAGCAAGCCTGAAAGCCCAGTCAGGCACCGTGATGGCCGTCGAAACCGTCATCGTGGAAGCTAATCACTCGGTGGTGGGAACCCTTGGTGGCGCCGCCGTGGGCAACAGCCTGGGCCGGACCGTGGGTGGCGGCAGCGGCAGGCGGGTTGCAGGCGCCGTGGGCGCCGTCGCGGGCGCCGTGGCCGGGCGGGCGGCGGAAAAGCACTGGACCCGTCAGACTGCCGCGGAGGTCACTGTAAAACTGGACAACGGCGGCGTCATTGCCGTAATCCAGGACCTGGACGCATCACTCAGCCCCGGTGACCGGGTGCGGGTATTGCGGGGCCGCCGAACCAGCCAGGTCATTGCGATCTAACCCTTCCTGACCACTTTTTACGCAGTTTTTCGACAGCCTGCGTCCCATGAATGGGGTTTTTCACCTCCGGCCAGACGCCGCGCAGTCCCTGCCCTCGATATTGGTCAGGCGATCGAGGGTCAGGCTGCCGCTGCCGTTGGCACCAAAATCGTAGTCCGCCTGGAACAGCCCGCACTCCACCGCCGTGAAAGTCATGCTGCCGAAGTCATTGCGGCTCGCGGTGTTGTCAGAAAAGTCCAGGAACGGCAGACCGGAAACCTCCTGCATGGTCAGGGTGATGCTGCTGGCCCCGGGCTCGTAAAAATCAACGCCCACCAGCCAGCGGGGACTGCCGCTGGCGTCAAAGGTGAACCAGGCGATGAAAACGAAAGAGCCGCTTTCGTTGGATCCCACGGTGACAAAAAACCCCTGATCGTTAAGCCCCTGTACCACGTAAGTGCCGGACAGTGATCCATCAATGGCAATGCTGTTGGACTGCACCGGCGGACCGTCGCTGATCAGGAAAACGCCGGACTCCACGCCCAGGGAACCGGCCACATATATGTTGCCGCGTTGATCCTCGCCGAAGGTGGTCACGTTGCTGAGCGTGCCCGTGTCCAGCAGCAGCTGGTTCTGGAAACTGCTGCTGTCCAGTCCCCAGACTCTCCCGGTGCAGGAATCCCCGTAAACATAGAGGCCCTGCAGCGCGGGGTCGTCCGGGCCACGGTACACCTGGCCGCCGGTTATCGAGCAGTCGCCGGCGGAGTGGTCGTACGTGAACGCCGGCACCACCGTGCCGTCGCAGCTGCCGCTGACGCATCCTTCGAACAGCGCCCAGCCGTAATTCTCACCGCCGCCGGAACTGGCCGGCTGCACATTGATTTCCTCGATGTTGTCCTGTCCCACGTCAGCGATAAACAGGTCACCGGTCATGGAATCGAAAGCCATGCGCCAGGGATTTCTCAGGCCATAAGCCCAGATTTCGTCCCGGGCGTCAGCCTGACCCAGGAACGGGTTATCCGGCGGCACCGAGTAGCCGCTCTCCTGGCTGACGTCGATGCGAATCAGGCTGCCCAGCAGCGTCCTCAGGTCCTGGCCGTTGCCGAACGGGTCATTGGCATCACCGCCGTCGCCGATGCCCAGATAGAGCATGCCGTCGGGACCGAACTCCAGACGGCCGCCATTGTGGTTGGTAAAGGGCTGCTGCTCGGTCAGAAGCACTTCGGCGCTCTCGGGATCCGCCACGTCGGCATCGTCCGACACCCGGTAGCGGGCGATGGTGGAGAATCCGGACAGGTCGGTGTAGTAGACGTAAAACACGCCGGACTGGGCATAGTCCGGCGGGAAGGCCATGCTAAGCAGGCCCTGTTCCCCTGAGCGGGAGATGATGGACCGGATGTCCAGGAACGGTGTGGCCAGCAGTGAACCGTTGCGGTAGATCTCGATAAACCCGAACTTGTTCACCAGGAACAGGCGGTTGCTGCCGTCCCCGGCGTGCTTGATATCGGTCACCGAGGCCCGGTCAGAGATTCGGGTCAGCTGAAGATCAATCTGAGCGTGGACACTGGCGGACAGCAGGATCAGGCAGAGAAACAGGATCGGTCGCACCATGAATACTCCTGAGAAAGTGGGCTACGAGGAACATCGTAGCACCGGAGTGGTCCGAGGCAACCGCCGGGACGGACCGACGGTGGCCGAAGCCACCGTCAGCAGGTTGGTTCAGGCGGTACCCTTGATCAGTGCCACGGTGGCCGAGTAGGAATCCTGGTCGGCCGCTTCATCGTAGGCCAGGGGCATGCCGTACTGCTCACCGCGACCGGTGGCCGCTGGATTGGTGAACCCGTGCACCACCCCGGGATAACTCTTGACCGAGTAATCCGCCCCGGCTGCCTGCATTTCCGACTCGAAGGCCTGCAGGATTTCCGGCGTCACCATGGGATCGTCTGCCCCGTTGAACACCGCGACCTTGCCGCCGAAGGCGCCCGCCTGCATCGGCGTCTGGGTCTCCAGCAGACCATGGAAGCTGGCCACGGCCTTGAGGTCTTTTCCGGCCCGGGCCATACCGAGCACCACGGCACCGCCGAAGCAGTAGCCAATGGCGCTGATGTTGCCGGCATCCGCCTCCGGCTGCTGGCCGAGGGTCGCCACGGCAGCGTCGAAGCGCTGTTCTATGGCGCCAGCCTGGCCCATCACGGCATTCATCAGCTCACCGGCTTCGTCGGGGTTGCCGCCGACCCGGCCGTCGCCGTACATATCCAGCGCAAACGCCGCGAAGCCTTCGCCGGCCAGCTGGCGAGCCCGGGTTTTCACGTAGTCATCGTGCCCCCACCACTCATGGACCACGACCACGCCGGGTCTCGGTCCGGCGGTTGCGTCATCCCAGGCCAGGTATCCCTTGAAGGACTGATCCCCAATCTGATAGTCAATTTCTCGCGTCTGTACCGTCATGTCTAAACCTTGCATCACATCCAAATATCCGAAGCACGGATTGTATGGGCAAACCGCTCCCCACCCAACAACATGCCCAACAACCCGCCCAACAACTCACCCAAATCCTCGTCCCTGCGCTGGCATTCCACGTGGCATCCGGCCATGCATTGTGGACATAATCCGGCATGCGGATCGTCTCCCACACCTGCTCCAACACGGAAATCCTGTGCGCGCTGGGCCTGGCCGACCAGCTGGTGGCGGTGGACGACCATTCGGACTATCCCGCCGAGGTGGTCAGGAAACTGCCCCGGATCGGCCCTGACCTGACGGTGGATGTGGATCGTATCCTGGCACTGAACCCGGACCTGGTAGTGACCTCCCTCACCCTGCCGGGTCATGAGGAGGGCCTGGAGCGGATGCAGCAGGCGGGTCTGCCGCTGCTGGTACTGGAACCAAAATCCCTGGACGACGTTCCCCGGGATATACAGACCATTGCCGATGCCCTGGGGGTTTCCCAACGCGGCCGGGAACTGGCAGAGGAGTTCCGGACCGCCATGACACCCCAGCAGCTGGACTGGCAGCCCGCCATCCTGGTGGAGTGGTGGCCCAAGCCGGTCATCGTGCCCGGGCGGGACTCCTGGGTGACCGCCATGATCGAGCTGGCGGGTGGCCGCAACCCGTGGCAGCACAATCCCGTCAAGAGTGAACCGGTCTCTGATGCAGAGGTTTTACGCGCCCGGCCCGACGCGGTGGTGATCAGCTGGTGTGGTGTCCCCTTCGCCAAGTACCGGCCCGAGGTGGTCCGACGGCGCGAAAGCTGGGCCGCCACCCCGGCGCTGCGCCGGGACCAGGTGTACTGCGTGTCAGAAGAGCACCTGGGACGCCCCGGGCCCCGGCTGTTGGAGGGTTTGACGCAACTCAAGCACATTGTCGCCAATGTCAACCAAATGGGCCCCTCGGACCATTAACGGTCAAAGCGAGGATAAACCATGACGGACCCTTCCATCGACAGCAGGCTGACCCACGCCGCTCAATCCTACCGGCGCATCGGCTACACCGGTCCGGCCCTGGATAGGAGCCGGCTGAACGATGTAGCGTCGGAGTCCGGGCGGAACTGGCTTCCCGCAGGATTGATCACCGCAACAGCCGCCCTGGTGCTGATGGTGCTGGTGATTCGAGATCCCGGCTTGGGCAGTGGCGGCTTTGGCCAGGACTTTGTCGAGAGCCAAAGCCCTTACCAGGCGCTGGACCTGGCTCGCAGGGCCCTCGAGCGCGGCGGCGAACCTTCGGTGGAAGATGGCGAGTTGCACCAGGGACCTGGCGCGTTCCGGCTGCCGCCGGTGCCGCGCCGGGCCAGTGGCTTCGCCCCGGAACCTTCCCAGGCAAAACCCGGCGAAGTGTCCTGAGCCTTTATGCCGTTACCCGAATGCTGTTGATGAATGGACCCATTAAGCAGGACGGCCAGGGCAGCGACGACTGGGATCTGGCCAACCAGGCCAGGACCGACCCCCAGAGCCTGGACCTGCTGTTCCGGCGTCACCGGGACTTTGTGTACCGGGCCATCTGGGCTCAGGTTGGACACAAAGCGGTTGCCGAGGACCTGACCCAGGAGGTTTTCATCCGGGTCGCAACCGGCCGCAGGAAACTGTTCCGACGGGCGGCCTTCAGAACCTGGCTGTACCGGGTGGCCGCCAACCTGGTGCGGGATCATCGGCGTAAACACCGGTGGGAACTGGACGACTCGGGTCTCGAGGGCCAGGTCGGCGAGTCCAGCCAGCAGAATCTGATGGACATCCTGAAGGCCATTGACAGGCTGGCCCGTCGACAAAGAGAGGTGGTTCTGCTGCGGATCCTTGAGGGGATGAGCACCGAGGAAACCGCCGACCTGCTGGGAATAAGCCAGGGTTCGGTGAAGACCCACCTGCACCGCGGCCTGGAGCACCTGAAAACTGAATTGAGCTGACCTGAACGAGGAGAGCAATGAAACTGAGCAAACTGATACTTCCCATGACCCTGTGCGCGGCCCTGACCACCGTGGCCTGGCCGGCCCAGGGCCAGCAGCCCGATGAAGCCATGCAGTTCGTCGAACTGATGAGTGAATACATGGACCTGGCCGACAAGGTGGTGTCCACGGCCGAGACGCCCGAAGGTGCAGTCTTCATGGCCATCGAGGGAATTTTCGAGGTCTACGAGCAGCGAAGGGACGCACCGGGCGCCGTCCGGCATCTGAATCGAATCCTTGAAGCCAACCCGGACAACCAGACCGTGCGCAACCTGGTGCGCTTCAAACTGCGTGACATCCACAAGGAAACCGGCGACCTGGACAAGGCCCTGGAGCAGTTGGACCTGGTCATCAAGGAAAACACCTGAACCCACGGGCGCGGGCCGGTCGGTCCGCGCCACCTGCCTGCGCATCCCGCGGTCCGGGCGCCGCGTCATCCGGCTGAACGCCCGCCGCCGGTTTATGTCTATAATTGCAACAACGTAGCACTTCGTAGGTTCACACCGATGAACAGAGCCTTGGCGCTGCTGGCGCTCGCCCTGTATGCGGCCGCCGGACTGGCGACAGACGAGCTTGAAGCCCGATCCCAGGCCCAGCGCCTGCTGCTGATGACCTCGGTACTGCCCTCCCAGGCGGTGCTGGCGGAACTGGAACGCTTTTCCGATGACCGCAGCATACCGCTGGAGACCCGGGAGGCGGCCCTGCGGCAGTACGTGCTGTCGCTGCGTGATGAGCCACCTGACGCCGTCAACTGGCAGGCGGCGGAACTTCTGTCCCGCTATCGGGAACGCGCCCTGGTCAGTCATTCTCATTCGCTGCAAAACGCGGTGCCCGTGCACAACGTAGCCGCCCCCGCCCGGGGTACCCTGAACGTCTGGACCCGCAAGCTGGAGCGCTCAGCCGGTGAACTGGCCCTGGCCAACCAGGACTACGGCTATTTCAGCAGCCTGTCTGCAAACCACATGCAGGTAGTGGCCGGTGCCGCTGACGCTCTGAAACATGCGCCGGTGCAACTGCTGGAGCCCGCCATCCCTCACCTGATCGCCGCGGTGACCCGGGAACCGGCCCTGGCCCCGATCATGCTGGCTGCCGCAGCGAATCTGTCCGACCCGGACCTGACGGCTGTTGCGCTGGAGTTCCTGGAAGGCGCGGACCGTTTCCGGACCGTGCTGGAGCTCGACGGGATTATCGGTCCGGATGCCGCCCGGGCCTGGTGGCTCAAGTCCCTCGACTCCGGGCCCGACCAGGCCGCCGCCATTGCCGCCCTGGGCCGGATGGCTGCCGATGACCCCGATGTGTCGGAGGAACTGTTCACGCTGATGGGCGACGCAGACCTCGGCGCGGCCGCTGCCCTGGCCCTGGGCAAAAGCCAGGCACCGGGGCTGGTTGACCGGGCAGCAGAGCTGCTCAAGTCAGATCAGCCGATGCTGGCGGCTCGGGGCCGGCTGATGCTGCAAAGCCATGGCGGCCGCCAGGCCCTGCAGATTCTGGAGCGGCAACCATGAAGCGCCGGACGATCGTACTGGGCGCATTGCTGTGGTGCGGCGCCGCTGCCTCCCAGAGCGTGATCGAATGGACCGAGCAGCCTGGCATTCTCGGCCTGGGATTCCCGGTACCGGAACCCGTGGACACCCCGCTGCCCTTTGACGGTTTTCGCAGCTACAACGGCCTGTTGACCCGGCACCAGGATTTCATGCTCAATCACGAATTCATCGCTGGTGAGGTGGTGGGGAATTCCGAGGCCGGCAGGGATATCTGGGCCTACCGGTACAGCGACGCCGACAGCATTACCGTGACGGGTCTGCCGGAACCGGCCATCTACACCCAGGGCGGCATTCATGCCCGGGAATGGCAGTCGCCGGAAGTGCTGACCGGCATCATGGAGCACCTGGTGGCCAATGCCGGCGACCAGTGGCTGCACCGCTACCTGCTGGACAACATGAACATGGTGCTGCTGCCGGTACTCAACGTGGACGGCTACCTGCAAACCCAGCGTTTCCCGCGCCAGGTCTACCTGGAAGGCTCAGCCCCCCGGGACGGGCGCATGCGCCGGAAAAACATGCTGGGCGTGGATGAAGACATCAACACCTCCGGCGACCGGCTGCTGGGGGTGGACCTGAACCGCAACAGCCCGCCGTTCTGGGCCACCAACTCCGGCGCCAGTTCCAGCGACCCGGGCTCCATTGTCCACCACGGTTCCGGGCCGCATTCGGAGCCTGAGAGCCTGGCCATGGTGGCGGCGGCCCGGCTGGGGCCAGAGGACCGGCTGCGCATGTACACCGACGTCCACTCTTTCAGCCAGGTGCACTTCTCGGTCAATACGAACAACACCCGGCGCAACGTGATCCAGCGCAACCTGCTGGGGGATTTTTCCAGCTTCCATGCCCAGCTGGAGGGCGGCAAGGTCTACATCGACCGGCCCAGCGACGCCCGCCAGGGCCAGGCCATCGGTTCCACCGATGAGTTTTTTGCAGTCACCTACGCCGTTCCCTCCTGGACCCTGGAAATTGAGCCGTCCGGAACGCTGAGCCCCGACGCCCACCCTTCGCTGCCGGGTTGCGGCGCGGACTACGGCGGCTTTGCCAGCAACTGCCACGACGGATTCATCCTGCCCGAGTCCGAGATCCGCCGGGTCCGGGAAAACCT
>JAAUYD010291316.1_pt1 | contig 12577 bp, 9 predicted proteins | sample 7278101 | NCBI WGS metagenome assembly JAAUYD01 (sample SAMN14350128, study PRJNA611818) | marine sediment metagenome | isolation source: surface marine sediment (0.6m) | place: French Polynesia: Moorea | collected 2018-08 | reverse complement strand
GGCGGCTGCTGCGGAACCACCCCCGACCACATCCGCGCGATCGCCGCGGCCGTCGAGGGAGCCGCCCCGCGCGCCCTTCCCGACGCGGGCTCGCCCGCGACCCTGCTCTCGGGCCTCGAGCCCCTGCGCATCCGACCCGACTCCAACTTCATGATGATCGGCGAGCGCACCAACGTCACCGGCTCGGCGCGCTTCCGCCGGCTGATCAAGAGCGACGACTTCGATGCCGCCCTCGACGTGGCCCTCGACCAGGTCCGCGGCGGGGCCAACCTGCTCGACGTCAACATGGACGAGGGCATGCTCGACTCCGAGCAGTGCATGACGCGCTTCCTGAACCTGATCGCCTCGGAGCCGGAGATCACGCGCATCCCGGTCGTGGTCGACAGCTCGAAGTGGTCGGTGCTGCTGGCCGGCCTCAAGTGCATCCAGGGCAAGGGCGTGGTCAACTCGATCTCGCTCAAGGAGGGCGAGGAGGACTTCCTCGAGAAGGCCCGGATGATCCGACGCTTCGGTGCCGCGGTCGTGGTGATGGCCTTCGACGAGACGGGCCAGGCCGACACCACCGAGCGCAAGGTCGAGATCTGCGAGCGGGCCTACCGGCTGCTCACCGAGCAGGCCGACTTCCCGCCCGAGGACATCATCTTCGACCCGAACATCCTGGCCATCGCCACCGGCATCGAGGAGCACGCCGACTACGCGGTGAACTTCATCGAGGCCACGCGCATCATCAAGGAGCGCTGCCCGGGCGTACACGTGAGCGGCGGGGTCTCGAACCTCTCGTTCTCGTTCCGGGGCAACGACCCGGTGCGCGAGGCGATCCACGCGGCCTTCCTGTACCACGCGATCCAGGCCGGCATGGACATGGGCATCGTGAACGCCGGCCAGCTCGGGGTCTACGCCGACATCCCGAAGGACCTCCTCGAGCACGTCGAGGACATCCTCTTCAACCGCCGCGAGGACGCCACCGAGCGCATGGTGGAGTTCGCCGACACCGTGCGCGGCGACGGCAAGAAGCGCGAGGTCGACCTCTCCTGGCGCGAGGCGTCGGTGCAGGAGCGCCTCTCCCACGCCCTGATCCACGGCATCGTCGACTTCATCGAGGACGACACCGAGGAGGCCCGGCAGCAGTACGACCGCCCGCTCCACGTGATCGAGGGCCCGCTCATGGACGGCATGAGCGTCGTGGGCGACCTCTTCGGAGCCGGCAAGATGTTCCTGCCCCAGGTGGTGAAGAGCGCCCGCGCGATGAAGCGCGCCGTCGCCTACCTCGAGCCCTTCATGGATGCCGAGAAGGAGGGCGCCGCCACCAGCAAGGGCAAGATCGTGATGGCGACCGTCAAGGGCGACGTCCACGACATCGGCAAGAACATCGTGGGCGTGGTGCTTCGCTGCAACAGCTACGAGGTGATCGACCTCGGCGTGATGGTGCCGGCGGAGACCATCCTGAAGACGGCCCGGGACGAAGGGGCCGACCTGATCGGACTCTCCGGCCTGATCACGCCCTCCCTCGACGAGATGGTGCACGTGGCCCAGGAGATGGAGCGCCAGGGTTTCGACCTGCCGCTCCTGATCGGGGGCGCGACGACGAGCAAGCAGCACACGGCCGTCAAGATCGCCCCGCGCTATGCGCAGCCGACCGTCCACGTGAACGACGCCTCTCGGGCGGTGGGCGTGGTCTCGAAGCTCCTCGACGACGAGGGACGCCGCGAGCTCGACGCCGCCAATCGCGAGACCCAGGAGCGGCTGCGGAACCTGCACGCCAGCCGGCAGGAGAAGCCGCTCGTGCCCATCGCGGCCGCACGCGAGGGAGCGCCGAAGCTCGGCTTCGGGGCGGAGGAGACCGCCCTGCCCTCGTTCTTCGGGCGCCGCGAGCTGCGTGACTTCCCGTTGCAGGAGCTGGTCCCCTACATCGACTGGACCTTCTTCTTCTCGGCCTGGGAGCTGAAGGGCCGCTACCCGAAGATCCTCGAGCACCCGAAGTACGGCCCCCCGGCTCGGGAGCTCTACGAGAACGGCACGGCCCTGCTCCAGCGGATCATCGACGAGAAGCTGCTCACGGCGCACGGCGTGTACGGCTTCTGGCCGGCCGCGAGCGACGGCGACGACGTGGTCCTGTTCGAGGACGAGGCGCGCCGGATCGAGGCCGCCCGCTTCCCCATGCTGCGCCAGCAGCGGGCGCAGGACGACGCTCCCCTGCGGAGCCTGGCGGACTTCGTCGCCCCGAAGGAGAGCGGCGTCCCGGATGCCGTGGGCGCCTTCGCCGTCACGGCGGGCATCGGTGCCGAGGCCCTGGCCGAGGCCTTCGAGAAGGACCACGACGACTACTCCGCGATCCTCACCAAGGCCCTCGCCGATCGCCTGGCCGAGGCCTTCGCCGAGGCCCTGCACCAGCGCGTGCGGCGCGAGTGGGGCTACGGGGCCGACGAGGATCTCTCGAACGAAGACCTGATCGCCGAGCGCTATCGCGGCATCCGGCCGGCCTTCGGCTACCCGGCGTGCCCCGACCACACCGAGAAGCCCCGGCTCTTCGAGCTGCTCGGGGCGCCCGAGCTCGGGATCGATCTCACCGAGAGCATGGCCATGACTCCGGCCGCCAGCGTGAGCGGCCTGTACTTCGGCCACCGCGATGCCCGCTACTTCACGGTGGGCGCGATCGGCCGCGACCAGGTCGAGGACTACGCACGGCGCAAGGGGATCGAGGTCGGCGTCTGCGAGCGCTGGCTCGCGCCCAACCTGGGCTACGACCCCGACGATCGCTGAGGCGCGTCTCCGACGCCGCTCGATGGGGGACCGATCCGGGCAACTTGCCTAGGATGACGGCCGTGTCGTCCTCGCCCCATCGCCCCGAAGCCGTGCTCTTCGACGCGGCGGGGACGCTGATCGCGCTGCGCGAGCCCGTCGGCGTGGTGTACGCCCGCATGGCGGCCGAAGTGGGCGCGAGCTTCCCGGCCTCGCGAGTCGAAGAGGCCTTCGCACGCGTGTTCCGCGCCGCCCCGCCCAATGCACATCCCGAGCTCGCTCCGGCCGAGCGACCCGCAGCGGAGAGGCGCTGGTGGCACGCGCGGGTCCGCGAGACCTTCAAGGCCGCCGACCAGATGGTGCGCATCGCCGACTTCGAGCGCCTCTTCGACGCACTCTTCGACTACTTTGCGGGAGTCTCGGCCTGGGAGCTGCGCCCCGGCACCCGCGCGACCCTGGAGGACCTGGGCACGCGCGGAGTGCGGCTCGCGGTGCTCTCCAACTTCGACCACCGCCTGCCGCGACTGCTGGAAGCACTCGGCATCCGGGATGCGTTCGAGCGGATCTGGATCCCGACCGAGACGGGAACCGCCAAGCCGGACCCCGCCTTCTTCCGGGAGGCTCTCGCCGACCTCGCGCTCGAGCCGACCCGGGCCGTCTACGTGGGAGACGACCCGGAGGACGACCTGGCCGGCGCCGCCCGAGCCGGGCTGCCCAGCATGGACGTCCGCACGCTCTCGCGACTCGACGAGCTTCCGGCCCGACTTGGCTTCCGGCCACGACTTGGCTTCCGGCCACGACCTGGAGGCGCAGGAACATGAGCGCGGCCGATTCGCGCAACCCGCTGCCCGGCCGGCTCTACGTCGCCACCATCGCCGCGATCTGCGTGTGGCTCTTCGCGGAGCGGATGAAGATCCCCCTCCTTCCCTTCATCCAGCCCGACAGCCGAAGCTACCTGACCATCGCCATCCATTGGGCCACCGAAGGCGAGCTCATCCACATCGGCGGCCGTCAGTTCGGCTACCCGCTCTTCGTGGGCACCCTCCTCCGGCTGTTCGACGACGTGCGCGCCATCACGCTCGTCCAGCACGGGCTGGGCGTGCTCGGGTCGCTGCTGCTCCTTCTCGCCTGGCTGCGCATGCCACTGCCGACCGGCGCACCCGTCTCCTGCCTGTGGGTGCAGCGAGGCCTCGGCCTGGTGCTCATGGTCGCCCAGGGGCTCAATGCCCAGACGATGGTCTTCGAGCATCACATCCAGCCCGAGAGCATCTCCCAGATGCTGGGCGCCTTGATGCTGCTCGGGCTCGTCTCCTGCTTCGCAAACGATCCCAATCGTGCGCCGGGCCGCTTCGTCCTGTGGGCGACGGTGGGCCTCTTCGCCGCCAACGTCCTTGCCCTGGTCCGACCGCAGGGGCTCCTGGTGGTACCCGCCACGGGATTGTGCGTCCTGGCGTTCGCGCTCGTGCGTCGCGCGCGGCCCATGCCCCTGGCGGCTTCGGTCGGCGTGCCGGCCGTGCTCTCCCTCGGGCTGCTCTGGGGCCCCGAGCTGGCGCTCGTGGGTGAGGACTCGGGGGCCCGCGGCATCTCGGCGCAGCGCTTCCTCTTCTGGCATTTCCACATCGCGAAGCCCGTGATCGAAGGAGACCTCGCGGCGGGCGGGGACGACCCCGACCACGTCGTGCGTCGCCAGCTGCTCGACGCGTTCGCGGCCGAGGAGGAGCGACACGCGCGCGAGGCCCGTCGCTACCACTTCCAGTCCTACAATCCCTGCGCCCTCTTCTACGGAGACGCCGGCCGCTCCATCCGGGAGCACTTCAAGGAACGCCCGGAAGAGCTCGAGAGCTTCAGCATGGGCGCGTTCACGGAGGGCGTCCGCGCGCGGCCCAGCGCCTACCTGGCGAAGATCGGCCACAACCTCGCGACCTTCTATCGATTCGACGACAAGATCGTCCCCAACCCTCGCGGCTACGTGAAGGTGGCCCAGCTGCTCGAGACGTCGGGCACGCTCGGCGAGCGCATGCAATCCACCCTCGACCGCATGCCGCAGTGGACGGGATACGTCGACGCACTGGCCGCGACCGCCGCCGCGTGGCCCGAGTCGAAGGAGCTCGTCTGGATCTCCGGAGCGCGCAAGGGCAGCGAACCCTACTTCCTCGCCTATCAGCTCCTCGGCCTGGCCCACACCCCGGCCCTCCTGGCGCTCATGGTCGGGCTCTTCCTTCCTCGGGCTCCCGACGATGGCGTCATCGCCTGGACCGCCGTGACCAGTGCGGCTGCGCTCTTCGGCGTGCTCGTCACCGCCTCGGCGTTGCACGGGCTCGAGACCCACCGCTACATGCTCGCCGTCGCGAACCTGGCGATCTTCTCGACCTTCACTGCGCTCTGGCTCACTGGAATCCGCGTCTGGGCTCTGGCTCTCTCGCGACGCGGAGCTCAGACCGGCTCGAGCCCCGGCGGACCCTCGGCGTCCGACGCCTCGCGATAGGCGCGCCCACAGGCGCAGGCGAGGGAGACCGGCAGACGCTGCCCGCAGTGGCAGACGAAGCCCACGGCCCGCGCCGGATTGCCGAGCACCAACGCATAGGGGGCCACGTCGTGGCAGACCACGCTTCCCGCGCCCACCATCGCGTAGCGCCCGATCGTCACGCCGCAGACCACCGAGGCATTGGCCCCGATGGACGCACCGCGCGCCACGCGGGTCTCGACGCGATCGAAGTCCGGAGCGAAGGCCCGCGGCGTCCGGTCGTTCGTGAAGACGACGGCGGGGCCGAGGAAGACGTCGTCCTCGATGACCACCCCGTCCCACAGCTGGACGCCGTTCTTGATCGTGACCCCGTCGCCCACCACGGCTCCGCTCTCGATGAAGGCGTGATCGCCGACGTTGCAGCCGCGGCCGACCCGGGCGCCCGACATCACGTGGGCGAACGCCCAGACTCGCGTGCCGGACCCGACGTCGGTGCTCTCGCACACCCCCTCTTCGTGGACGAAGACGTGGGAGGCGGCCGAGGCGCTCACCGCGCCAGCACTTCCGCCACGAAGGCCTGCTGCTCCTCACGGATCCCCGGATAGATCGGCAGCGAGAGCATCCGGCTGGCGAGATCCTCGGCCACCGGGAAGGCGCCGTCCGCGTAGCCCAGGTGAGCGAAGGCTCCGGTGCGGTGGATCGGCTCGGGATAGTGGATCGAGGCTCCGACTCCGGCTTCCTGCAGGCGGGCCAGGGCCGCGTCGCGCTCGACCCGATCGGGGAGGCGGACGACGAAGAGGTGCCAGACGGGCGAGTTGCCGGGAAGCACGCGCGGCAGCTCGAGCCCGGCTTGCCCGGCGAGCAGCGCGCAGTAGCGGTCGGCGGCCTCGCGGCGTGCCTGGTTCCACGCGTCCAGGCGCTGCAGCTTGGCTCTGAGCACCACCGCCTGCACGGTGTCGAGGCGCGAGTTGAAGCCGATCACCGGGTGCTCTCGCGCCGAGCCTCCGTAGTTCCGGAGCGCGCGAACGGCCGCTGCCGTGTCCTCGTCGTCGGTGGTCACCGCACCGGCGTCGCCGTAGGCGCCGAGGTTCTTGCCCGGGTAGAAGCTCGTGGCCGCCACACGGCCGATGCTCCCGCCTCTTCGACCCTGGGCCGTGGCCCCCTGACACTGGGCCGCGTCCTCGACGAGCACCGCGCCCGACTCTGCGGCGAGCTTCGTAAGCGGCTCCATCGGAGCGAGCTGCCCGAACAGGTGGACCGGAAGGAGCACCCGGGTTCGCGGACCCATCACCGCCGCGGCGGCTTCGGGATCCAGCAGGTGATGGACCGGATCGCAGTCCGCGAGGACCGGCTTCCCGCCGGCGCGCACGACGGCCAGGGCCGTCGCGATGAAGGTGTTGGCGGGGAGCACGACCTCGTCGCCGGGTCCGACGCCCACGGCGCGAAGCGCGAGCTCGAGCGCGTCGGTGCCGCTCCCCACCCCGATGCAGTGCTCGACTCCGACGTAGCGGGCGAACTCCTCCTCGAAGCGGGCGACCTCGTCCCCCAGGATGAAGGCCGTCCGCTCGAAGACCGAGGCGAGGCCCGCCTCCACCTCCTCTGCGATCTCCCTGTGCTGCCAGGCGAGATCCACGCCGGGAACCTTCACGACTCGACGGTCTCCTCGCGGCCCGAGGCCGCGGCCGATCGGTCGAGGGCCTCGAGCACGCGCACCACTTCGAGGCCCTCGGGGCCGGCCGAGCGCGGCGTCTTGCCGTCCTGCACGCACTCGACGAAGTGGGCGCACTCGGCGCGCAGCGGCTCGCCCATGCTGACCTTCGGGATGCGGATCTCCCCCTCGCGGACGCTGGCCCGGAAGGAGGCGAAGGTGTCGACGAAGCCCGGCAGCGTACGCTCCTCGCTCACGTAGCGATCGTGGATGCGGATCGGCTCGGTCAGGCTCAGATCGTCGAAGGTGAGCATGCGACGCTCGCCGACCACCGAGATGGTGCGGTTCTTGTCGGGGTGGAGCCACGAGGTGTGCAGGTGCACGAGCACGTCGTCCGGGTAGCGCAGCGTCGCGAACACCGCGTCGGCGATGCCCTCGTTGATCCAGCTGCCGCCGGTCGCGGAGACGCTCAAGGGCTGGGCCTCGAGCCAGTGATTGGCGATCGAGACGTCGTGGGCCGCCAGGTCCCAGGCGGCGTTGACGTCCATGCGGATCGGGCCCAGGTTGGTCCGGGTCATCGAGATGTAGAAGAGCCGCCCCAGCTCGCCATCGTCGAGGAACTGCTTCACGCGGCGAACGCCTTCGTTGTAGACGAACACGTGGCCCACCATCAACACGCGGTCCTTGGCGGCAGCCAGCTCGCAGAGCCTTGCCGCCTCGTCACCGCGAGCGGCCAGGGGCTTCTCGACCAGGACGTGCTTGCCCGCCTCGAGCGCCGCCTCCGCCAGGCGATAGTGGGTGATCGTGGGGGTCGCGATCACCACGGCGTCCACCGCGGCGTCCCCGATCGCCTCGCCCGCCCGCTCCCCCACCTGGACGTCGGGGAAGCGACGCGCCACCTCCTGGAGGCGGCGGGGGTCGGTGTCGACGACGCGGCGCACGCTGCTCCCCGCCCCGTCATGGAAGTTCCGGATCAGGTTGGGGCCCCAGTGGCCCGCGCCGATCACCGCGATGCCGATCTCGTCGCTCACTTGCGCAGCCCCAGTCCGAGGAGCACCAGGGGTCGCAGGATCGACCACCAGCCGGTCACCGGCTTCATCTTCGTCTGCCCCAGCTCCTTGGGCGGATAGCGCTTGGTCACGGGAGCCTCCTCGACGCGATACCCCATGCGGATCGCACGCACGAACAGGTAGGGCTCGAGCTCGTACTCGTCGAGCCAGTCCGCCGAGAGGTCCAGGCGCGGATCCTCGAGGACTCGCCGATGCACGGCCCGGAAGCCGTTGGTGGAGTCCGTGATCCGGCGGCGCACGACGAGCGAGAAGAGCAGCGGGTGCAGCCGCGTCGCGACGCGACGGTAGAGCGGCATCTCGCCGAAGTCCGGGTCGGCCTTTCGGTAGCGCGAGCCCTGCACGAAGTCGGCCCGGTCGTCGGCGATCGGATCGAGCAGCAGCGGGATCTCCTCGGGCGAATCCTTGTTGTTGCCGGCCAGCACGACCGCCACGTCGAAGCCCCCCTCCACGGCCCGGGCGTATCCGGCGCGGAGGGCGGCGCCGACCCCGAGGGTGGCCCCCAGCGCGAGCACATCGGCCCCCTCGCTCTTGGCGACCTCGGGAGAGCGGTCCGTCGATCCGTCGTCGACGACGAGGATCTCGTCCACGACCTCTCGCGGAATGCGCCGTACCACCTCTCCGATCTTCCGCTCCTCGTCGAGAACGGGGGCGATCGCAATCACCGAGAGACCGCGGTAGATGGCCTTTTCCTCCGATGGAGCCGCGATTCTAACGGTGGCCTCGGGGGCGGGCCAGAAAGAGGCCCGGGCGTCGGATTCGGGCATCGGGACAGGTGGGGCGCCCAACCCGCTCCGCACGCCTTGCTAGGATCCGACCTCGCCCTGCCAGGAGAAGCCGTTGAGCGAATCACCGTTGGCCCCGTTCCAGGAACGCTTCGGAATCGACGACCGGAGCCTCGAGCGCGCATTGGGCTCGGCCCTCGAGCGGAAGATCGACTACGCGGACCTCTTCTTCGAGGCCACCACCGAGGACTCGGTGGTGCTCGAGGAGGGCATCGTCAAGAACGGCGATCGCCACGGGACCCAGGGCGTGGGCGTGCGCGCCCTCTCCGGGGAACGTCAGGGCTACGCGCACTCCGACCAGATCAGCGTGGAGAGCCTGGTCCTCGCGACCCAGACGGCCCGCGCGATCGCCGAGGGGCCGGGCTCGAAGGGCGCCGTCGCGATCCAGGCGGGCCGACCCGAGAGCGATCTCTACCCCGTCGCCCAGGCGCCGACCGATCTGCCCGTCGAGGCCAAGGTGGACGTGCTCGGGCAGATCGACGCCTACGCCCGGGCCAAGGACCCCCGCATCGTCCAGGTGATGGCGAGCCTGGTGAGCCAGCACCGGCACGTGATGATCGCCTCGAGCGACGGCGGCGTGGTCACCGACGTGCAGCCCCTCGTGCGCCTGAACGTCCAGGTGATCGCCGAGCAGAACGGCCGGCGCGAGGTGGGCTACCAGGGCGGCGGCGGACGCTTCGCGTGGTCGACGCTCCTCGACGGCGACGAGTGGAAGTCGCTGGCCGACGAGGCCGTGCGTCTGGCGCTCGTGAACCTGGAGTCCGTCCCCTGCCCCGCCGGCACCATGGACGTGGTGCTGGGGCCCGGCTGGCCCGGCATCCTGCTCCACGAGGCCGTGGGCCACGGGCTCGAGGGCGACTTCAACCGCAAGGAGACCTCGGTCTTCTCCGGCCGCATCGGCGAGCGCGTCGCCTCTCCCGGCGTCACCGTGATCGACGACGGGACGATCCCGGAGCGGCGGGGCTCGCTCAACGTGGACGACGAAGGCACCCCGACCCAGCGCACCGTGCTGATCGAGGACGGCATCCTGCGCGGCTACATGCAGGACAAGCTGAATGCACGCCTGATGGGCGTCCCCGCCACGGGCAACGGCCGCCGCGAGAGCTACGCGCACCTGCCGATGCCGCGCATGACCAACACCTTCATGCTGGCCGGCGAGGAGGACCCCGAGGAGATCCTGAAGTCCGTCCCGAACGGCCTCTACTGCGTGAGCTTCGGCGGCGGCCAGGTGGACATCACCAACGGGAAGTTCGTCTTCTCGGCCAGCGAGGCGTACAAGATCGAGGACGGGCGCATCACGAGCCCGGTCAAGGGGGCGACGCTGATCGGCAACGGCCCCGACGCGCTCACGCGGGTCAGCCGGATCGGCAACGACCTGGCCCTCGACCGCGGCGTCGGTACCTGCGGAAAGGACGGCCAGGGCGTGCCGGTCGGCGTCGGACTCCCGACCATCCGGCTCGACCAGATCACCGTGGGAGGGACCGAGGGATGAACGAGGTGCTCTCCGAGGTGGTGGAGTCCGTGCTCGAGCGGGCGCGAGCGGCCGGTGCGGCGGAGGCCGATGCCGTCGTCGTTTCCGGGGACAGCCTCGAGGCGCGGGTGCGCGGCGAGGAGACCGAGCACGTGAAGCAGGCGAGCGAGCGGCGCCTCGGCCTTCGCGTCTTCGCCAAGGGCGAGAACGGCTTCCGCTCCGCGATCACCTCCACGAGCGACCTCGCGGCCGACTCGGTGGAGCGGATGGCGGCCGAGACCGTCGCCTTGGCCCGGGCCACCGCCGAGGATCCGACGGCCGGGCTGCCCGAGGAGCCCGCGGCTTCGGATTGGCCGGACCTCGACCTCTTCGATCCCGCCGATCGGGACGCCGACGTCGAGGACGCGATCGATGCCGCGCGGCGGGCCGAGCGTGCCCTGCGCGAGACGGACCCGCGCATCACCAACTCCGAAGGCTCGGATGCGGGCTCCCACTTCGGGCGGGTCGCCTACGGATCGACGCGCGGGTTCCGGGGCGAGTACGAGGCCGCCTCCCACTCCCTCTCCTCGGCGCCCATCGCCTCCGAGGACGGACAGATGCAGACGGACCACTGGGTGAGCCTCGCGCGTCAGCGCAGCGACCTCCTGGCTCCGTCCGAGGTCGGACGCATCGCCGCCGAGCGCGCGCTCTCGCAGCTCGGCGCCCGCCGGGTGGCCACCTGCGAGGTGCCGGTGATCTTCGACCCGACCACTTCGAGGAGCCTGCTCTCCCACCTGGCCGCGTGCGTGAGCGGCTACTCCGTCTACCGCGGGGGGAGCTTCCTGAAGGAGCGCCTGGGCGAGACCATCGCGACCTCCGAGCTCCGGGTGACCGACGACGGCCGCCGGCCCCGCGGCCTCGGGAGCCGCCCCTTCGACGGCGAAGGCCTGCCCACGCGCCGGACGGTCGTGGTCGAGGAGGGTCGCCTCGCGAGCTGGCTCCTCGACAGCTACTCCGGGCGCAAGCTCGGCATGGCCTCGACCGGCAACGCGACCCGCTCGGCCGGCAGTCCGCCCGCCGTCGGCCCGACCAACCTGTGGATCGAGCCGGGCGATGCCGGCGATCTCGAGGCCCTCGTGGCGGGCACGGATCGGGGCCTGCTCGTGACCGGCCTCTTCGGCCACGGCTTCAACGCCGTGACCGGCGATCTCTCCCGAGGTGCGCGAGGCTTCTGGATCGAGAACGGCGAGCGGGTGCACCCGGTGGAGGAGATCACCGTCGCCGGGAACCTGGGAGACGTGCTGATGCAGATCGACGCCGTCGGGAGCGACCTGCTCTGGCTCGGGCGCATCGCCGCGCCGAGCCTGCGCGTCGCCCGCATGACGGTGGCGGGCGCCTGAGATGGGTGCCCCCGTCATCGAGGGCACGACGCTTCCCGACGTGGACCGCTGGTCCGACCGCGTGGTCGTGGCGCTCGGCCAGAATCCGAGCCTCTTCAGCGGGCCCGGGACCAACACCTACCTGGTCGGCACGGGGGAGCGCCGCATCCTGGTCGACCCCGGGCAAGGCGTGCCGGCCTATCTCGACGTCCTCGAGCGCGCCATGCGCGAGCACGGCTGCGAGGGCATCCAGGAGATCGTGCTCACCCACGGTCATCCGGACCACCTGATGGGCGTCCCCCAGATGCTCGAGCGCTTCGGCGACCTGCGGATCTCGAAGCTCCCCTATCCCGACTTCGACTCGGCCGTTCCCCTCTCCTTCGAGCGGATCGAGCACGGCGACGTGGTGCGCACCGAGGGAGCGAGCCTGCGCGCGGTGCACACCCCCGGCCACGCGCCCGACCACCTGTGCTTCGTGCTCGAAGAGGAGCAGACGCTGTTCTCCGGCGACAACGTGCTCGGCATCGGGACCACGGTGATCCCCGACGAGACGGGCAGCCTGGCCGACTACATGCGATCCCTCGAGCGCATGCGCGAGGAGCAGCCGCGGCGCATCTATCCCGCCCACGGGCCGGTGATCGACGCCGGCATCGCCAAGATCGACGAGTACATCGCCCACCGCCGCGACCGCGAGCGCCAGATCGTGGCGGTGCTCGAGACGGGGCCCCGCGTCGTGATGGAGATCGTCGAGGTGGTCTACGCCGCCTATCCGAAGAAGCTCCACGCCCCCGCGGCCCAGTCCGTGACCCAGCACCTGCGCGCGCTCGAGAGCGAGGGGCGCGCGCGCGGAGAGGGCGAGGGCCTGCTGGAGCGGCGCTGGAGCCTGATCTGAGCGTGGGGACGACGTCCCCGGAAGGCCCGGGCGCGAAGAGCCCGGGGCCCACGCCGGAAGGCCCGGGCGCGAAGAGCCCGGGGCCCACGCCGGAAGGCCCGGGCGCGAAGAGCCCGGGGCGCACCCCGGAAGGCCAAGCCGCGAGGGGCCCGG
>JAAUYD010027720.1_pt1 | contig 12582 bp, 12 predicted proteins | sample 7278101 | NCBI WGS metagenome assembly JAAUYD01 (sample SAMN14350128, study PRJNA611818) | marine sediment metagenome | isolation source: surface marine sediment (0.6m) | place: French Polynesia: Moorea | collected 2018-08 | reverse complement strand
GGCGGCGCTGGAATCGACAACCGGCTTATCGAATACGTGCAGGGTCTGGACCTGCGACGCCGTCATCCCCACGAGCAGTTGCTGGTCCGCAACCTCAATGAGTAACAGTCGTTCCTTCGTACCGAGTGCACGGCTGGAAACGATATTGATCACGTCTCGGTTGCCGGCGATGGCGAACTTGCTGCGTGAGTAGACCCAGCCAAGGGCGACGATAGCTGCGACCACGACCAGCGTACTGAGAATCATCGTCGCGACGTCTGCGCCGCCGACGATCTTGCCGGGCTCGGCCGATTGCGCCGTGTTGGCGACAATCGCGGTTGTAATAGCCAGAAAGCGTGTCACGAGAGGTCCTAGTTCAGCTTCTCGATGCGTTCTGCAGGGCTCACGACATCCGTCAGCCGAACGCCGAAGCGATCGTCGACGACGACGATCTCTCCGTGTGCGATCAGCGTCCCGTTGACCAGTACGTCCATGGGCTCGCCCGAGAGCTGATCAAGTGCGATGACCGAGCCCTCGACCAGCGATACGAGATCGCGGATCGAGATATCGGTCGTGCCTACGCGCAGCGCGACGTTGACCGGAATGTCGAGGACCAGGTCGAGATTGACGTCGGCGCCCGACTTGTTGCCGCCATCAGCGCCCGAAAGCTCGTCTGGCTGGTACTGCGGCGCGTCAGCGTTTTCTTCGGCCGGGTTGTTTGTCGATTCGGATTCCATGTTTCGATTTCCTGTTGATCGTTACTGCGACTGGTTGTCCGCGGATGGCGCAAGCCAACGCGTGGTTTCAATGGCGTACTGCCCGTTGTGAACGCCGAAGAGCCCCTCGAGCACGGGGACGTCTTTGGCAAAGATGAATGTCCTGCGTGGGTTCTCGATATCGATGATGTCGCCGGCAGACAGCTCGGCGACGTCTCGAAGCAGCATCGACGTCTGTCCGACCTGCGAGGAGATCTTGATTACCGAGTCCGTGACACCTGAGCTGATGGCCGATCGCCAGCTCGCGTCCTTCGCCGCGTCCGCCTCCCGCTTCTGGTCCTTCAGCGCAGGCAGCAGCGGATGAATCGTCGATTCCGGCCATAGCACGCGAAATGCCCAGTCTTCCTCGTCGATGATCATGTGGAAGGTACTACTGACGATGTCGGTCGACGCGTCGATGCCGTCGATGAGATCCGTGCTGAGAAACAGACCCGTCGCCTTGGGACTGACGGGTGACAGCACCGCCCAGGATTCTTCGATGGACTCGAGTATCGAATCAGAGAACTTGTTGACGACCCGCTTCTCGCCCGCCGTAAACGGGTTGTTGCCCCTCGGCGTCGCTTTGGCGACCTTGCCGCCGTAGAAGCATTCGGTCAGCTGTGTGACGACGCCGCCCTCGAAGCAGATCATCGCCGGTCCTTCGAGCGGTTCCGCGGTGAAACGGTTGATCAGCAGCGCCTTCGGCTCATTCTCGACCAGCGTTCCGAAGTCCATCAATTCGATGTTGCCGGCCTGCACCTTGACCTTCATACCGAGTAGCTTCTCGACCGTCTTTGAGAGAATGATGGCCAGCTGGCCGTTCAGGAGGTCCAGTCTCGGCAAGCTGTTGGTGACGATGTGCGCCCGCGGGCTGATAACGAAGTCCTTCACTTCGGCGTAGACCGGTCCCTTGGACGAATGCACTTCCAGTTCGCCATTCTCGATACCCTCGAGCAGCGCGCCTTTTTCTTCATCAGACAGTACGGGCTCATCAGGCGACTCCGGCGCATCCGTCACGCCTTCTTCGCCCGGGCCGTCTTCGCTGGCGTTTTCTTCGTTCGCGTTTTCGATGTCATCCGTCATCTTTGTCACCGTTACTGGATGACCAGGCCTGTGAAATAGACCTCTTCGATCGCCGGCTTGCCGATGCGCTGTGTCATTACCCGCTGTATCTCTGCGAGTCCGTCGGCGAGCATCATTTCCTTGCCCTCTCGCGTGGACACATCCTCATAGATGTAGCCGCTGTAGAGCAGGATCAGCGCGTTACGAATGATCGGAATGTGTTCCCGGACCTCGTTGATCGTCGCCTGGTCACGTGCCATGACTTCAAGCGTCACCTGCATGACGTGCGGGTCACCGAGGCGATCCTTGAAGTTGACGACCAGCGGGGGCGCGAGGTTCGTGTAGAAGGTGGGGCCATCGCCTTTCGACGCTGGCTCTTCGGCCTCGGCTTCAATCGGATTGCCGTCCTCGTCCAGCGGCGCTTCGGCATCGCCGCCCATGAACATGAGTCCGACAAACGCGCCGACGCCGACGAGTGCAAGCGCTGCCACGGCAAGCAGCAGCTTCTTCATCATGCCGCCGCCTTTCTCTTCCTCTTCAGCGACTTCCTGAGTTCCAGTTTCTTCAGCCATCATTAGCTCCAGATAGTGTCAACGGGAGTAATGCAAGCGTCGTGCCAAGAAGCGGATAAGCTATTTTTTATTATTTATTTCAATATCTTATAAGGTTTTTCTAGATTTCTTCCACGACCTGGCAGGTGTCAGAAATCCGCCGTCCGAGGGGGTGAGGACAGCCTGTAGGCAGGTGGCCGTCATTTTTTCGTCACCGCCCCGTGAGCGAGCCTGTGACAGGCCCCGGCCTCGTTACGCAAACGTGTCGAGCAGTCCGCGACCCAGGCGTACGGCCTGACGCGAATCCGACGTCAATTCGGGCTCGGCGCCCGGACCGATCGATGCCCGCGCCTCCAGGATGTCTTCCGGTCGGGACGGCTCGGATCCGTCGCCGTCGGCGGCGCCCTGGTCAGGACCCTGCTGGTCCACCGACGTATCGCCAAGATCGATGCCGTTCTGCTCGAGCAGCGACTTCAGCCGCGGCAGAGCCTGTTCGATGGCGTCCCGGGTAACGGCATGCTGCGCAACGAAGGAGACATTCGCTGTGCCATCCTCAACGCTGACCTTGATTCTTAAAGGGCCCATTTCGGCCGGAGACAGCCTCAGGTCGACATTCTGCAGGCGATTGTTCGCCATCATGACGACGCGATCGTTGAGCCGGTCGCCCCACGAGGCCTCCTTGACCGGCACATCGATACTGCCCGGCAGTGGCTTACTCGCGACATCGACCGGCTGGTAGGTCTGGGTAGACGAGACATTGACCGGATTCTGCTGAGGCGCCGCTACCTGGAATCCACCGGGCGAGGGTTTGAGGTTCAGCAACGACTCCTGCCTGAGCACCTCCGACGCTATGACATCCGCACGCGGCTGGTTCGCCCTGTGCAGGTCCGGCACGGTGACATCCAGCTCGACGACGGTCGGGCTCAGACGAGCCTCGCTCGCCGGCTGCGGCTGGCCTACCCCGACAGCACGCAGTCGCTGTGCCTTGCCGTCGAGGATGAGCCCGTCAATACGCGCCATCGGCGCCGGTACAGGCGTCGCGGACGCGCTCAGCGAATCTGTCCGCGTCGCGACGGCGACCGCCTGCTCCGCTGACTGTTGCTTGCCGACCAGGAACTCGGTGATGCGCTTTAGGTCTGCCGTCCGGATATCTCGCTGCTCAGCGAAGGACTCGAGCTTCTCTGCGGGGACCTTGGTAAGGCTCGACAGGCGTTCGATCAGTGCCTGGCGATCGGTACCCGGACCGGATTGCAGAACACCCGTTGCCGGTTCGGCTTGTGCGAGCGCAGAAGCGGACTCAGCGCCGGCCAGCGAAGCGATCGCCGTCAACGGCGTCTCAATCGACCGTGAGAATTCCGGTGAATTCACCGGCACGATGGTTGGCGGCAGTGTCGAAATCTCGGTCTCAAACGCCAGGCCCGGCGGCAGGTCCAACTCTGCCGGGCGATAGATCGGCAGTTCCGTGTTCAACGCGATATCCGACTCAGGCGTTGCGGGGACCGCAGCTACGTCTTCAGGCAGCAACTCGGCTGTCACAGGCCGAAGCTCGTCCGACGCGACGAGGCCGCGGAGCTCGTCCATGACAACTCGCAAGTCGACCGGCAATTCCTTGCCGTCAAACGGCGGCATCTCGCCGCCCTCAGTCAGGGCCTCCGAACCCTTTAGCGCCCATTCGCCGGTGCCGTCGGTCGGCATCCATTCACCGGATTCGGGAGGCGTTGCCGCTGGCTCGCGATACAGCTTCATCTCCGTCGAGAAAGCAGCGACGGGCTCTGTGGCCTCACCGGGCAGCAGGTTCGAGGCACTGCCTTGAAGCGGGTTTGCAGGGGTGTTTGACGGTAGCGTGAAAGTCGGGGTCATAACCTGGTCTCAAATGTGTGAAGTCACTAATCGGGTTAGTAGTGTTAGAGCAAGAAGCGTGCCAGCTGACTGCGCCGTCGTTATTCGGGATCAAAGCGCTTCGCCATCGGGCGCCGATCATCCGCGACACGCTGTGCCTGGCGGTCCGCAACCTGTTGCTCCTCTCTCTGGTAACGCTCTCGGACGCGTTCCAGCGATTCCAGCCGGTGCTTTTTGGACATCCAGTGCCGTCGATGACGTTCGAGCATCAGCTCACAGTCGTTGATGATCTGCTGCTGCGCCGCGACAGCCTGGTCGAGCCGGTCCAGGAACGACTGGTAATCCTTGAGCTGTGCCGCGCTGGTTATCCGGGAGTTTGATGCGTCGCGGGAGTAGTTGTGCCGATAAGCCGACAGCTCGCCGAGCCTGTCGATCTGTTCGTTCAGACGCTGTTGCGAGGCGCCGGTCGCCTCGGCGTAGCGCCGCTCCTCCGAGGCAGCGAGCTTGACGATCTTCTCGAACTTGGCAGAACGCTTGCGCACGCTATACCTCTACCGGTGCCGTAGCTTGTTGGGGGGATTCCTGGGGCTCATCGAATATCGCGCGCAACTCCCGGACGCTCTCTTCGAATGAAACCTTCTTGGCGTAGTGCTGCCTCAGGAACTCGACAATGCCCGGCCACAGCTTCAGCGCTTCGTCAAGTTCGGCGTTCGTGCCTGGCTGATAGGCACCGACAGCCACAAGATCGCGGTTCTGCTGATACGTCGAATAGACGTGTCTGAAACGGGAGACGAGCTGCTGGTGTTCGACATCGACGATATTGTTGAAGGCGCGACTAATCGACGATTCGATATCGATCGCGGGATAGATGCCGGCATCCGCCATGTCCCTGGATAACACGATGTGTCCGTCAAGGATGGCACGCGCCGCGTCGACGACAGGATCGTTCTGGTCGTCACCTTCGGCGAGTACAGTGTAGACCGCGGTAATCGAACCCTGCCCGGCAAGGCCGTTGCCCGCGCGTTCGACCAGCTGCGGCAGTTTCGCGAAAACCGACGGCGGATAGCCCTTTGTCGCCGGCGGTTCGCCGATGGCCAGCGCGATCTCACGCTGCGCCTGCGCGAAACGCGTCAGCGAATCCATCAGCAGCAGGACATTCTTGCCCTGGTCGCGGAAATGTTCTGCAATGGCCGCCGTCATCCAGGCGCCATGCATGCGCATTAGCGGCGTATCGTCAGCAGGCGTTGCGACGACGACCGAGCGCTGCATGCCCTCGGTCCCCAGCGAGTCCTCGATGAACTCCTTCACTTCGCGACCGCGTTCGCCGACCAGCCCGACAACGACGACGTCGGCCTCGGTGTTGCGGGTCATCATGCTGAGCAACATGCTCTTGCCCACGCCACTGCCGGCGAACAGGCCCATACGCTGGCCGCGTCCGATCGACAACAGCGAGTTGATCGAGCGGACGCCGACGTCGAGCGATTCCCTGATTGGCTGCCGGTCGAGCGGATTGATCGGCGCGCCGAACAAGGACACGCGATGCCCGTCAACGATAGGCGGGCCGCCGTCCAGGGGCTTGCCCCTGCCATCGAGGACACGACCCAGGAGCTCGTCGCTGACGAGCACCTCGGGCGTGCCGGACACCGGTATCACCCTCGCGTTCGGAACCACGCCGCGCATGTCGCCGACCGGCATCAGGTACAAACGCTCACCGGCAAAGCCGACGACCTCGGTCTCTACACGCCGGCCGTCATCGGCGACAACGTCGCAACGACCGCCGAGCGCCGCGTGGCAGCCCTCGGCTTCCATCGCGAGTCCCACGGTACGGCGCAGGACACCTTCAACGATCAGGTCGGTGCTCTGCTCTTTTGCCCGGGCCATGTAGCGGTCCAGGCGCGCCACGGCCTGGCGGCTGCGGTCCTTGTCGGGTCCGGGTAAGGGTTTGTCGGTCATGTTTTTCTCTCGTCCCCGGCGATCGACGTGATCAGCGCGTTCAGACGCGATTCCGCTGTCGCATCAATCTGCGAATTTTCGGTCGTGACGTGGCAGCCACCGCGTGACAGCAATGCGTCTTCAACGATCTTCCAGCTAGGCTGCCGGTCGGACACGGCAAGCGTCTCCCTGACCAGCGTCGCATCGTCGGGGTGCAGGTGAATCTCGACCTGCCTGCTCGCGGCGGGCAGTATCTTCAACGCATCGCGAACGACGCCAATCACGTGGGAGGGGTCCGTACGAATTTCGCGGCGGAACAACTGGCGAGCGACGAGCATCGCCAGGTCGACAATCTGGTGCTCAACTTCGTCATCCAGCGTCTCGAACGGTTGCGACAACGAGTCCAGCAAGCCGTCGAGGCGCTCACATCGTTCACGGACCACCTCACTGCCGGCCGCCTCGCCGTCGGCGAGACCCTTCTTCCACGCCTCCTCGTAGGCTTCCTGCTGCAAGGCCTCGAGCCGGCCCGCCGTCATGTATCCGTTGCCGTCACCCCCGTCGATGGCGGGAACATCCCAGCGAACGGCGCCGGATTCCTCAGACATAGACTTCCCCGTCGAGTCCCAGGTTGATCTCGCCGCTCTCGGCCAGGCGCCTGGCAACTTCCAGGATTTCCTTCTGCGCGGTTTCGACATCGCTGAGCTTGATCGGCCCCTTCGCCTCCATGTCCTCCTTCAAGAGCGTTGCCGCGCGCTTGGACATGTTGCCCAGGATCTTTTCGCCGACGGCCGGGTCGCAGCCCTTCAGCGCGACGACCAGGAGGTCGTTGGAGATCTCGCGGAGCAGTGACTGGATGCCCTTGTCGTCGACGCTCAGAAGCGTCTCGAAGACGAACATCATCTCCTCGATGCGCTCACCGAGATCGGCATCGCGTTCCTTGATCTCGTCCATGATCGTATCGCCGCGTTCGCTCTGGATCGCATTGACGATATCGGCGGCACACTTGTCGCCGCCGACCTTGAACGTCTCTCCGCCGGACGTGTTGGAGGATTTTGCCGCGATCAGCGCCTCGATCTCCGCCAGCGCAGACTGCTGCACGTCGCTTAAGTTAGCGACGCGGATAATCATGTCGGTCTGCAGTTCGTTCGGCAGCATCTGCACGACTTCGGCAGCGATCGTCGGGTCGAGGTAGGCGAGCACGATTGCGACAATCTGCGGGTGCTCGTCCTGGATGATGTCGGCCACCTCACGGGCGCTCATCCAGCGCAGTGAATCGAGACCCTGCGCGCTGCGGCCGGTCATCATCCTGTCGACGAATGCGTTGGCCTTGGACTCGCCGAGCGCGTTGCCGAGCAGCTTTCGCATTTTGGATTCGGTGTTGACGCCCAGTGACGTCTGATCCTCGACCTCGGTGATGAAACTGTCGAGCATCCAGTTTGCGTCGTTCTTGCTGACAGCCTTGAGGTTTGCCATGGCCGTACCCACGGCCTGCACCTCGTCGGCGCCCATGAACTTCAGGATCTCGGACGCCTCGTCCTCACCCAGAGTCATCAGCAGTAGCGCGGCTTTTTCAGTGCCGCTCATTTCCTCTTCGGCTTCAGCCATTGTCCTCTACCCATTGTTTGACGACCTGCGCGACGCGCGCAGGATCGTGACCACTGATATTTCTCGCGGCGGTCACCTTGTCGTCGAAATTCGGCGCTGCGAGCGCGGCCTGGCCGCCGGCCACGGCCGGCACAGTACCACCTGCCGCCAGCGCGACCGCGGCGCGCTGGCCCTCGGCGTGCGATGACACGACGTTGTTGAGCATCGGACGAACGATGCCGAAGACGATCGCGAGCACGACGGCGGCGCCGAGGACCTGCTTGGCAATGTCACGAACGATCGGCTTTTCCCAGATGGCCGGCGCCTCGACCGGCTCTATCTCTAGCCTGTCGCGAAACGGCACGTTCTTGACAACAATGACGTCACCGCGTGCTGCGTCGAATCCGATCACGCCCTGCGTGATCTCGGTGATTTCGTCGATGTCGGCCTGGGTCAGGCCTGCGCCTTCAGCGCCCTGTTCCTCCGTGCTGTCGACGAGCACCGAGACGGACAGCCTCGTAATCGTCGCGGGCTGCGGCTTCTCGTAGCGCAGCGTCTTCGGCACCATCAGGTTTTCCGTGCTGTTGCGGGAGTTGTTCTGCGCTGCGACGTTCTCGGCCTCTGTGGGCGTCACGCCACCCGCCTCCGGCGGCTGGTTCGTCAACGCGCCGGGTACGCCGCCCGGCGTCGCGCTGCCGCCGGAAACATTGGTCTCGCTGATCTGCCGGCTGACGACGGCGGCGTTGGCGCCATCGTATTCTTCGCTGGCGACCTCGCGGTGGCTGAAATCGATGTCGGCCGATACCCGGGCACGCACCTTGCCGATGCCGACGTAGGGAGTCAGCAGTTCCTCGACCTTGGTCCGCAGGTCCTCCTCGACACTCTGGCGATACTTCAGCTGACTGGCAGCCAGTGCCTCGTTGCCGAGCTTGTTGCCGGATGCCAGCATGCGACCGTGCTGGTCCATGATCGTGACATCGGACTGTGACAGGTTCGGGACCGCCGTCGCGACCAGTTGCGAGATCGCCGCGGCCTGCTCCGGGTCCAGCATGCGGCCACTCTGGGTCTTGAGTACGACCGATGCCGTGGCGCGCTGCCTGTCCCTGATAAACGACGTCTTGTTGGGCAGCGCGAGATGTACGCGAGCCTCTCGAACGGCGCCCAGGTTACTGATCGTGCGCGCCAGTTCCGCTTCGAGGTTCTGGTTGAGCATGCTCCGCTCAACCTCGGCGCTGCGGCCGAACGCGCCTTCGTCCATGCTGCTCAGGCCCCCGTCCGTCAGGATGCCCTGCGAACCGAGCTGCATGCGGGCCTCGAACAGGCGTCCCTCATCGACCAGCACGCTGCCGTCGACGGAATTGATCTTGTGTTCGATGTTGGCGGTACGAAGCGCGCTGGCGATCTCGGCAGCCTCCGCGCTGTCACCACCGTCGTAGATCGAGATGAAGCTCGGCGTTTGCGACCAGAGGAAGACCGCGAGGCCCGCGGCAACCGCGCCGGCCACACCGACCAATAGCATGATCTGTCGAACAGCCGGGATACCCAGGACGTTGCCGAGGGCCATGTTCGAGACAGGAACGGCGGTTGAATCGATTACTTGTGCATTATCCATGATGAGTTAGTCGTCCTTTTTGCTTACACCGGCATGTTCATGATGTCCTGGTACGCTGTGACCAGTTTGTTGCGAACCTCGGTCACCGCCCTGAAAGACAGGTTGGCTTTTTCCGAAGCGATCATGACTTCGGCGAGACTCTTGTCAGTCGTCCCCTGCTCGAAGCCAATCTTCAACTCTCGTGATGTCTTCTGCGCGTCGTTGACAGCGTCCAGCGTGCCTTTCAGCAGCTCGCCGAATTCGGGGCCGGACGGCGCCGCGCTCTGCGTCGGCGCCTGCGGCATTTGCAGCTGGCGGCTCATGCTGCGTATCTGACTCAATAGCTGGTCGGGGCTGATTTCATTCATTGCGGTACTCCTGTAATCGCCGCACCCTCACCCGGGATGGCGATGCCTGCCTCTCGCATTCTTGCGAGCTTGTAACGTAGGGTTCTCGGGCTGATGCCGAGGGCTCGAGCAACGGCGCCACGCTTGCCCTGCTGTGCCGTCATTGCGTCGATGATCAGTTGGAATTCACGGTGCCTTAACCCCGCCTGCAGGTCGTCGTCAGCCGGCGTTGGAGCTTCGCCGGCCGGCGCTGTCTCGAAGGCCAGGTCGTCGGCCCCGATCGTCGAGCGGGACAGCAGGATCAGCGTTCGCTGGACCAGGTTTTCGAGTTCGCGAACGTTGCCGGGCCATGGATGCGCCAGCAGCGCACGCCTCGCGGACTCGTCGAATGAGATGCTCGTCGCCGGATCCTGGGAATAGCGTGAGAGGAACATCTCTGAAAGCGGCAGGATGTCGTCAGTCCGTTCTCTGAGCGGAGGAATCTGTACCGGGAATACGTTCAAGCGATAGAAGAGATCCTCGCGGAACCGACCCTCGGACACGTGGCGGCGGAGATCACGGTTCGTCGTCGCGATGACGCGCACATTGAGCGGAATGAGCTTTCGCCCACCCAGCCGCTCGACCTCTTTCTCCTGTATGACCCGAAGCAGCTTCGCCTGCAGCGCCATGTCCATTTCGGAGATTTCGTCGAGCAGCAAGGTGCCGTTGTTTGCTTGTTCGAACTTGCCCGGGTGTGCCGCCGCGGCGCCGGTAAATGCGCCCTTCTCGTAACCGAACAGCACGGCCTCGAGCATATTCTCAGGGATGGCCGCGCAGTTGATCGCGACGAAGTTCTCGTTCGCACGGGGGCTGCGGTCATGAATGAACCTTGCAACGACTTCCTTACCACAGCCGCTCTCGCCACTGATTGTGACTGTTGCGTCCGTGGACGCCACGCGCTCGGCCAGCGCGAACAGCCTTACGCTCGCCGGATCTTCGGCGATAGGTGAGTCATCCGAAGCACTCGCCTTCAGGTACCTGCCCACCATCGACTTCAGCTCGTCAGCTTCGAACGGCTTGACGAGGTAGTCGGCAGCGCCGTTACGCATCACATCGACGGCGCTTTCGATCGTGCCATAAGCGGTCATCAACACGGCCGGCAGCGACGGGTAGGTGCTGCGAATCTCTTCCAGCAAGCGGATGCCGTCCATTGGCTTCATCTGAACGTCGCTGACCACGAGGCCAACATCTGAAGTCTTCAGGATCTCGAGTGCTGACTCGCCGTTGTCGGCGGTCATGACGTCCAACTCGTCCGAGGACAAGGTATCGAACAGGGCCTCGCGGAGGTTCGCGTCGTCTTCGACGATCAATACGGTCGGGTTTGTCATTCGGACACCGGCAGTTTGAGTGTGAAGGTGGTGCCCAGACTCGACGAGCTCACGGTGGCGCTGCCGTTGTGTGCAGCTGCCACGGCCTGCACAACCGAGAGCCCAAGCCCGGTACCCTGCGGGCGCGTCGTGAAAAAGGCGTCGAACACCCTCGGCAGGAGTTCGTCGGGAATGCCGGGGCCGTTGTCGCTGACGCTTAGGCAGACGTCGTCTGCAACGCGGCGCGAACCGATAATGATGCGGCGTGAACCGGCCTGGTCGGCGTTGTTGACGAGATTCAGCAACGCGCCTCGCAAGGCGTCAGCGTTGCCCTCGACGCAGAGCTCTTCGTCTGCGACCAGGCAATGCAGGTCGGTTCCGGCTTTCAGCTGGCCTTCGATGGAGGCTTTGGTACTCTCGATCAGTGCGGCCACGTTGACCTGGTCGGACGCCGCGCGCGGGCCGCCGGCAAAGGCAAGCATATCGTCGACCATGCGTCCGAGATCACTGAGGCGTTCACTGATCTTCTGCGCGATCCGTTGCTGGCCGGCAGTCTTCGTGTCCAGCTGCGCCGCATACAACATGGCCGATGCCAGCGGCGTACGGACCTGGTGCGCGAACTCCGCGGTCATTTTGCCGATCGACGTCAGTCTCTCCCGACGCTGCCTGAGCTCTGACATCTGGCGACTGTCGGTGACGTTTGCCAGCAGCAGGATTTCGCCGGGCTCATCGCGGAGTCGGCGTCGAGACAGGCTCAGCCAGCGACCGTCTCTGAGCTGGATGTTGCCGTCCTCCGAACCACCGCCGTGCACTTCGCGCCGCACGATCGTAGCCCAGGCGCAGTCGAGCAGCGGCTGGCCGAGCAGCTCCGCGGCCTCCGAGTTGTGCTGGATGATCCGGCCCTCGCCGTCAATGACGACGATCCCGCCCGGCAGCGACTCCAGCAGCTCTGCCAGTCGGTGACTGATCTGCTCATTCTTCTCGAGCTGCCGAACCCGGGCGGCCTGCTCGCTATTGAGCGCCCTCGTCAGCGCCTCGACCTTTAGTTGCAGGTCGCGGTAGGACTGCTCCAGCAGCCCCGACTGATGATTAAACGCATCGAAAGCTACCTTCAATTGCTCGCGATCGATCGATGTTGCTACCACGTTGGTCTCCGTAACGTGCTTTCCTGCCTATGAGTAAGCAAATTACGTGCCACATTAAATACTCAATATATTCAATGATTTACAATTTCCGGAACCGTCAAGAATCCGTCAAAACTCCGTCCGGCGACGGGATCCCGCGCCGTTCTGCAGGTGTTTTCGGCATCACCGAGGAGCCTCTGCCTGCGAAACGGGCCGTGCAGCTGTATGTTCTCGCATGAAGCCGGCATCCACCGATGGATGACGAGCGCGGCGCGCCAGGTGGGGTTATTGATCGGTGTCGGCCGACGCTTCCCGGCCTGAGAGTCAGTTCAGCTGGTACTTGCCGAGTTTCTCGACGAGCGTCGTACGGCGCATGCTCAAAAGGCGTGCGGCCTTGGCGACGACGCCATTGGTCGCTGCCATCGCCTGTCCGATCAGTTCGCGCTCGACCGATGACAGGTGCTCCTTGAGG
>JAAUYD010154839.1_pt1 | contig 12585 bp, 12 predicted proteins | sample 7278101 | NCBI WGS metagenome assembly JAAUYD01 (sample SAMN14350128, study PRJNA611818) | marine sediment metagenome | isolation source: surface marine sediment (0.6m) | place: French Polynesia: Moorea | collected 2018-08 | reverse complement strand
TTGTCGTCATTGTTTCGTTATCTTAGACTGTTGTTTTGCAGGTGCTTTTCGTTGGTCGAGTACCCGTCGCTTTATTCATATTCCCAAAACCATCCATAAAGAACGGTATGACCGCTTTATACAAGATGCTGCCTGGCAAGTAATTACCTCCGCCGGCTATGATCAAACAGCCTTAGATAACTTAGATCTGAAAAACGATCGCGGAACAGCCAAAAACCAGACCAGTCATTCTCCCTTTGCCACAGCGTTAATGGAAGCATTACAGGGAAAAGGGGATATTTATCCCCCTGCTAAACATGGTAAACCAGCAGGAGACGGGATTATTACAGCAACAGAACTTTATTTATATTTACGAGATTCGGTTGAAATTCCTACTGATGCTATAAAACAGCGTCAAACTCCTCAAATTTGGAGTTTAAACAAACATGATAAAGGGGAGTTTATTTTCCTCATTCCCAATCATCCCTTAAATTTACCCTCTGCACCCTCTCTAGATGATGTAGAAGAGAATAATCCCTATCGAGGGTTAAAATCCTACGAAAAAGAACATAGTAACCTCTTTTTTGGGAGAAATGCTTTAATTAAACAACTGTATGAATTTATAAGTGACTCTAATCGTCCGTTAACTGTGGTTCTCGGTGCATCGGGTTCAGGAAAATCAAGTTTAGTAAAAGCTGGATTAATCCCCTATTTGGAGGGATTACCTGAATGGAAAACCTTGACTCCTATTCGTCCAGGAGAGACTCCTGTAAGTCGTTTAGATAGTCTTGTGACGGAATTAGAAGACAACTTAAAAACTTTGAAGAAGGCAGAAGGCAGGAGGCAGGAGGGAAGAATATTAGTGGTAATTGACCAATTAGAAGAGTTAATTACCCTGTGTCGGGATGAAACGGAAAAAGAACAATTTTTACACATATTAGCCAATCTTGCGACAACTTATGACAATCATTTAAAAATAGTTGTCACACTGCGTTCTGATTTTGAATCTCAATTTAGCAATACACCCTTAAAAGATTATTGGCAAGAAGGTCGTTTTCTGGTTCCTGCGATGAGTCGCAACGACTTACGGGAAGTGATAGAAGAACCAGCATCGGCAAAAGTAGTTTATTTTGAATCTTCAGAAGAGAGAGGATATCTAGTCGATCGCTTGATTGATGAAGTAGCGGATATGCCAGGGGCTTTACCTTTATTATCTTTTGCGTTGAGTGAATTATATCTAAAATTAGCTCATCGTTACCTAGAAGGGGAAAAAACAGGGGATACGGTTGATAGGGTGATAACTTGGCGAGATTATGATCAGTTAGGGGGTGTAATTAAGTCGTTAACCCGTCGTGCGGATGAAGAATATGATGCTCTAGTGAAAGAAGATGCTGGGTATGAAACCACTATTCGTCATGTGATGTTGCGGATGGTTGCGATGGGTGGTGAATTAGCTAGACGACGGGTTTATCAAAAGGAATTAGTGTATCCTGAACCGGAGTATGGAAGAGTTAAACAATTTATCCAACGTTTTGATGGGGTTAGGTTACTCATTAGCGATCAAGATGAAAATGGCGAGTATGTTGAACCGGCGCATGATGCGTTGGTGACAGGTTGGGAGAAGCTACTGACTTGGAAGAAAGAGGAGGAAGAAACGTTAATTTTGCAACGACGGTTAACTCCTGCTGCGATGGACTGGGATAGTCAACAACAACCAAGGTTTCTTTGGCATAGTAACCCTCGCCTTGATTTGTTGAAAAAGGTAGCAAAATCTGATGATAATTGGTTTAATTTGGTAGAAGCGGAGTTTGTTGGTCGTAGCATCCGACGCAAAACCTTTAATATGCGTCGAAATTGGACTGTTGCCATTATAGTGATACTAGGTTTAAGTGCAGGTTTAATCTTTTCTTTAATTGGACAGAGAAATACGTTAATTGAGGGAGCGATCGCCTCTCGAAATTCTGCTAAAAATAGTTTACGCTTAAACCATTCATTGGATGGCATGATTGAGAGTTTACAAGCAGGAGAAGCTTTGCAACATCCACTGGTCAAATTTCCTTTATTTAAGTTATTGAGGTCAACGGATACCATCCAAGAACAGATTCAAGACACCTTACAATGGTCTGTTTATCGTGTTAAAGAAACCAATCGCATGATAGGAGATAGCAGTGTTATTGTGCGGAGTGTTGTTAGTCCTGATCATTATAATGAGCAAATTATTGCCAGTGCAGGAGAAGATGGCACGATAAAACTTTGGGATTTACAAGGAAAACTTCTAAAATCATGGAAGGTACAATCATCCAATAATCAACCGAGTCAACGAATTTGGAATGTAACGTTTAGTCCAACAACTAACTTATTAGCTAGTTCCGGTGAAGATGGAATTGTTCGCCTTTGGAACTTAGATGAAATTCAGAAATTACCAGATATTCAGTTAAAACAAACACCAAAGCATCAAGCAATTGAGGCTTATAAAGGTTACGATCAAGGTTATGTACGCTATGTCAGTTTTAGTTCAGATGGAAACAAATTAGCCATTGTTGAAGGAGAAGGAGGCGACGGATACATTGGTTTATGGGATTTACAAGGAAACCGACTCGCATTCTGGAAAGCAGATTATAATAAACCCCCTGTTAATTTTGCCAAAACCATTGATTTTTATCCCAATAATACTCAAGATATTATTGTTACTACTGGTATGGATAAACAGATTAAAATTTGGGATATAAACAATATTAAACAATCCGATCAACCCCAACCCTTATTAACGTTGTTAGTCCCTAAAAAAGACTCAACTACAACCAATAAATTTCCAGCTTGGAGTGCTTTTTTTAGTCCCAATGGAAAGCATATTGTTGCTGCTGGTGATGATGGTTACATCGCTCTTTGGACATCAGAAAATGGTTTATGGACTTCTGAATATCAAAAGGTTGGCAAAGTATGGCAAGCTCATAAAGATACTATCTGGAATGTTGCTTTTAGTCCCAATGGTCAAAACATTGCTAGTGGAGCAGAAGATGGAAGTATACGAATATGGAATTTAAAAGGTGAGAAATTAGCACAATTTGAGGGACATAGTGGACCCGTTCGCAGCGTTAAATTTACGGCTGATTCTCAACAGTTAGTTAGTTCAGGAGATGATGGGACAACTCGTTTATGGAATTTGCCGACTCAACCATTAGATAATCAAAATATTGCTTCTTTTTCCAAGTACGAACTTAAAAATAATCAGGGTATTTTTAGTCCTGATAATAAGTTACGTGCTTTTGTTGACAAAGATGATAGAATTCAGGTAACAGATGTGAATGGTAAAGCATTAAATACTTTTCAAGATCATATTGAAAAAGTCTTAGCGATAAACTTTAGTCCAAACTCTCAACTATTAGTTAGTGCAGGAGAAGATAAGACAATTCGTGTTTGGAAGGACTTGGACAAAAAACAACAAGGACGATATAGTGCGATTTTTCAAGTTTATGAAGAAGAGAGTCAAAATACCCGACAATATACCAGTGATCAAAACAAAATTACAGCAATAATATTTAGTCCCGATAACCAAAAAATTATTGCTGGAGATGATGCTGGTTATATAAGAATTTGGGACTTAAAACAAAATGACAAGATAGCAATGTGGCGAGTTTATTACCATGCTATTGAAACCCTTAGCTTTTCATCAGATGGAAATTTATTAGTTACTTTTATCGATCAAAAAGGTAATATACAATTATCAATTGAATCATTTGAAAAATTAATAGGAAGAGGTTGTAATAGTATCAAAAATTATTTACAAAATAATTCTGATTTAATATCTATCAATTCCTCTTTATGCAAAAAACAAATGCTAGAATGGAGTGGGGTCAAAATCGACAATAAATAGTAGCTTCAAAAAAAGGGTCAACCATGATTGACCCTGACTTAAATTACAATTTAACTTCGATTTCAACCCCGGCAGGGAGATCGAGTTTCATCAAAGCATCAATGGTTTTAGAAGAGGGTTGATAAATATCAATAATTCGTCTATGGGTTCTGGTTTCAAAGTGTTCTCGTGAGTCTTTATCCACGTGGGGCGATCGCAGAACGCAATAAATACGTCTTTTTGTGGGTAGAGGAATGGGTCCGATGGCCGTTGCGTCGGTACGGTTGGCCGTATCGACAATTTTTTCACAGGAGGTGTCTAATAAACGACGGTCAAAAGCTTTTAAACGGATGCGGATTTTTTGTTGTGCTAGAGTAGCCATAATGTTTAATTGTCAAGGTTCAGAAATTTACGTCAATAGATGGGAAAATGAAGTGACCAGTTAAATTTACCTTAACTGGTCACTTGTTCATTGTTTGGTTGTCCTACTTAAGAATCTTAGAAACAACACCGGCACCGATGGTACGGCCACCTTCACGGATAGCAAAACGCATTCCTTGTTCAATGGCGATGGGATTGATTAACTCTACAGTCATTTTAATACGATCGCCAGGCATAACCATTTCTACTGCGCTACCATCATCGGCAGTGTAGTCTTGGATAATTCCAGTTACATCAGTAGTCCTTACATAGAACTGGGGACGATAGTTTTTGAAGAAGGGAGTGTGACGACCGCCTTCTTCTTTGGTTAAAACATAAACTTCTCCTTCAAACTGGGTATGAGGGGTAATTGAACCAGGTTTAGCAATAACCATTCCCCGTTCAATGTCATCTTTTTTAACCCCCCGTAGGAGCAAACCAACGTTATCCCCAGCCATCCCTTCATCGAGGGTTTTCTGGAACATTTCTACTCCAGTAACGGTGGTGGTTTGGGTGTCTCTGATACCTATAATTTCAATGGTTTCACCGACTTTAACCTTACCCCGTTCAATCCGTCCGGTTGCAACAGTTCCCCGACCAGAGATAGAGAATACGTCTTCAACTGCCATCAAGAAGGGTTTATCTATTTCCCGTTCGGGTTCAGGAATATAAGCATCTACTTCTTCCATCAGCTTGAGGATTTTATCAGTCCACTCATTATCTCCTGCTCCTAAATTAGGATTTTCCTTCAGGGCTTCTACTGCCATTAAAGCAGAACCCGTGACGATGGGAATATCATCTCCAGGAAAATCATACTCACTGAGTAGTTCGCGCACTTCGAGTTCCACCAGTTCTAATAGTTCTTCATCATCTACTTGGTCTTCTTTATTCAAGAAGACAACCAGACTAGGAACCCCAACCTGTTTGGCTAAGAGGATATGTTCACGGGTTTGGGGCATAGGTCCGTCGGCTGCGGATACCACTAAGATACCTCCATCCATTTGTGCAGCCCCAGTAATCATATTTTTCACATAGTCAGCGTGACCCGGACAGTCAACGTGAGCGTAGTGACGGTTATCGGTTTCATATTCAACGTGAGCGGTGTTGATGGTAATACCCCGTGCTTTTTCTTCAGGGGCTGCATCAATATCTTCGTAGTTACGGGCTTTTGCTTTACCTGCCGCCGCTAATGTCATGGTAATAGCAGCCGTCAAGGTTGTTTTACCATGGTCAACGTGACCGACAGTGCCGATGTTAACGTGGGGTTTAGTCCGTTCAAATTTTTCGCGTGCCATGAATTAACTGTTCCTTTTTTTGTCTTCTGTATTCTAAGCAGTGATGTTTTTAGTCACCAGTGACCCATAGTCTATTATCCACTATCAATGGTTAACTATGCACTGATTCCTAAATAATTAATCATTCACTGTCATAGGTGTAGGCTTTCCCTGTGTTTTTTAGGATAATCGCTTCAGCGACGTTTTGAGGAACTTCTGCATAATGGCTAAATTCCATCGAGAAAATTCCCCGTCCTTGGGTTTTTGACCGAATATCGGTCGCGTAACCAAACATTTCTGCTAGTGGGACGTTAGCAGAAATCTTGGCAAGTCCGTCTTCGCTATTCATCCCCTCAATGTTCCCCCGACGGGCGTTGAGATCCCCGATCACATCCCCCAAGAAGTCTTCTGGGACTTCTACTTCAACCTCCATCATGGGTTCAAGGAGAACAGGAGAGGCTTTTTTAACTGCGTCGCGAATGGCCATCGAACCGGCAATTTTAAAAGCCATTTCTGAAGAGTCAACGTCATGGAAAGAACCATCCACTAAGGTGACTTTAACATCAATGAGGGGATAACCGGCAATAATGCCTGAGTTACAGGCTTCTTTCATTCCTTGTTCCGCTGGCGAAATAAACTCTTTAGGAATGGTTCCTCCAACGATTTTGGAGATGAATTCAAAGCCACTACCTGCTTTGGCTGGTTCTAGTTCAATCACCACGTGACCATATTGACCTTTTCCACCGCTTTGACGAATATATTTTCCTTCCGCTTCGCTCGGTTTACGGATGGTTTCACGATAAGCAACTTGGGGTTGACCAACGCTTGCTTCCACTTTATATTCACGCAACATCCGATCCACCAAAATTTCTAGGTGCAGTTCCCCCATCCCTGCAATTACGGTTTGGTTGGTTTCGGGATCAACACTAACTTTGAAGGTGGGATCTTCGTCGGATAAGGCTTGCAAGGCTTTGGACAGTTTTTCCATGTCTTGCTTGGTCTTAGGTTCGACAGCCACGGAGATGACGGGTTCTGGAATATACAGAGATTCTAGGAGAATGGGATGTTTATCGTCACACAACGTATCTCCTGTAATGGTATTTCTTAAACCGATGGCTGCCCCTAGGTCTCCAGCCCTTAGTTCGTCTACTTCGATGCGATCATTAGATTTAAGCACAATTAAGCGGGAAATTCGCTCTTTTTGCTCTTTTGTCGCGTTGTAAACGTAGTTACCCTTCTCTAAGACCCCAGAATACACTCGCATAAAGGTTAAACGACCATAGGGATCGGAGGCTATTTTAAAGGCTAATGCAGAAAATGGTTCATCATCATCTGCTTTGCGACTATCTTCTGTGCCGTCTTTTAATAACCCTGTGATGGGGGGAACATCTAGGGGAGAGGGTAAGTAGTCAACCACTGCATCTAGCAATAGTTGTACCCCTTTATTTTTGAAGGCAGAACCACACAACATGGGGATAATGGAACGGTTTAAGGTTCCTTTTCTTAACCCCTGCTTAATTTCTTCTTCAGTGAGTTGTTCCCCTTCGAGATATTTCTCTAAGAGGGTTTCATCGATTTCTGCTACGGCTTCAATGAGCTTAGCGCGGTATTCTTGTGCCTGTTCTACGTATTCGGGCGGAATTTCTGTATCTTCGATGTTTTTGCCTAAATCATCTTGATAAATTTTTGCTCGCATCCTCACTAAATCTACAATGCCACGAAATTCGCTTTCTGTGCCGACTGGTATCTGGATGGGAACCGCATTGGCTTTAAGGCGATCGCAGATTTGTTGGTAAACTTTGAAAAAATTAGCCCCGGTGCGATCCATTTTGTTGACAAAGGCAATACGAGGTACTTCATAACGGTTGGCCTGTCGCCATACCGTTTCTGACTGGGGCTGAACTCCACCGACGGAACAAAACACAGCTACCACACCGTCTAACACGCGCATAGACCGTTCAACTTCGATGGTGAAGTCTACGTGACCTGGGGTGTCGATGATGTTGATACGGTGATCGAGCCAATTGGTACTAATGGCTGCTGCTGTAATGGTGATGCCCCGTTCTTGTTCTTGGGCCATCCAGTCCATTGTGGCTGTTCCTTCATGGACTTCACCGAGTTTGTATGCGATTCCAGTGTAGAAGAGAATGCGTTCTGTGGTCGTTGTTTTGCCCGCGTCAATGTGGGCAGCAATGCCAATGTTCCGCACCCTCTCTAGGGGGATATTCCGTGCCACAGCTACCTCCTTATGCTTTGCCTGGCTATGTTTCTGCCTTGAGGCCGTCTATAAGTTTACACTATTCACAATTCTATACTTTTCTTTGGAAAAATTTACCTTAGATGAGTAAGAATCTAGGATGATTGGTAAGAATTAGTGAGATCAAAACCCGATCTTTAGTAACGGTAGTGAGCAAAGGCTTTGTTTGCGTCCGCCATACGGTGGGTTTCATCCCGTTTCTTCATGGCTGCCCCAGTTTCGTTGGCTGCATCCATGATTTCGTTGGCAAGTTTACTGGCCATGGTACGACCACCTCTGATGCGAGAATAACGAATTAACCAGCGTAATGCCAAGGTGGTTCCCCTTGCGGGACGGACTTCCATGGGAACTTGATAGGTTGCCCCACCTACCCGTCTTGCTTTTACTTCTACTAGGGGGGTTAAGTTTTTAATGGCTTTTTCAAATACGTCTAAGGGTTCTTCTCCGGTTCTCTCTTTAATCATATTCATGGCATCATAAACAATACCTGCAGCCAGAGATTTTTTACCGCTTTTCATGACGCGACGGATGGTCATGTTTAATAGACAACTATTATAAATGGGATCGGGGGGAACGGGCTTTCTTTTAATGTTTCCTCGGCGAGACATGGTAGTTTGTTCCTTTGAACTAAGTTGACATTACAATTTTCTTTATCAAACAACCTTAAAGGTCGTTTGTCATTTTCAAGGTTCGGTATGGCTGATTTCAAGTGCTTATTTTACTCTTTTGGCCGTTTGGTTCCATACTTAGAACGACCTTGCTTACGGTCTTTTACCCCTTGAGCATCTAGGGTTCCCCGAATAATATGATAACGCACTCCAGGTAAATCTTTTACCCGTCCTCCACGAATTAAAACCACAGAGTGTTCTTGTAAGTTATGGCCGATCCCAGGGATATAGGCGGTGACTTCAAAACCTGATGTTAGACGAACCCGCGCCACTTTTCTTAAAGCGGAGTTAGGCTTTTTTGGGGTGGTGGTATATACTCTAGTGCATACACCTCGGCGTTGAGGACACTGCTTTAGGGCAGGTGACTTGGTTTTCTTTTTAGCTTTGGAGCGTTCACTCCGGATTAATTGTTGAATAGTTGGCATAATTTCACATATAACAAGCTCGTCAGAACCCTCGATTTTCTAAAATCGCTGACAAATTGCCATTATACCAATATCTACTATGCTGTGTCAATCTTAAGTTCAACTTGAAGGAGGCAGGAGGCTCCAGGGCAGAAGGATCGATTGCAGGGAGATTCTAACCCGCCAGCAATTCGTATCCGCTAAACTCCGTTTTAGCGGGGGTCTTATAGTTTATCGAGAAATTAGGGGTCTAAAACCCCGCCGTGAGGGGGCGCAAACTGTTAACATGAAACCATACGGGAGGGCATCCCGAAATTCACGCCTTGGGAGACATGAATAAATAAGACCAGTAATGGCACGTTCAGCCCAGGAAGCTTCTCGCCTTTAGGCAGAAGTATGTCACGATACCCAAATGCAAGGGGAGGCAATAGGGCTACTCAACCTTCTGCCTCCTGCCCTCTGCTCTCTGCCTCCCTCGCGAAGCGAGATAAGTTTGAAGGGGAAAGATGTTAGTTTAACCAGCCCAACTAACCCAATTCGCTGAGGTAGCTGATAAAGGTTCCTCTAATTCACATTGTTCGGTGTTGTCTAAGGACATTCCTTGGGTGTCAGCCACACTTAAATCAGTGTTAATAATAGTAGCACCGCAAAGCAGAGCCCCGCTTAAATCTGCCCCATCTAAATTAACCTCTTGCAGTTTGGCTTTATTTAGATTGGTATGACGTAAATTAGCACAGCGTAAATCAGCTTTGGTTAAATCGACCCCGGTTAAATCTGCGCCGGTTAAGTCAGCACCAATCAGGTTAATTTCTGTTAGGTTAGCTCCTACTAAATGAGCTTTAGTTAGGTCTACATCGGTTAAATTCGCTTGAGCTAAACAAGCACCACTTAAATCCGTCTCTTTTAAGTTAGCTCCACTTAAGTCCGCACGAGTGAGATTAATCCTTTGTAAATTAAATCCTTCTAAGTTAGCTTGATGTAGACTGACCCCTTGAAAATTTCGTTGATTTTTAAGATAGTTAGTAAATAATTGTCTCTCTTTCATGATTTTTTTCTCCGACTCAGCTTTAATTTTAAAAGATTTTTCTCAAATCACAGCAATAACTAGCCATAAGTCAATACGTTTTAACAAAAATTGATATTACTTCATGATTGAGATTGCTATGATTCAGCCTTTTTCTTCTAAAAACTTATTACTTGTTAAGCCCAGCTTTGTTAATCCTACTCCTAAAAGCAATTTCTTGCGTAGTGATGAATGTCATAGAATGCGCCGTCTTTATGCACTTCTGCCCTCAAGATGCCCTCTAGCTTGTAACCACATTTCTCCAATACCTTCATCGATTTAGTGTTCGGTGACCAAGCTATCATAACATTTCCCAGGGGAGCGCAAAAAATCACAGGCTTTAAGTTTTTTCAATGGTGAAGGATAAACCGCACCGACAGGAAGTGATAATGATGGGATTATGGAAGCGAAACCCTCCTCCCATCAAGTCTTCTGCGTAGTCTAAACGTAGGTCTGATAAATAGTTTAAACTTTGTTCATCGATGAGGAGGGAAATGTCTTCAATGGTGTGGAGGCGATCGCTGTTTTCTTTTGTCTCACATAAGTCAAAGGTATAGTACAGTCCATCACAACCCCCTGGTTTAACTCCTAAACGGAAGTAACTATCAGGTTGTTGACGACTATTTTGCATTCGTTTTATTTCTTTGATGGCTGCGGATGTTAGTTCGATCATAATTAGAGCATCATAACCTATCAGATACTAATTGTAAGATGAGGGGGTCAGTTTATAAAGATAAATATTTCATAAAGACACCACAAATTTATGATTTTTTAGGTTTGAACCTTCACCTTAACCTACAAAATAGGCTATTGCGCCGCTAATCTTATCTCTTCGAGTCGTACTCTTAACTTCGATTGTAAGCTTGCAAAAACTCATCTCTAGAAATACCAACTTGTGTACAAATTGCTCTCAAAGTTCCGCTTTTGATATTAGAATGACTTGGCATAACTAAAGGGGTTTCTGTTCCATCTTTATTGTTACGTTTCATCACAATATGTTCACGTTCACGAATCATTTCAAACCCCAATAATTTGAAGGTTTTGATGACCTTATTTTTAGGTGCATCAACAGGAAATTTAGGCATTAGATAGACAATCCTGCCTCAGCAATAAATACCTCAACTGTTGGCGTATCTTCTAATATTTCTGTCCCAAATACTTCAATATAGCAAGCGATCGCAGATTTTACGTCTGATAAAGCTTCTTCGTAGGTATCTCCTTGACCAACAATTGCACCAACAACACCGATAGGATAAGCTACATAGCCATCTGGGTGTTTTTCAATGACAATTTTAAACTGTTTGATAGATTTTTGATGATTATAAGTCATTAGGTTTGTAAATGAGTTTGATTAGAGAATCTATTTTTATATTGCCACTAAATAAATTAATTAAACATAAATTTATGCTTGTTGGGTTTCATCCTTTAACCCAACCTAGGAGATCGGCGATCACTAATAGACTTCATCATGATCTCCCAAATTTAGTAACAAAATTGCCTGTTTTTGTTCTTCAGCATCTTCGATAAATTCAAATAAAATACGGTTACTATAATCAACTGAACATGACCATACATTTGATAAGTCACCTTTTAATTTGTGGGTACGTAAACTAGGATGAAAGGGATCTTCTGCTAACTGACGGACTGTTTTTTCGATGAGTGGTCTAAACACTGGTTTTTTACGAATTATTCGTTTAAAAGCTCGCAATGATTGAGGAGTCCAAGCAATTTTCATGGTTGATCGAGTTCGTTTAAAAATTCATCGACTGAACCAAATTGTCCTTTTCCCTCGGTCACTTCTTGACGGATTTCTTTTATTTCTTGTGATAGAATTGCTCTACGTTGTTGATGTAATCTTTTTTGGATAGTATCGATTAACATCTGTTGCTCTTCTAATGATAGTTTCTCTACTGTTTCAATTGCTTGCTGAAAGGTTGAAGTTTTTACCATAGTTTATTTAATGATTTAATTTTGTTCTATTTTATCCTATCAATCATTAAAATATATTGAACAAAGATAAAATTGTTGGGTTTCATCCTTCAATCCAAACTACAAGATCCGCGATCGCACTTATGAGATCAGCTATTTAAAATAGTGCGATTATCATTGTATTATTTCTTAACACCACTTAATTTATGAAATATGCTAGTATTGCTCATGTAATTGATATCTCAAGAGAGCTTAAATATGACAGTTACAAGAGATAAATATCAAATTGTTGAAAGTCAACCAACTCATGATGTAACTCCTAATGGTTTGAATACCATTACCATGTATAATGAAATTATTAAATATTCTGTATTTACTCAATTATAAAAACAGCGATCGCTTATGGATTACCTCCTTGATAAGCAGTAATAATAAAACGAATGATTGTCTTAATAACTGCTATTACATAGTTATCACAACAAAACAAAAAATCTGCCAGATTCATTTTGGCGAATCTGGCAGATTTTTTGACGAATGACAGTAAAATTGAACTACTTATGACGGGAATAATCATCCTTGAAGCGATTAATATCGTCTTCCCCTAAATATTCACCATTTTGCACTTCTATAAGGATCAGTTTAATTACCCCTGGATTTTCTAAGCGATGGGAGGTACACTGGGGAACATAAGTGGATTGATTTGCCCCTAAAATCTTTTCTGTATCTCCACAAGTTACT
>JAAUYD010145834.1_pt1 | contig 12585 bp, 11 predicted proteins | sample 7278101 | NCBI WGS metagenome assembly JAAUYD01 (sample SAMN14350128, study PRJNA611818) | marine sediment metagenome | isolation source: surface marine sediment (0.6m) | place: French Polynesia: Moorea | collected 2018-08 | reverse complement strand
CTCCAGCGCCACGGCGCTGGAGTAGGTGCCGATGACACAACGCACGTTTTCACCGTCGATGAGATCACGCACGGCGTCGATGGCTTTTGTCGGATGGGTGTGGGTGTCCCGAATGGCCAGCCGGATGCGATTGACCCCCCGCAGTCCGCCTTGGGCATTGATCTCATCGATGGCCAAGGTCATGCCTTCAACGGCCTGCTTGCTGTAGATGGCACCTGTGCCACTGAGCCCTAAGGCGATACCCAGCGAATAGGGTTCATCCGCCGGGCAGGCGGTCGGCCAGGTGAATATCATTGCTCCGGCCAAGAGCAAAACGAATGTCCCGTTTAGAAAAAGCCTTGTTTTCATAATTGTCTACCCTTTTTCCAAGGTTCGACCTGCCAAAGTCGCCGGTTCGAAAGAGGAAGGCAGCTCAATGGTGAGAGGGTCAAGGCACCCCGAACCGATCTGTTCGTTAACCATAGGCAATGGCCGGCAGCCACAACACCAGCTGGGGCCAGATGGCGATAATCAGCAGCCCAGTCAATTGCAGGATGATAAAGGGGATGACACCCTTGTAAATATCGACCAGTTGGATTTCTGGTGGACAGACGCCTTTGAGGTAAAAAAGGGCGAAGCCGACCGGCGGCGTTAAGAATGATGTCTGCAGACTCACTGCGATCAGCATGACAAACCAGATGAGTTCGGGATTGTCCACGACGCCGTACCCGTCGATCTGAAATCCCAGATTGGAGACCACCGGTGCGATCAGCGGCAATACGATCAGGGTGATCTCGATCCAGTCCAGGAAAAAACCCAACAAAAATACCGCACCGAGGATGACCGCCATGATGCCGTAAGGCCCGAAGGGCAGGCCGGTTAGCGCGCGTTCGATGAATTCATCCCCGCCGAGGCTTCGCAGCACCAAGGCAAAACAGGTGGCCCCGAGAAAAATGGCAAATATGTAGGCGGTGGTGTTGAAGCACGCCTTGGTCACCTCAACGACGACCTGCCAGTTAAGCTTTTTGTTGATGGCAGCCAGTATGCAAGCCCCCAGGGCGCCTACGCCGCTGGCCTCCGTGGGTGTGGTGATGCCTGCGAAGATGGACCCCAGGACGGCCAGTATGAGAAACGCCGGCGGCATGATGCTCTTGACCACGTCGATAATGACACGCCACTCCAACGGCTCCCGCTTGGGGTCCAGGGGCGCCGCATCGGGTTTGATGAGACAGTAGATCAGGATGTAGCCAATGTACAATACCCCCAGTAGGATGCCGGGAAACACGGCCCCCATGAAAAGGTCGCCCACGGACAGACCCAGCTGGTCCGCCATGATGACCAGCATGATGCTGGGCGGAATCAAGATCCCCAGGGTGCCGGATCCAGCGATGGTGCCTAAGGCCAATGTTTTTGAGTAGCCTTGTTTCAGCATGGCCGGAAGGGACAAGAGCCCCAGCAGCACCACGGAAGCCCCGATAATGCCGGTGGAAGCCGCCAGGATGATGCCAATGGTGGTGACCGTGACGGCCAGGCCGCCATGCACCTTGCCGAAGAGGTTTTGCATGGACTTCATCATTTTCTCGGCGATGCCGGAACGATCGAGCATCAGGCCCATGAAGATGAACATGGGCAAGGCCACCAGAACCCAGTTGTCCATGAACTTATAGATTCGGTTGACGGACATGCCGAGGGTCAGGTAATCGAGGCCGGTCCAGGCCCCGAAATAGGTATCTGCAACATATCCCACCAAAGTGAACAGCACCGCTACGCCGCCAAGGACCCAGGCCACCGGAAATCCGGTAAAGAGCAGCCCGACAAAAGTCAGGAACATGGCAATGACGAGATAGTCGTTGAGTTCCATAGGTTATCCTTTCCTCAGGGCTTGAACGATCCGAACGGCACGCGAAAAGGTGGCCAGTACGAGCAATCCGAAGCTCAGCGGAATGACCCCTTTGATGGCCCACCGCAGCGGTAGTCCCATGGGCGCATCCGATCGCTCGTTGACGCGAAAGGATTCGTAGACGAAGTCCAGGCTTTGGTGAAAGATGATGATCGTGAACGGCAGCAACAAGAAGATGATACCAAATAGATCCCAGCGGTTGCGCCACTTTTGCGAAAGGCGCGCATGCACAATGTCGACGCGGATATGCGAATCCAGGGTCACCGCATAGGATGCACCGAACATGATGCCGATGGCGTAGAGATGCCATTGCAACTCTTCCAGCAGGACCAGACCGTGGCCGAAGCCGTAGCGCATGATGACCTGGAGGATAATGACGACAATCAGGATCACATTGGTCCACATAAAAAAGTGCCCGATGGTGAGGACAAACTTGTCCAATCCATCGCAAAATTTATTGGGGACCTTTTCTGGGTGGTTTGCGGAATTCATGGGCATCTCCCTGATGGAAAAAGGGGTCCCTGCAGGCACCCCTCGACCACTTATGGGGCCGGCGCGGAAAAAGCGTCGCTACTTTCCGCGCCGGCAAGCTTAATGGGTCAACGGCGGCAGACAAACCACTTTATTTGGGCGGTTCGGGTCGGGGCAGGAACCCGTATGTTTGCCACAGTTTATAGTCTTCGCGGAAAGCGCTCAGGTCTTCGAAGACCTTTTTGAAAAAGGCATCGGCGGCGACTTGCTCGGCGGCGACCTCCTCCCATGCTTTTTTATATTTGGCCAGCATTTCGTCTGACCAGTACATGTTCTTCACGCCGCGCTCTTCGATATTTTTTTTCATGGTCGCGGATTGGATGGCTTCGGTAAAGGCGAAGGCGTCGAGGGTGGCTGCTTTGGTGAGAATCTCAAGCACCATTTGCTGGCGCTCGCTCATCTGGTTCCAGACATCCTTGTTGATCAGCAGTTCGAACACGGTGGCCTGCTGGTGCCATCCGGGGTAGTAATTGTACTTGGCGATCTTGTAAAAACCCAGACGTTCGTCGATGGCCGGCATGGAGAACTCGGTGGCGTCAATGGCCTTTTTCTCCAAGGCCGGAAAGATTTCGCCGCCGGGGATCAGGCTGACCGAGGCGCCCAGCTTCTGCATCGCCTTGCCGCCGAGTCCGAAAAACCGCATGCGAAGGCCATTCAGGTCATCGGCGGATTCGATCGATTTGCTGAACCAGCCGGAGGTCTCCGGTGCGATGATGCCACAAACCAACACTTTGACGTTGTAGCCATGGCTGTCATACATCTCTTGGTAAAGCTTCATGCCGTTGCCGTAATAGAGCCATGCCAGGTATTCACCGGCTTCGGGGCCGAAGGGGATCGCGGAGTAGATCGGGGATGCCGGAATCTTGCCGGCCCAGTAACCGGCGGTCGAATAGCCGGCATTGATTTTTCCCGTGGATACGGCGTCCAGAATTTCAAACGGAGCGACCAGTTTGCCCGGTTCGTAAACCTTCATCTTCATCGTTCCGCCGCTGGCCACTTCGATGCGCTCGGCCACCCAGGGAATCGTCGTGCCAAGACCCGGAAGCACCGTGGCAAAACAGACGGGAACCTTGAGCAGGAACTTCTTTTCGGCGGCTATCGATACATTGGCGGTGAAACAGATGGCAATGACCATACACAGAATCGCGATTGAAACTTTTTTCATCGTTACTCTCCTCTTGTGTGAATTCCGATACTGATGTGGTGAGAAATAATGACCATCGGGGTGCGGTTGGCTGGAATGGGCGGGTCACCTCCTCTCGGCGGGCCAACCGGAAATAATGATTATATCTATTTTGGACATTAGGTCATACCAATGATAGGTTTGGTTAACTCATTAGTCCGACCAAGTCAACTATATTTTTGTCCATCAGAAGATAAACGACATTCAAATAAAACGTGGATATTAAGGTGTACAACCGTTGTGGCCCGTCTCCTTCAGACAACGGTCAGCTTCAAATAAGGTGAGGGGCGATTCCTTTAAACTGAGATGAAAAGGCACTACCAATCAAAGCGCAGACCCAGTAACCTTTGCAATACTGCAATTAAAAGACCAAAAAAGAGACCAATCGGCGATTTTGAATTTATTTATTTCAATTCAAACGGTTAAATTCCTATTGGGCATCCTGGCGCAATTTTGGGTGGACAGATACCCTTTCAATCTGTATCATAATTTATACATGTACCAATCTGACGACATTGCGCCGATCCATGGCATCCAAATTCTGCAGCAGCGAAGTGACCCAAGCGTATGGCTAACAATCAAATCATTGGGGATGCGGCCCAAATCCAAAGCCTAAAGAGCCAGTTGGAGCTGTTTTATTTGATTTTTGACAGCATCTACAATGGTTCCATGGTAACCGACGCCAATGGCATCGTGACCCATCTGAACAAACCCTATGCGCAGTTTCTCGGCATCGATGTGGCGGAAAGTATTGGCAAACACTGTACGGATGTGGTCGAAAACACCCGCATGCACATCGTGGCCAAAACGGGCAAGCCCGAAATCAATCAGACGCAAACCATTCGCGGTCAGAACATTGTCGTTCACCGTATTCCCATAAAGAAAGACGGCGCCGTGATCGCCGTTTTCGGCCTGGTGATGTTCCAGGATGTGGGCGAGGTGGTCAAGCTGGCCAAAAAACTGCGCCACCTCGAGTCACAGGTCAAGCGCTACAAAAAAGAACTGATGACGCGGCGTTCCACCCGATATACGTTGGACAGCATTATCGGCAACAGCCAGGCGATCGCCGAATTGAAACAGGAGGCGCTGGTGGCGGCCGCCAACACCTATCCGGTATTGATCATTGGTGAGAGCGGAACCGGCAAAGAGCTGTTTGCCCAGAGTATTCATCATGCCAGTTCAAGGGCCATTCATCCTTTTGTTCAAATCAATTGCGCGGCCATCCCCAAGGACCTGTTGGAGTCCGAGCTCTTTGGATACGACCGCGGTGCATTCACCGGTGCCCGATCGGCGGGCAAACCGGGCAAATTCGAGTTGGCCCATCAGGGGACCATTTTCCTGGATGAAATCGGGGATTTGCCTTTGGCGATGCAGCCCAAGTTGTTGCGGGTGCTGGAAGAAAAAGTGTTTGAACGCGTTGGCGGGAACACCGTCATCCAATCCGATTTCAGGTTGATTGCCGCCACCAACCAGAACCTGGAACAGCTGATTGACAAGGGGCGCTTTCGCAAGGATCTGTTCTATCGGCTCAATGTCATCTCATTGAATATCCCGCCGTTGAAGGCGCGATCGGAAGACATTATCCCGATTGCCCGTCATCTGCTGCGGCAGGCCAGCTCGGCCGCCAGCACCAGTGAAATCCGGCTCAGCCCGGAGGTGATCCACGCCCTGTTGACGCATACATGGCAGGGAAATGTTCGCGAACTGTCCAATGTGCTGGACCGTGCCATGTCTACCATGAATGGCGATGTCATCCATCTTGCGGATCTGCCGCTGCCCTTCAAAAGCTACCCGTCCATACCCGATACCGTCGGTGTTGCGCCCATTCGCGAGGTTCAGGCGGCGGCGGAGAAAGCGGCGATTGTCGCCGCATTGCAGAAAACCGCCAACAACAAGGTTCGCGCTGCGGCGCTGCTGGGCATTCACCGGACCCTGCTTTATAAAAAAATGAAAAAGCACGGTTTGTCGCTAAGCGGAAAGGGATAAATGTATCAAAAAAGATACAATCGGCCCCGTCAGGCATCGGATGCTTTCCCACCACCTTTCAAAACCAGCTCGGCCTCCCGGCGACTTTCATAGATGTGGGGCGCCATCTTGCGCGCTTTGAGCGCTTCGCCCAGTTTCATACGCAGAAACGCACTGGTGGTATACCGGGTAACGCCGGTGTAGTAACGCTTCACCAGCCCGTGGACCATATCGGTGTAAGGTCCGACCAAATCGGGGGCAATATTGAAATTGTCATAATTGACCACGGCGTATACACGGTGACCCACCGGATCCAGGACGTCGGCGACGCCCCTTCGGACCTCTTCGATATCATCGGTGGTACGAATGGCGTACCCTTCGAGGTTGACGAAAAACAGATTTTCGTGCGGGTCATAGACCAGGCGTTTTTCCAGCGAGAGGGCGAACAGATCCTCCTTGAGGCCCATGGGGCCGGAACCGAAGATCCGATCGTCCATGCGCGCCGGTTCGCCGTTGATCAGCGGTTTGAAATCCATTTGCTGCAAGATGTCCTTTTCAATATCCACGCCCGGAGCGACTTCGATCAGCGCCATCCCATTGGGGGTCAGTTGGAAAACGCATCGTTCGGTGACATACCGCACCGGCTGGCTTTTGGAGACCGCATAGGCACCGGAAAAGGTGACGTGCTCCACCTGTTTGACAAACTTTTTCAATTTGCCTTCCCGGTCGATGGACAATTTTCGATCGCGCACAGAAATCTTGAGGCCGCCGGCGGTAAACGTGCCCACGAAGACCACTTGCTTGGCGGCTTGGCTGATGTTGATGAAGCCGCCGGCACCGGCCAGCTTGGGTCCGAACTTGCTCACATTGAGATTGCCCGACGCGTCAGCCTGGGCGAGACCCAGAAAGGCAAGGTCCAGCCCCCCGCCGTCGTAGAAATCGAACTGGGAAGGCTGATCGATGAGGGCCTCCATATTGACGGCAGCACCGAAATTGAGGCCGCCTGCCGGCAATCCGCCAATGACGCCAGGCTCTGCGGTCAGTGTCAGGTAATCGATGATCTTTTCCTCGTTGGCCACATTGGATATTCCTTCGGGCATGCCGATGCCCAGGTTAACCACGCAATTGGGGATCAGTTCAAAAGCCGCCCGGCGGGCAATTACCTTGCGCTCGCCCATCTGCATGGGCGGCAGGGATTGGACCGGCACCTTGATTTCACTGCTGAACGAGGGGTCATAGGCGGTGCCAAAGGTTTGCCAGTGGGTCTCCGGTTCCGAAAGGACCACGCAATCGACCATGATCCCGGGGATTTTTACCTGCCGGGCATTTAAGGTGCCCCGGGCAGCCACCCGCTCCACCTGCACGATGACGAAACCGCCAGAGTTGCGGGCTGCCGTGGCAATGGCCAGTGCCTCCAAGGTCAGCGCCTCTTTCTCCATGGTAATGTTGCCGTCCGTGTCGGCGGTGGTGCCGCGCAGGATCGCCACATGAATCGGAAATGTTTTGTAGGCCAGATAGTCATTGCCGTCGAACTGTACCCGTTCGACCAGATCCTCGGTGGTGGTGGTGTTGATCTTTCCACCGCCATTGATTGGATCAACGAAAGTACCCAGGCCAACCGTAGTGATGGTGCGCGGTTTGTGAGCGGCGATGTCTCGGTACATATGGGAAATGACGCCTTGGGGCAGGTTGTAGGCTTCAATTTGGTTGTCCAAGGCCAGCTGCTGGAGCTTGGGCACCAATCCCCAGTGCCCGCCGACGACCCGCTTCACCAGACCAAGATGCCCCAGATGATTCAACCCCCGCGCCTTGCCGTCGCCCTGACCGGCGGCATAGACCAGGGTGAGGTCGCGGGGACGGCCTTGCGCCATAAAGTAGGATTCCAGGGCGATGGCAATCTGTTCGGGAAAGCCGATGCCCACGAAACCACCGGTGGCAATGGTGTCGCCATCCCGGATAATGCGAACAGCCTCTTCAGCGGAGACAACCTTGCCTTTTTTCGCCCGATCCGGAGGCAAAGGGGAGAGCATGGGATGCGCGGATGCGGTTGCGGTCGATTTCTTTTCCATGGCGGTGCTCCTTGGGTTTGTATTTTAATTTGGTGCCTTTAATTCAAAAATTTGAAATGGATCGGAGCAGGATCGATGATAGCGGTACAGACAGCACCAAAAGCGAAAGCAAGAAAAATGCCGCAATGCTTGGCAATATCAGATTGGCAAGCTTAAATACCAAGTGGTTTGGCCGGTTGGCCCATAAAAGGGGGGCGTTCGACCAAGGGCCCCCGAACACGCTGCCATTGGATTGGAATCACAAACTCGCGGCGGGGCGCCCCTTGGTCGATGGTGACAACACTCCGTTAATCAATCGCGTTGGCACAGCTCCACCAGCACACCGTTGGTGGCCTTGGGGTGCAGAAATGCGATTCTGGCGCCACCGGCACCGATTCTGGGCTGTTGGTCGATGAGCCGAACGCCCTTTTCTTTCAACTCCGCCAGGGCCTCGTCGATATTTTCGACCCGGAAAGCCACATGCTGGATACCCTGACCCCGCTTTTCGATATATTTGGCCACTGGGCCGTCGGCAGCGGTACTTTCCAGCAACTCCACTTCGCTTTCCCCCACGGGGAAGAAAGCCGTGGTGACCTTTTGTTCGGCAACCGTCTCCGTCCCTTCGAAATCCAGCCCCAAAACACCCGACCAGAAATCCTTGCCGTTGTCGATACTGTTTACCGCAATTCCCAGATGATCGATTTTCAATATTTTCATAACCACCGCCTCCTCATCGATAAAGGTTCACAAAAACTGGATTGCGCCATGCCAGCCGCTCAAGCGCCAATCCAAACTATCGGTTAAAGGATTATTTGTACCTGTCCATCACTTTTGCAAACCCCGGCAGCGCGTTGACGATGGTCTGGTCATCCACGCAAAAGGCGATTCGAAAATGCCCGGGCCCCGCAAAACCGCTGCCCGGGACGACCAGAATCAATTCCTGCTGAAGCGCTCTAACAAAGGCCACGTCGTCGGCAATGGGTGTGCGCGGAAAGAGATAGAACGCCCCCGGCGGTGTGATGAAATCATACCCGGCCTCGGCAAGGCCGGTACAAAACAGATCTCTTTTGCGTTTGTACTCGCCGATATCCACACTCATCCCCTGCATGCAGGCGACCACCCGCTGCATCAGGGCCGGTGCATTGACAAACCCCAATATCCGATTGGTCAGCGCCATGCCGGCCATCAGCTCCTGGTTATGCGTCGCGGCGGGATTCACTGCGGCAAAGCCAATGCGCTCACCGGGGATCGAAATATCCTTGGAATAAGAGGTGGCAATGATGCTTTCGGGGTAACTTTGGAAAATGGACGGCACCTGGGCATCGTCGAAGACGATCTTGCGGTAGGGCTCGTCTGAGACCAGGTAGATAATCCGGCCATATTGGCGGCTTTTTTCGACCAGCAGTTTCCCCAACGCATTCAGACTCGCGTGGCTGTATATCTGACCGGTGGGGTTGTTGGGGGAATTGATCAGCACCACCTTGGTTTTTTCGGTGATGGCGTCACCAAGCAAATCGAGATCAAGGGTGAAGTCCGGCCGGGTGCCAACCATTTTCAAAACACCGCCATGGTTGTCCGCATAGAATCGATACTCCACAAAGCACGGCGTGGGCGTCAGCACTTCATCCCCCGGATCCAACAGGGCTTTGAAGATGACATTGAGCGCCCCGGCGGCGCCACAGGTCATGATGATCTCATCGCAGCTGATGCCAACGCCTTGCTCCTTGGTCAGATAATCGGCAATCGAGACACACACCTGGGGATAGCCGGCCTGGGGCATGTAACAGTGGTCGCCGAGCCCGCAGGAGTCCACGGTATCCCTGAGAATCTCGTTGAATTGTTCCGGGGGAGGGAGGCTGGGATTGCCCAGACTGAAATCAAACACCTTGTCCGCACCATGCTCGGCCTTGAGTCTCGCCCCTTCTTCGAACATTTTGCGAATCCAGGACGATTGGATCATGATGTCGTTGATCTTGTGTGCGATGGTCATCGATTTTCTCCTTATCCGGCGGTGGATTCATGGGCGCTGCAAAACGGATGCGCCGTAAGCTGTCGTGGGGCGAAAAAATAATTTATGGAGATCCTTAAGATAATTCAAGCCATAATTTCAGGCATCGAGAAAAGACAACGACCCGTATCGCATCGCGCGGGAACTCGCCGCCTGGGATTGGCACCGATTATACATTTTTGTAGCTGGCAATGAAAAGCATTGATTTTGGCTTTGGTCGAGCGGCCCCTCGGATCCTGAGCGAACGGTTCGGTGGGCCTCAATGCTGCCGGATCCGGACCCGCCAGCGCAATTCGGCTGAAAAGCTCCGGTGGTTCAGGCATTCCATGAGTCAGACCGCAAACGGATTGGTGTTCCATCTGTCCGGTATCGGTTGTCGCCAGACAATCCCGGGAAGCTGCCAATCATAAAATAACAATAATGTTATTAAAAATTGATTTATTACTAATTTTGTATTTAAATTTGGCAATTTATTACATAAATGTTGCGTCGTTAATGTTCGGCCGGCATGCTCATTTAATTATATTTCACATTATATCAAATTGTTAGATGGTATTTCGACAATTATGGCACAGCGGTTGCTCATTGGCCATGCAAACCGCAACCCGTACCCAACGGCCAACCAGCCGTTTGTGTCAACAGGAGATGTCTTCAATGAAAAAAATTGAATCGATCATCAAGCCGTTCAAACTGGATGATGTCAAGGACGCTTTGAACCGCATCGGCGTGGCGGGAATGACCGTCAGCGAGGTCAAAGGGTTCGGGCGTCAACGTGGCCACAAGGAGATCTATCGCGGTGCCGAATACCAGACCGACTTCGTCCCCAAGGTCAAAATCGATCTGATTGTGGACGCCGACATGGTCGACAAAGTGGTTGCCACCATTAGCGACGTGGCCAATACCGGAAGTGTGGGCGACGGCAAGATCTTCGTCGTGCCCATCGAAGGGGCCTATCGCATCCGCACCGGTGAGTCGGGCAAGGATGCGATTTAGAATGCTCGGCATTTTTTACCTCTTACCAAACCTATTCTTCAAGGAGTGCACAATGAAACCGAAAGCGTTGATCCTACTGATACTGGCAGGCCTGATGATCGCCCCCGTGGCCATCGCCGCCGATCCCGAACCCACCGTTTTGACCAACAAGGCAGCCATCGATCTGGTTCAGACCCATGCCAATTACCTGTGGACATTGGTCGCCGCCGCCCTGGTGTTTTTCATGCAAGCCGGTTTTGCAATGGTTGAAGCCGGTTTCACCCGCGCCAAAAATTCGATCAATATCATGATGAAGAACCTGATGGATTTTTCCATCGGCTCCATCGCCTTCTGGGCCATCGGCTTCGGGCTCATGTTCGGCGCCACCTCCACCGGCTGGTTCGGCACCACCGGCTTTTTCCTCAGCGACTTCACTCCGGACGGTGACCCATGGGTGCTGGCCTTCTGGATGTTCCAGGTGGTGTTTGCCGCCACCGCCGCCACCATCGTTTCCGGCGCCATGGCTGAACGGACCAAGTTCACCGGCTACATCCTCTACAGCATTGTTGTTTCCGGCCTGATTTATCCGGTCTTCGGCTCCTGGGCGTGGGGCAGCCTGTTCAACGGCAGCGGCTGGCTGGAAGGCTTCGGTTTCATCGACTTTGCCGGATCTACCGTTGTCCACTCGGTCGGTGGCTGGGCAGCCCTGGCCGGCGCCATCGTGCTTGGACCCCGTCTGGGCAAGTACACCAAGGACGGCAAGATCAAACCCATCATGGGCCACAACATTCCCCTGGCGGCGCTGGGCGTGTTCATCCTTTGGTTAGGGTGGTTCGGGTTCAATCCCGGTTCGACCACAACGGCAGATACCAGTATTGCCATGATTTTCGTCAACACCAACCTGGCCGCCGCCGCCGGTGCCGTCCTGGCCATGATCGTCTCCTGGGCGAAATTCGGCAAACCCGAAGTGGGCATGAGCCTCAACGGCGCCCTGGCCGGTCTCGTCGGCATCACTGCCGGTTGTGCCAATGTGTCACCCTCCAGCGCGATCATTATCGGTGCCGTCGCCGGCGTCATCGTGGTCTTTTCGGTCATGTTCTTCGACATGATCTAGGTGGACGACCCGGTGGGTGCCGTTTCCGTTCACGGCGTCTGCGGTGCCTGGGGCACCCTGGCCGCCGGTATCTTCAACATCGGCGGGACATCCGCCGCCATCATCGGTGTGCAAATACTGGGCATCGCTGCCTGTTTCCTATGGACCTTTCCCGCGGCATTGGTCATGTTCAAGTTGATCGACAAGACCATCGGCCTGCGTCTTTCAGCAGAGGAAGAGCTGGAGGGACTGGACTATGCCGAACACGGTGGCATCGCCTACCCGGACTTCGGTGTTTCCACCCACGGCGGCATCTCAACCGTGACCGGGCCGCCGTCATCCGGATTGTCCAGTTACGCCGCGTCGGCAAGCCCGGCCACCCAATCTTGATCGATAGGCTTGCGCATTAAGCAACGGCATTATTAAGAACATCAATCGTTGTTCCTCCCCTGGATGCACCTTGAAGCGGCGGTTTCCACGGCTTCAAGGTGCATTTTTAGTTGGAATGGTTAAACGGGCGGCAATTCCGGTTTTCTGGCTTGTAATTCCAATTTTGTAATCTTTCTAAAATAAATGTTACATTTTTGAAATGTAATTGTAAATTATAAGATCTGTTTAAAAGCTCACAACCTACTAATATTTTGATATAAAATTTAACATTTGCCTACTGGCACGCGGGTTGCTCAGTGGATTGCCTGTTGTAATAACACGAAGGATAGGGATGTGACAGACACGGATCTATACAACCTCTACGCCGATGCCTCCCAGGCCCTTAAAAAGGGACGGGCACAGCTCATCGATGATCTTCTGGCGGGCAACGCGCCTGATTTTCTCGGTGACAATGCTCGGCTGATCGACGACTATTTGCGGCAAAGCTACGAGAATAGCGTCGTGGGTCCGTAGATG
>JAAUYD010132975.1_pt1 | contig 12587 bp, 10 predicted proteins | sample 7278101 | NCBI WGS metagenome assembly JAAUYD01 (sample SAMN14350128, study PRJNA611818) | marine sediment metagenome | isolation source: surface marine sediment (0.6m) | place: French Polynesia: Moorea | collected 2018-08 | reverse complement strand
GCCTTCGATCACTGCCATGATGTCGTCTTCCTTCATCACCAGCAGCTCGTCGCCTTCAACCTTGACCTCGGTGCCGGCGTACTTGCCGAACAGAACCGTGTCACCCACTTTGACATCCAGACCGCGAACGTCGCCGTTTTCCAGAATCTTGCCGTTGCCGGCAGCGATGACTTCACCCTTGATCGGCTTTTCCGTCGCCGCGTCGGGAATAACGATGCCACCAGCGGACATGCGCTCTTCTTCCATACGCTTGACGATTACCCGATCATGAAGCGGACGAATCTTCATGTGTGTATCTCCTGTAAACTATTGATTTTTAGCCGACTTTTGGCGGCTTTCCGCTGGTCGCTGTTAGCACTCGACCGCGAGGAGTGCTAATGATAGTCATGGATCGTTGAAATTCAAGGGATGCGGCCCGACATTTTGTCCAATCGAAGGGAGCGCGCAGCCTGGCGTCACGCCCCGGGTTTTCCGGCGAAAACTCGAACTGTGTCGATGACAGGGGTAGATTTCCGCGTAACAATGCGGTCCGTTTAGCGGTCTTATAACGTGCCAACGATGGCCGACACGTCCGATCCGGGCCCCGCAGGATTTACAGAACGATTATGATTCTCAAACGTTTAAGCTGGTTACTGCTGCTCGTCGCCGCGCCTTTGCTGGCGCAGGACCGCCCACTGCCGCCCGACGAAGTATTCAAGTACGCGGTTTTCGACGCCGGCGATGCACTCGAAGTCGACTGGTTTGTCGACGACGGGGCCTACATGTATCGCAAGGCCTTCAACTTCACCAGCGGCGACTCCGCGATCACATTCGGTGACGTTGAATACCCGGACGGTGAGATCCACAGCGATGAGTTTCTCGGCGAACAGGAAATCTACCGCGGTAGTTTCCTTGTTCGTATTCCGTACACCGTGAACGGATCCAAGCCTGCGAAAGTGCCGCTGACGATCGACAGCCGAGGCTGCCTCGACTCCGGCTTTTGCTATGCGCCAACGACCTGGATCGAAACGGTCTCGCTGAAATCCGCATCCGCACCTCAGAAGCTCGATTTCAGCTCGCTTGGCAACACTGCACAATCCGATTTCCCGCCTCCCGAGGAAGTCTTCTTTCCGGACGTCTTTGTCGTCGACGGTAACACCGTCGAGGTAGGCATACGCATCGAGCCTGAGTACTACGTTTACAGGGACAAGATCTCCGTCGCCGTGAAGAGCGGGCCGGCTCGCGCAACGAGCCTCGAGCTTCCGGACGGCAAGATGAAGACCGACCAGTTCTTTGGCGAACAGGAAGTCTATTACCTGGAAGCAGTCGGACGCGTGCAGGTCGCACGCGGCACGACCGAGGCAACGACAGTCGAGTTCGAACTGGGCTACCAGGGCTGTGCCGAAGGTGGTCTGTGTTACCTGCCACTCAAGGAAGTCATCGCGGTTGAACTGCCCGCAGTCGACAAGGTCGATGACCTGTCCGCGTACGGTGTCGCGGCGATCAGCGACCCGACCAATCCTGCTGGTGATTCGACATCCCCGGGCGCGGCCACGACAAGCCCCCAGCAGTCGTCAACCGTCAACGGCGCCCCGGTTTCGGAACAGGGCCGTCTTGCCGGCATTATTACGGGTTCCAACCTTTGGATCGTAGTCGCCACCTTCTTCGGTGCCGGCCTGTTGCTGGCCTTCACACCCTGCGTATTGCCGATGATCCCGATCCTGTCGGGCATCATTGCCGGCGACGGAGACAACGTGAGCCCCGTCCGCGGCTTCACGTTGTCGTTGAGCTACGTCATGGGCATGGCGCTGGTATACACAGCGGCCGGGATCGTCGCTGCGGCAGCCGGATTACAGCTGCAGGCGGCTTTCAACGCGCCATGGGTCCTGATTGTGTTCGCAGGCCTGTTCGTCGTCCTGGCAATGAGCATGTTCGGTATGTTTGAGCTGCAGATGCCGAGCAGCATTCAGAGTCGTCTGGCGGCAGCTTCCGGCAACCAGAAAAGCGGCACGATGGTCGGCGCGTTCGTCATGGGCGCCCTGTCGTCGTTGATCGTGACCGCCTGCGTCGCGCCGCCGCTGGTCGCGACGCTGACCGTTATCGGTCAGACCGGCGACATGCTGCGAGGCGGCCTTGCGTTATTCGCGATGAGCCTCGGCATGGGTGCTCCACTGCTGTTGGTCGGCGCATCTGCCGGACAGCTGCTGCCGAAAGCCGGCGCGTGGATGGAAGCCGTTAAAGGCGCTTTCGGTTTCATGATGCTGGCGCTCGCAATCTGGATGCTGTCGCGCTTCCTGCCGGGCGAGATTACGCTGGCGATGTGGGCCGTGCTCGTCTTCATGGCGGGCGTCTTCCTCGGTGGCCTGACCTCCCTGGGCACCGACTCTACGGCGGCGCAGAAGCTCGGCAAGGGTTTCGGCACACTCGGCATGATCTACGGCATCCTGTTGCTTCTGGGTTCACTGACCGGCGGCACGAATCCTCTGCAGCCGCTCGCGAGCGTAAATCTCGGCGGCGGCGAAGCCGTCAAGGAAGAGAAATTGGAATTCCAGGTCATCAAGACGGTTGACGACCTGGATCGTGAGGTCGCGCTTGCTGCAAGTCAGGGCAAGACGGCGATGCTGGATTTCTGGGCCGAGTGGTGCGTTTCCTGCAAAGAGATGGAGGCGTTCACCTTTACCGACGAAGAAGTTCAGGCCACACTATCGGGCACCGTGTTGTTGAAGGCGGACGTAACCGCCAATGACGAAGCCGACCAGGCGCTGCTGGCTCGCTTCGGTGTCTTCGGCCCGCCTACGATCATTTTTTTCGGCCCGGACGGACAACAGCGGCACGGCTACGAGGTCGTCGGGTATATGAAAGCAGCGGCTTTCTCGGAGCATGTGCGTCAGGCATTCGCTCAGCCTTCGGCCATTACCGCACAAGTAACGGAATAGGAATTCCATGAGAATTGCACTGATCATCGGCGTCTGGCTGGTGGCTCTGGCCGGTGGAGCATTGCTGTACATCGCCAAACAGAAGGCTGAGCCCGCGATCCCGGCGGCAGACGCCGCGCCCGCTGCAGACTATGCAGAACCGTCCAACGACCTGTCCCCGCCGCCGGCTGACGGCACGGGCGTGAGCTTCACGCTGCCCGACATCGACGGTACGCCGATAGAATTCGCGTCCTGGGACGGGAAGCACCGCATCGTCAACTTCTGGGCGACGTGGTGCGCCCCGTGCCGCCGTGAGATTCCGCTGCTGAAGGACTTCCAGGACGCGCAGGCCGATGCCGACATCCAGGTGATTGGCGTCGCGGTCGACTTCCCCGAGGAGGTGAGTCGATATGCCGAGGCGGCCGAGTTCAACTACCCGGTGCTGGTCGGACAGGAAGACGCGATGGCGATCGCTGAGACCTCCGGCGTGCCGTTTATCGGGTTGCCCTTCACGATGATCGTGGGCAAAGACGGACAGCTGATCGACACGCATATGGGCGAGATTTTCGAGGACGACCTCGAACTCCTTGTCGATACGCTGGCGAAGCTCGATTCCGGCGAGATCACGATCGAGGACGCTCGCGAACTGCTCTAGGCCGCTGCCAGCGGCGAACGCAGACCCGGGTTGTCGGCCTGCGCGACAGCACCCTACCCCTCGTCTGCGAGAAACTTGTACTCTTCTGGTGCAATAGGGTTAGAATTGCGTGCATCTTCGGCAATCTGGCCGCCAACGTCGCCAAATGTCCAAATTTCTTCTGCTAAACGGGCCAAACCTGAACCTGCTGGGTGATCGTGAGCCCGGCGTCTATGGGTCGACTCGCCTGTCCGACATCGAAGCTCGCTGTACCGAGCTGGCGGAGGAGCTGGGGCACGAGCTGGAATGCTTCCAGAGCAATGCCGAACATGACTTGATCGACCGGGTGCAGTCGGCTGCCGCCGACGGCATCCAGATCACGCTGTTTAACCCGGGCGGCTACACGCACACGAGTGTCGCGCTTCGCGACGCTTTCCTTGCGGTCAAGATGCCGTTCATCGAGATTCACCTGAGCAATACCTTTGCCAGGGAAGACTTCAGACACAAGAGCTACTTCAGCGACATCGCAACGGGCTGCCTGTTCGGACTCGGCGCATACGCATACGAATTGGCGATACTCGCAGCACATCGCCAGGCCAACAATTAAACAGGAAGAGCGGATGGACATAAGAAAAGTAAAAAAACTGATTGAGCTGCTGGATGAATCCGGCATCGCTGAAATTGAGATAACCGAAGGCGAGGAGTCCGTTCGCATCAGCCGGCACGCCCAGGGAATACCGGTCGCCGCCGCGGTACCGGCCCCTGTTGCCGCTCCGGCTCCAGCGGCGCCTCCTGCGCCTGCTCCGGTCGAGGCTGCAGCACCCGCACCCGCTGCTGCCCCATCGCCGAGCGAAGACGAAGGCTACGACATCAAGTCGCCGATGGTCGGCACGTTCTACTCAGCGTCGTCGCCGGGCTCGGCCCCGTACGTACAGGTTGGTGACCGCGTCAGCGAAGGCGACACGGTCTGCATCATCGAGGCAATGAAGATGATGAACCAGATCGAGGCGGACGTATCCGGCGTCATCAAGTCTATTCGCGTTCAGAACGGCGAGCCGGTTGAATACGGACAGACGCTGTTTGTGATCGACCAACGCGCCAGCGATTGACAAGCCGATGCTCGAGAAGATCCTAATAGCGAATCGCGGCGAGATTGCACTCCGCGTTCTCAGGGCGTGTCGCGAACTCGGCATCAAGACCGTCGCGGTGCATTCGTCCGCTGACAACAACCTGAAGCATGTGTTGCTCGCAGACGAGACCGTTTGCATTGGCCCACCGGCATCCACGGAAAGCTATCTCAACATGCCGGCGATCATTTCTGCTGCAGAAGTCACCGATGCCGTGGGCATACACCCCGGCTACGGCTTCCTGTCGGAGAACGCCGATTTCGCGGAACGCGTCGAAGAATCCGGCTTTACGTTTATCGGTCCGCCTGCCTCGGCGATACGCCTGATGGGAGACAAGGTCTCTGCGATCAAGGCGATGAAAGCGGCCGGCGTGCCCTGTGTACCCGGTTCGGACGGTCCGTTAGGCGATGACACGGACGAGAACATACGACTGGCTCGCGAAATCGGTTACCCGATCATCATCAAGGCATCGGGTGGTGGCGGCGGACGCGGCATGCGCGTCGTGCACTCCGAGGCCAACCTGACCTCCGCCATTACCGTCACCAAGGCGGAAGCACGAGCCGCGTTCGACAACGACGTCGTTTACATGGAGAAGTTCCTGGAGGCACCGCGCCATGTCGAGTTCCAGCTTTTAGCCGATGGCCAGGGGAATGCAATTCACCTGGGCGAACGAGACTGCTCGATGCAGCGTCGCCACCAGAAAGTCGTCGAGGAGGCGCCGGCGCCCGGTATCACACAAGAGCAGCGTGACCGCATCGGTGCTCGTTGCGTCAATGCCTGCCTCGAGATCGGTTATCGAAGTGCCGGCACGTTCGAGTTCCTGTACGAGAACGGCGAGTTCTACTTCATCGAGATGAACACGCGCCTGCAGGTTGAACACCCGGTTACGGAGATGATCACGGGCGTTGACCTGGTGCGTGAGCAGTTACGCATCGCGAGCGGCGAGAAGCTCTCCATCAAACAGGAAGACGTCAAGATCCAGGGTCATTCGATCGAGTGCCGCATCAACGCGGAAGATCCGAAGACGTTCATGCCATCGCCAGGCATGGTGAACCTGTATCACGCGCCGGGCGGACCGGGTGTTCGCGTGGAGACTCACCTGTACAGCGGTTATCGGGTTCCGCCATTCTATGACTCGATGATCGGCAAACTGATCACGCACGGTCAGGATCGTGATGCGGCGTTTGCGCGGATGAAGAACGCATTGTCGGAGATGGTCGTCGAAGGCATCAAGACGAACATCCCGCTGCACCAGGAGATTTTCCAGCACGCTGCGTTTCAGCAGGGTGGTACGGACATTCACTATCTCGAGAAACGCCTCGGCCTGACTTGAGTCAAAGACGGCTCCGGGCATCAGGCCGGAACCAGTGGGTAGCACGCAGTGGCCTGGCAGCAGTTCATACTCTCGCTCGAATCGCTGGAGCCGGCGTCCGTCGAGGACGCTTTGCTGGAGCTAGGCGCAGCGTCGGTAACGTACAGCGACGCTGCAGACGACCCCGTACTCGAACCCGGTGTCGGCGAGACGCCGCTATGGAACCGAACGCGAGTCACCGCCCTGTTCGACGACAGCATCACCGTCGATCACATCGTCGATAGCCTGTGCGCCGCCCTCGACCTGCCGGAACTGCCGGAGCATCGCCTGGAGACCCTTGAGGACCGTGACTGGGAACGCGAGTGGATGGTCGACCTCGCACCGATGCGATTTGGCCGCCGGCTGTGGATCTGCCCCGGCGACCAGGACCCGGGCGTCGAAGGCGCCATCACGGTTCAGCTCGATCCGGGACTTGCCTTCGGCACCGGTACCCACCCGACGACGGCGATGTGCCTGGAATGGCTGGACCAGATCGACCTGGCTGGCGCCCGCGTACTCGACTACGGTTGCGGCTCCGGCGTCCTCGCCGTCGCCGCCATGAAGCTCGGTGCCGATTCGGCCGACGGTATCGATATCGACCCGCAGGCCCTGCTCGCGACAGAGCAGAATGCTCGGCGAAATTGTGTCACCGTCGGAATTATCGAGGATCCGACGGCGATTTCCGGCGAATATGACGTCGTATTGGCCAATATCCTCGCCGGGCCGCTTGTAGAACTTGCGAACCAGCTCTCAGAATATGTCAAAAGCGACGGTAGACTGGCATTATCTGGAGTACTTGAAAAACAGGCCGCAAGTGTTCGAAAAGCTTATGAGCATTGCATCGAGTTTGAAGAACAGAAGGAGATGCACCAGGACGGACAGACCTGGGTGCGGCTCAGCGGCCGTCGAATAGCGAGCTAGCCGTGTATACACAGTGTCCCGAATGCGGATCCGCGTTTCGCGTGACCGCCGAGGTCTTGAAGCAGGCCGCCGGCATGGTGCGCTGTGGAAGCTGTGGCCACGCGTTCAATTCGCTGGAATACCTGTCTGAGCAGAAGCCGGGTAAAACCACGCCCGACCCATCGATCCCTGAGTTGAAACCGGAACCGCAGCCCGAACCGCAGGAACCGGTTGCCACTGAGGACGCCACAGACGCACCCCAGACAATATCCACGGAACAGAGTGCGGCGCTGCTGAAGACCCTGGATCAGCTCGCCGGTGACGACATTCGGATCGAGGACACCGGCGTCGAGTGGCGTGTGCTCGGCGGTGAGGATGACGGCGAGGACGATTCCGGTACGACGTTCGACCCGTCGCTCAGCGACGTGTCGCACCTGGACACGGACACCGAGATTGACTTCAGCGACAGCGGCGATGTCGGCGAGGCATTGGTCGAGAGTGACAATACCGGCATCTGGATTGTCGGCGACAGTCGAAATGCGGGCTCCGATGCGCCCGGTGTATTCGATGACCCGACTGAGACCATTGTCGACGAAACGGACCTGTTCGATACCGGTTCGACAGAAGTGGACGAGGTCCTCGAAGGCGCGCCGACCCCGGTCGACGAGGTGCTCGAGGCCGGCGGCACCAACATCGAGAACGCAGAGCTGTTCCAGACCCAGATGATGGGAACCACGCCACAGGACACGAATGCGGAGCTGTTCCAGACCCAGGCGATAGGCCCTGAACCTGCCCCGGAGAACGCCGAGCTGTTCCGGACCCAAATGGTGGGCACGGCAACGGCAACAGAAAGCGAAGACCTGTTGCAGCCCGAGCAGATCGATCCGCCAACGACCGAATCGGACGCGGGTGAAGTCGACGCGCCGGCCGAGCAAATGCGTTTCGACGACAACACGCCGCTCCCTGATGACTTTCTCGACGAGCAAACGTCGGTACCGGAGCCCGCCGCCATACCGCAGATTGCGACAGAAGACGCGCATGCAGAAACCCATGCTGAGCCGCAAAGTCCTATTGCACTGAGTGAGCCGGACGAGTGGGAGCAGCTGCTGGACGAGTTTGACGAGCTGCTGTCGACCGACCTCGAAACCTCATCTGCTGTGAATGGCAGCAGCGAGGCGGATGCGGTTGATCCAGCCGCTACCTCGATCGAGGACGACCTGATGTCGGCCGCCTTCGAGAATGACCAACCGGACGCCGCGCTCGGCAAGGACCTGGATGCGTCCATCGAAGAGGACCTGATGACAGCCGCTTTCGATATCGAAGAGGCTGAGGAAGATCATTCATCCGCCGAAGGCGAACAGATGGCGGACGCTTCAGACGGCAACGAGGTCGTCGGCGGAGCGACGACTGACGGTGAGCTTGCCGAGGCATCGGCAGACGACGTCGACCCGGATCAGGAACCAGCATCGGCGGACGCAGAGGCACGAGCCGAAAACGAGGCTGACGCGGCTGCCGGTCAGGAGCTGATCGAGGCCGAAGCCCAGGCCGATGACGTTGCCGGTCAGTTCGCTGAGACAAGCGCCGAGCTCGGTGATGTCCTCGACGAAGCCAGCCGCCTGGCCGAATCGCTCGACGACGAGTCGGGCCGCTTCAATCTCGATGCCGACGAAGCGGAAGGCGAATTCGCTGATGCTCGTCCCCCGGAGGAGGAACGCCGCAGCGAAAGCTCGGGCGATGAATCGATCGCCGAAGAATTGAGGGCGATTGAAGAGGCATCGGCCGCGCACGAACTCGAGGACGACGACGCAGAGGAGCTTCTGGCTCAGGACGATGAGTTGACGGACGAGGATGTCGAAGACGCGGACCTGCAAGCTCAGGACGATGATTCAGCAGCCGAGGACGCTGAAGAAGCAGAATTGGAAGCGCTGGACGACGAGTCAGCCGCTGAAGAAGAACAGGACGACCTCGAGGCGGCGGACGAAGAGCCGGCGGCTGAAGAAGCTCCGGAGACCGGCGAAGAGGAACAGGCTGACGAGGAGCTGGCCGCATCGGACGACGAGGAAGCAGACAGTCTCGAAGCGGCAGATGAAGAATCAGGCGATGACGAGAAGCTGGATCTCTCCACGATTCTCGATCCCGATGACGAGGGCCTGATCGACGAGGGCGAAAGCGATCCGGATCGCGACGACGACGACCTCCCCGAGCTACACGACGTAGGCGATCATGACAGGCCGGAGCACAACGTTCCGCCGATGACGGAGGAAGAAGAGACGATCAACAGGCTGATCGACCAGGACCTGTTGGCGATCGCACAGGTTGATGATGAGGGATTCACCTCGACGATTGTCGTCGATGAGAGTACGGCTCCGGTCAAGGTAGAAACGGAGACGGTCATAATCGGTGACCCCGAAAAGAAAGAATTCCGCGGAGAGGGCCAGGTTGAAGAATCTCTGCAGCTCGCGGTCGACAGCAGCGGCATCTTCGGCCTCGGGACCGCGACGTCGAAAGCGGACGACGAGTCTGAACCCAGCCGGGGCCGCACTGCGACGATCGCTGCGGTGCTAGCTTTGCTGGCGCTCGGACTTGTCGGGCAGTTCGTCCACCAGAACCGGGAGTCGCTCGCGACCAAGCCGGCCTTCGCCGGCATCCTGAATTCCGTCTACGAAGGCCTCGGAATGCCAATCACTCCGGACTGGGACGTCAGTGGCTGGAACATTGCTCGAACCCAGGGGGCGACAGATGAACAGGACCAGCTGCTGACAATCTTCTCTGAGATTCGCAATACGTCGGAGACCGCCCTTCCCTATCCGGTCGTAACGCTGTCGCTAACGGACCGCTACCAGGATTCTGTCGGCGCCTTGATACTCGAGCCCGGCGACTACCTGGCAGCGGGCAAGAACACAGACGGCCTCGTACCGCCAGGCGGCAAGTTCGAAGCGGTTATTCCGATCGACGAACCGGCGCAGGAAGCCGTTGGCTACACGATCAATGCGTGCTACCGAACGCCCAGCTCAGACCTGCGCTGCGCGATAGCGGACTTCAAATAGCAGCGCGAGGGGCGCGCTCCCGCCGAATCGGGCGATCCCCGAACGGCAATGGCGCACGACCGCCAACGGCAGAGACCGTACACTCCGCCAGCTAGACCGGCGAGCCTGCGAACATCAGTCTTTGGCCAGGAGCAGCCGCCGTGCTGGCGCTATACTGTCGCGCGATGATCGAAGCTGTCGCGCATTGGCCGTCTGGCCGCGTACGTATTGAATGGCATGGTCCTGTTGCGACTGAGATGCCTGTCACCGGTGCCCATGGCTTTTGCTTTCATGACGGCCGCGTTCTCGTTTGCGAGATACCACAGCGAGGGCTGACGATTCCGGGCGGACACATTGATGAAGGCGAGTCGCCCGCTGATTGCCTGGTCCGGGAAGCATCTGAGGAAGCCAGCGTCGACCTGACCGACCTGAAACTGCTCGGGTTCATCGAAGCGGATCATCGCCAGAACCGGGATTTCGCGGGCCAGTATCCGATGCGATCCGTACAGGCAATCTATCGAGCAAACGTAGACGTCGTGCATGCGTTCGGGTGCCGGCACGAATCGACCAGGAGACAATTCGTGGAGATCACCGATCTGCCTTCTGTTCACCACGAATGGAACGCTGTGCTTCAGGCGGCCCTCGATGCGGCGCTGGAGTCTGTCCAGCCGGAGGTGTGACAAGAACTCCCGGCTGTCGGTCGGCGAAAGGCCGGAATGAGGCAACGATCGACAAGTGCCTCAGGCGATCGTCACGCCCCTGAGTGCCAGTTCGCGAAGCAAACCGGCAGGATCATCGACTGAAATCGCCGCCCGTATCTCCCTTCGCTTTAGCCTGTAAGGCCCACGAAATTGGATCGGGGCGTCAAACTCCAGAAATAGGTTCTTCTTCGAGCCGATAGGCGACAGGAACAGGTCTTCGCCAGCAAAGGTCTCGGAAACATCGACGTGTCGCGCAAGCTTTATCGTGCTGAGCGGAACGTCCGCACTGCAAACCAGGCCAAATCGATATCTGAGTTGGTGCTCACTCAGCTCAATGGGACGAAATTTCACCGCCTCCACTTGCGCCAGGAACCAGATGACGGACCACAGCGTAAGCAGCGAAACGGCCCATGCGGGTCCGGGTCCTTTTATCGCCTCGATAATCACGTGTATGAATGGCAGAAACGGTAGCTGGGACAAGGCAACGAACAGGAACACATCGTGTGCATTACTCGACCCGGCATAACCGAATCGCTTGTGCTCCGTAATGACCCCATTGCGTTCGTAATTCGCAAAGAACGCGTAGTACAGAACGAGTACTTCAGTTCTCAGGAATTCCAGAAGAAGCGGGAACCTCAGAACGGCTTCCAGCGCCGATTGAATTGCCTGCTCATGCGAGCGTCTGTGACCTTCACGGCCTTCAACGATGCTCAGGAACTGGCTGACCTTCAGATAGTCGAACGCAAAGAGAGCCAAAGTAAGAGACAACAAAGCGGCGCATTCCAGGCCCGTTGGTTGCTGCTGCCGCAGCACTGAAACGTAGGTAAGGGATACCAAAAGGCCCAAGCCGAGAAAGAACTTCGCCTTCTCGCCCGTTACAGACATCGGGTAGCTGGTCTTCACGATAGGCGCCCCTTCAATCATGCGCCGGTTCAATAAAGCGCGCGTGCGCGATGAGTCGAGAGTCGCCAGTCTACCTCAGAAAACCCGGGCGTCCAGATTCGACCACGAGCCGCTACGCTACAGGCTCTCTATTCATATCCGAGTATGGGTAGTGCCTGTTTTCCTGAAGCAGGTCGATCAGCATCTGACCTCCGTTCTGCATGGCGAACTCCATTTCGCTGCGATGTATCTCGATGACCACCAGCAGACCGAAATCTTCGACCTCGTGGCTGCTCGATTTGTAGGCGTTGAAGATCAGGCACTTGCCGCCGATCTTCTCCATGTCGGCAGGGAATTCGCAGGTTTCCAGGGGATTGAGAGTGGCCTGCTCGATGTATCTGGCGATTGGATTGAGAATCGAACTGATGTTCTGGTGTGCCCTTCCGAACGCAGTCTGATCGTCATGTGCCTGATCGAGGTCAAGCGGCTCGCGGGTGAACATGACGAGCTCGTACTTGTTGTACTTGTCATTCGTGGAGCTGTCCCGCACAGCATAAGCCAGCTCCTTCGTTGCAATTCCGGTGCCGTCGATATCGTTGGGGTAGTAATACAGGTCAAGCGCCCCACCGACTTCGTAGGAAATCAGTGCATGCATGACCATGTCGTGCTCTTTGCCGAGCACTGATTCCATCAGCTGGCTCTTGCTCTCATACCAGTCGTCTTCGAGCTTCTCTTCCTCGTCTTCAGTTAGCTTCTTTTTGCCAAACAGTCTTCTGAACATTGCGGATGGGGGGTCACTTTGTGGCTGAGACGAACAACCTTTGTTAAAGGTCCGAAGTTGCCAGTCTATCTCAGTTAGCGTGGACCTCCGGACTCGGCCTGAAGCCGAACGACCGTGTTCTTCGCATTGACCCGTCTGGCAATTCAGTCCTTGCCCAGCCGAGACTCATACGCTTGGCTGTAACCAAGAATATCAGCGTTTTCCAGGATCGCGCCGTTCGGAACCTGTTGCCCGCGTGCGCTGACTTCGAGCATCGCGTCGCCTATCGACTGTGCCGTCACCGCGAGCTTT
>JAAUYD010287365.1_pt1 | contig 12592 bp, 14 predicted proteins | sample 7278101 | NCBI WGS metagenome assembly JAAUYD01 (sample SAMN14350128, study PRJNA611818) | marine sediment metagenome | isolation source: surface marine sediment (0.6m) | place: French Polynesia: Moorea | collected 2018-08 | reverse complement strand
TCGGCGTGAGCTCAGTCGAACGCTGAGCTCACGGCCGAAGCCTGCCCCCTGCCCCCCTGCAGTCTTAATGATAAGTCTTTAACCGGACATGATATTAGGGGGCGTTCAGGCACGGATGCCTGAACCACGCTTGACAACGGAAACCACGCCGAAAGCCCCAACTAATAAACCCAACATAGAACTAGGTTCAGGTACTCGACGTTTGCGGGTATAGTTCAAGTTGGTAACTGCACCACTTCCAGGTAAAGTGAGTTCTAATTTTGTCACATCCTTATCAAAATCGAACTCATACTTTCTCAGGGAGTTATCCTTCTTCAGTGGATCCCCATCCCATGTTTGACTTAAAAGAGTAACGCGATCGTCATTTTCATCCGCATCCTCCCCAAAACTTAATTCTTCAACAGTCCCATCCAGAAAAGTGAACTTAAATACTGGGTCATTAGGTTCGTCAAAATCTAACAAACTAATATCATGAAAATCGACTCCCAACTCATCAGTGAAATCGAAAGTAATTGTAGCACCACCGGCTAAATCATCTGGAGCTCCATCATTTTCCTGAACAATTAGGACTTGCCCTTGAGCTTCTGAATCATAAGTATAGTCTTGGCCATTCTTCTTATAAGAACCTTTACCTGTAGCTAAATCTCGATCGCCACCAGTACATTTATTTTCAAATCCATCTTCGGATACACCGTTACCGGGTTTACAGCTACTGTCATACAACCATAATTCTTTTTTATTAGAATCCATATTTAAACCATAATCAGACCAAAGATTGTCTAATTTAGGTCCACCATCTAAAGGGTTGTCACCAACACCAACATTTTCATCAAAGTTGATATGGGTTGGTTCAGATACAAAATTAGCTGCTGCTGCTTGGCCAGGATTTAAACCGATATTACCGACGGTTGTAGTCACTGCGATCGCAGTTGCTATAGATAATTTTTTTAGGCGCATACATTATATATTTTTTTAAATTGAATCAACTGTGTAATCCCTTAATTCAATTTATAACCTGCTGCATTTCTCAGTAGTTAAACTAATCAGTAAATATCTATTAAATTCCTATATAAATTAATTAAAGTATAAATAAACTTTCTATGTAAAAATATCCAGAACGAATAAATTAATAGAGAGTTTAGAATTAATCAAAGCTCATTCTTTTCTCAGTATAACATAAAAATTATACTAGCAACTATCAGTATTACTTTATCTCTTGTACCCAGGTTTAATGGGATAATTATTCTTTGTAATCCTGATTAAATAGTCGATTAAGTACTACCCATTTTACTGTTTCACCCTGAAGAATATGAAAGCAAAAGTATTATATTTAACAGTAACATCTGTTGAAACCTAACCCCCTAGTAGGAGAGAGGTTTACCACCAGAGGTTATTGTTTAAAAATTTTGACTTCATACAAGAAACTCTACAGCTTTCTCAACTCTGACAAAATATCTAAATTAGCAAACAGTTAATTATGAACAAAATCTGAAGAAAATCCTTAACATTATCCTAGATTGATAAGATTTGGGATGTAAAAAATACTAAATCTCACAAGTAAATATGAAAATTAGTGCTCGTAATAATATCAAAGGTAAAATTAAGAAAATTATTCCTGGAATTGTCAGTACGGAAGTGACAATAGAAGTTGCTCCTGGTATAGAAATTGTCTCAGTAATTACCAAGTCCTCATCTGATAAGTTACATTTGACCATAGGCAAAGAAGTTTATGCCGTGATGAAAGCTACTGAGGTTATGGTTGCTGTTGAATAAAGTAAGTTGTTTTTGATACAAATTAATCTATTTTTAATTGCAATATCCTCACCGAAAACCTCACCCTGTCCTGACGGACATCCCTCTCCTTATTAAGGAGAGGGAAAGATTCTTGCATTGCAAAAAGCGAGGGTGAGGTAATTATTTTATTGATTGAAAGATAGGAGTACCTTCAGACATTGTGAGGTTTGTAATGGAATTTGATCTGAAAAAAACGTCGTAGCTGACTACCAGCTACGACTCCAATACTATTGCCTAAAGGCAGAAATAAAAAATTAGACGAGATAAGGTTCTTGATGGGTTTTAATTGTGCAATTAGAGCGTGGATAAGTAACACAAAGTAGAGCAAACCCTTTTTCTACCTGCTCGTCATCTAAGAAGTTTTGGTCAGATTGATCGATTTCACCTTCAACCACCTTACCAACACAACTAGAGCAAGAACCGGCGCGACAAGAAGAAGGTAAATCAATACCGCTTTCTTCTGCTGCTTCTAAGATAGTAATTTCTTCGTCTACCTCAATGGTGGTGTCGAGATTCTCTTTTTTGCTGATGAGTCTGACTTGATAAGTTGCCATTTTCCGATTCTCCTCAAACTTAATAGAGTTAGGTTGGATAAAGCTACTCCCTTCCCGGTGGAAGATTTCCTATAACGTAGGTTGGGTTAAACGAAGTGAAACCCAACACAGACGTTGGGTTTCGTTCCTCAACCCAACCTACAATTTTTCGGTAATCTTAGAGCGTAATGGGAGTAATAGCTTTTAAGTGGGTAAATGCAGACTTGCGGTACTAACTTTAGCTGCAAGGTACACCTGGGGAATTACAGTCACTGGTTTTAAATGATTTGCCACAACCGCAAGTATCAGTAGCATTGGGATTGGTAAATTTAAAGCCGCTATCCATTACACCATCAACAAAATCAATCACCACTCCTTCTAGTAAGGGGGCACTTTTTGCATCAACATAAAGTGTCACCTCACCTTGCTCAATCACCAAATCATCTGGCTGCGGTGTACTAGTAATATCCATGCCATACTCGTATCCACTGCAACCACCATCTTTAACAGAGATGCGGATACCCTTAGTTTTGCCATTAGTATTGGAAACAGAATTCCCTAGAAATGTTTGTAGCTGAAATTCTGCTTTTTCTGTTAAAGTAACAGTCATTCGACCTCCTGAATCTTTGGGATGATGAATATTGATACCAAGTTGAAAAATCCAACATGGTATTAGAAAAAAGTTGGTTGTTTGTCAAAAAAGGCAAAGGAAAAGCCTGATAGGTGTAGATTTTTGGCAATGGGGTTATTAGCAAAATATGCTCTCCCCCACTCCCTATCTTTCTTTCCCTCTACTTCTTCGGTGATGGTTAATGGAAAAGCAAAAATAATTAGTAGTTCCTTAGCAACAGCAAAATAACTGAGGCTTAACTTAATACCAATTTGAAAAATGATTGCGACAGATGGAAAAGAAGAAAAACTTATATATAAGCTCTTTCACAATCCAAAATCTAAAATCTAAAATCCAAAATGGTATAGCTAAAGAACTATTGGGAGTAATTGCTAGTTGTTTCCATTGAATTGGATTGGGAATATCGCCAGGGAGCATTATTACCACAAACTGGGCAGGATCGATCGCGGTGAGAACGGCGTTTAGCAAATTCCATCCGCGCCAAGTCTATTGTCAACAGTTGGGACAGCAGGGGTTGACTAAAACCGGTAATTAGCTTGACAGCTTCTATGGCTGTTAAACAAGCCAATGTCCCAGACACAGCACCCAGTACGGAAAAAGCCCGTCGATCCCAATCAGGTTTTTCTGGAAACAAACAAGATAAGCAAGGAGTTACCCCGGGAATAATCGTAGTTAGGTAAGCCTCCATCCCATCCATTGCTGCTTCTACCATTGGCTTGCGCCAACGCACGCAAGCCTCATTTAATAAGTTGCGCTCGTCAAAATTGTGGGCACAGTCCAAAGCCATATCGGCTGACTGGACTAGGGAATCCACATTTTCAGGGGTGATATACTCATGAACTGCATCTATGCGAACATCAGGATTGATAGCTTCAAGAGTTTCCTTAGCTTTGAAAACCCTTGGTTTACCTACCCAATCATCCGTCATGAGAATTTGGCGATTCATGTCATCAAGTCGCAAATCACCACCCCGGACTAGAACCAGCCGCCCAACGCCTGCTACCGCTAGGTAGAGCGCAGCCGTACCGCCTAATCCTCCCACACCAGTAACTAGAACTGTCGCTGACTTCAATCGCTTCTGTGCTAGCTCACCAAAATTGGGGAGCATAATTTGACGACTATAACGTTCTAACTCGGTAGGCGTTAGGTTAACCAATTTTTACCTCCTAATCAGAATTGATTTCTGTCAGCGTGACTACATTTTTCGGCTTATCATTAAACACCTTGAACAGCTTTTGTTCGTGGGGTGTTGATTCAATAAAAACCTGATATGCTTTTTCTAAAGCATCGCGATAATGGGTTAATTTATCTGACAATTTTAAGTCAGAATATTTCTCATCAATTTCTTGAATATATTGGGAAAATTTTTTCAATATATGTAAGCGATTGACATTCACAATTTCTTGCTCGTAGGGCATGTCAAAGAATTGAAAATATTCTTCTGCATCTACAAGTTGTTGGAATTTTTCTATATCCCAAGTCATTTTCCCTGCTCCATTTTTTTCAGTTGTTGCTTGAGGTCGTCCAACTGTTGATATATGTCATATGTTGCTTGGGCAACATCCATCAGGGTTTTATAATCTGTTGGTAGGCCCTCTGCTAAGTCATGCAGATCCATTTTCATTTGACCTGCTTTACTGTTAAGTCGCTTGATTTTTGTTTTTAGTTCTTCTATATTGGTTTGCTCTGTTTTAGTCATCTGCTGGCAACGGATAATTTGTTGGCTATTGTTTTAATCTTTGGTTTCCCATCTGGATGATTTTTCGTATTACCGGGGTTTGGCAACGGATAATCTGTTGGCTATTGTTTTAGTTTCTGGCTTTGGCAACGGATAATTTGTTGCTTATTGTTTTAGTTTTGGGGTTCCTATCTGGATGATTTTTCGTATTACCGCAGTTTGGTGAGTGTTTTGTACTGTTGGTGAAGTACTCAGAAATGGTGAGGAATTAAGAGTTAAGAAGAAGTAATTAAGAATTAAACCCAATCGGTGATTGAAAACTGGAGTTTTTCTGTTAGGGGCACGGCATCTGTAAGATTTTCAATATTCCCACATTGTTTGCTGTACCTTTTCACCTATGGAGCATTCGTCGTCAGCAAAAACTATGAGTTTCAAGATAGACGTAGTTGAATTATTCTATTTATTAGAATTAAGATTTATTTTTGTAATCTTAATTCTTAACTCCTAACTCTTAATTCTTAACTCCTAACTCTTCACTCTTAACTTTTAACTTTTAACTCCTACCTGTCAACTGTCAACTGTCAACTCTTAACTTGTGTTAGATTTTTCCTACTTCTGGGAAACGTTTGGCTAAATCAAGACCTTTCTCAATGAATTTCCCCCCTTCTTCAGCTACTTTCTCTAAAGATTCAAAGCCAAATCTATGGGCATCGCGGAGAGATTTTTTTGCTAGTAATAATCGTCCAGAAAATACTAATGCCCAACCAAAGCCTTCATGGTTTAAGTCAATTACGACTTGTGAAAGTAAACCGGTTTCCTGTTCAATACAAGCGGCCACAGCTCGATAAAAAGCCATAATTCGCCCTATGGTTCTGGGATCGACTTCTCCTTCTAAGGAGATTTCACGCTTTTGTTTTTTGCTGACTATGTAGGGTTTGAGAATTAATTCATCAGACCAATTACGATAAACACCATAAACATCTTGACCGCGAATTTGTTGAACTATCGCTTTAAGAAATGGTGAATTGATCGGTTCGTTTTTGGCTGTATCATTAATACTATTAGTATTAGTCATCAATTAATCCTCCAATTCTGCTTCTAATAAAGTCCCCCGATCTTTTTGCAAAGCTTTGCGTAACCAAGGGGGAGGATTGCCTTTCAAGGTTTGCACTAATTTATTTAAAACCGTGACAATTTCGTCACTATCTGATTTTGCTTTGACTGGAGTAACGCGTTTTTTTATCAGACGGGCTGCGGCAATACCACCAATAGCTGATACATAAACAATGGTACAATCATTGAGTGCATCAAGTTTTGGTACTAATTTGTCTTCCTTGCCATCTTGCTTTAAATCTCCATCAAATTTGAGAGTTTCTAGGAATTTATATCCTTCTGGAGAAACCTCATAAACATCAATTTCTTTCGCCCATCCAAAGTGAGCATTTATATGTACTCTATCGCTCGTAGTGAAAGCAATTTTCATTGTTGTAATGATAGTGAATAATTGTAGGCTAGTAAGTTTAATTAGCAGTCAATAAGGATTAATTGCAGATAAAATAAATTAGAATTTACGCAACTGGCATATTTTTTGATGTAGGGTATGGGCATTTATTCTTTTGGTATACCCCACACCCCATGCCCTGTTCTCGGTTATCCTGTAAATTACAAGTCACCATTAATATGTTTGGTTTTTGCTTCCTCTGCATCTAAAAATTTGTTACCAATATCAAATAACATCTGCATTGTGCCTTGGTAACCAACTCTGGTAACTTGACCATTACCTAAGCGGTCGAAAATTGGGAATCCGTGGCGATAAAGAGGGATATTTAAACGTTTGCCGATTGCATGGGTGTGGGAGTTGCCAATTAACAAATCCGAACCCTGGGCTAATTTTTCAAAGTCTTCGTAATCACCAATGGTAACGGTTTCTACTGATAGTTCTTCTAGTAAGGACGAACGAGTGGTGGTAACCGCAGTTTGAATTTCTGCTCCCATGGACTGGAGAAAATTAACCGTAGACCACAGTAAATCTGGTTCTAAAGCTAGAGATACTTGCTTGCGGCCAAAATAGAAGTGGCTATCTAGCATGGCATCTTGTACTTGTCGGCGTAAGCGGTTATATCTTTCTGGGACATCATTACCGCTAATATCAGACAATGCCATGATAAATTCATCTACTGGCCTTAAACCTGTGAGTTCTCTAAACACCTCATGGGGTATACCAAATTGCTCTGACAAAATTTGCGCTGCACCCCGCATACTTTCACCCAATGCTAAGGTAAAAGCGGAACTACCCATACTTTGTAGTTGTTCTACGGTAGTACCACCATTAGTAATGGGACTCCAACCATCATCTAAGTGTCCATCCATGGATAATGATAAATCGGGCACGCAAATAGGTGTAAGTCCAAAGCTAGAAATAATTTCTTTGATATGTTGAACATCCCCAGGGGTAAATGCTGAACCCACTAACAGATTAATTTGTTGTGGTTTGGTGTCTCCTGGTTGGGGGAGTTCTCTCACCATACTCTCCACCGCAGCTGCATAACCATCTTGCAATGCACCTTTAAAATCTGGAGCGGAGACTAGTATGATGGGCAAATCATTGAGTTCTGGATGCTGCTTGCGAAAATCTTTGAGGATACCTTGCATATCATCCCCTCTGGTTTCCGTTAGTCCAGTGGTACACAAACCAATCACTTCTGGTTTGACTTTCTCTACCAAGGTGAGAATTGCCTGTTCCACATTATCCTCACCACCCAAAATGGTTGAAACTTCCGTCATCGCCGTAGTGGAAAGGGGAATTACTTCCCGGAAATGACGTACCAAAATGACTTTAGCAAAAGCCGTACAACCTTGAGAACCATGCAACAGAGGCATCATTCCTTTTAGTCCTAGAAAGGCTAAGGTTGCACCCAAAGCTTGACTTTGTTTGAGAGGATTTACTACAACTGCTTTGTTGGGAGTGGTGACAATCGCCATATTTTTACTTCAGAGATTGAGTAGAGTGAGGAGCAGGAAGAGGCAGGGAGCAGGAAGAGGCAGGGGAGCACCGGAGCAGGGGGGATGAGGAAGTGATGGGATAAGAAAGATAAGTCTAAATTTCCTATTCCTTAACTGTCAACTGTCAACTGTCAACTAACAACTGTCAACTAACAACTGACAACCATCAACCTATTCCCAAGGTGCGGCTTGACGAATTTGCTCCCACACCGGACTATGAAGGGCTTCATCCAATTCCTTGGCCATTTCGATCATGCCGATATAACCTGCATAACGATGATGGCGTTCTTGGTTAATATCTAGGAAAGGAATTCTGGCTTTGAGGGCGGTATACTGGTTACGACCCCCAGCAATCAGCATATCTGCATTTGTCTCACTGATAATTCGCAGAATTTCCTGGGGATTACCTTTCTCTAAGGTAATACCATCTTTGCCCAATAACTGCTTAATACGAGCTTTATCTTCCTCTGTACTCTTCTTGGTACTAGTAGCTACAACTTCCATGCCCAAGTCTTTCGCAGCAGACACAATTGACCAACTTTTCACTCCTCCGGTATAGATAACTACTCGTTTACCCTTGAGGCGATCGCGGTAGGGAGCTAAAGCTATATCTAACTTTGCAGTTTCTTCGGCAATTAATTTCTCAGTCCGCCATTGTAAGTTAATATCTCCAAACTGGAGGGCAATATTACGTAAACAACGGTTGACATCTTCTACACCATAGAAAGATTCTTCAATGTAAGGAATCCCATACTTTTCCTCCATTTTTCTACCCATATTTAATAGGGCTTTGGAGCAAATCATCACATTCAGTTTGGCGCGGTGAGCCTGAGCTACTTCGTGGTAACGAGCATCACCGGTAATTTTTGCCAAAACGCGAATCCCCAATTTTTGGAATAGGGGGAGGACGTTCCACATTTCCCCGGCAATGTTGTACTCACCAATCAAGTTAATATCGAAGGGTGTTGTAGTTTCCGGTTCTGCTAAACACTTACTACAACACATTTTATCTATTGGTTATTAGTAGTCTCTTCTGGAGGCGATTCAACTTTTGGGTGTTCAGCTTTCATTTTCCATCCCAAATGTTCTTTTATGAAAGATATAGACCATTCATATGCACGTTCCAAGAACCGAACAAGGGGTTTGAATAATGCATAGGCAACTTCATCAAGATTGGGTTGTTTAATCTCCAGCCAATTCCGCAAATTCTGACCACTTTGAAAAGCAATACCCGACATCCAAATCGTTAAAGCAATAATTAAAGTCAATAAAAATAAAACAATAGCGAACAGTTGCTTGAGAATCTGCCAAGTTTTACCAGCAGCTTGCTGATAGGTAGCTATGGTATCTTTGTCTGAGAGAGTAGCCCATAGTTTTATTGCCCCTTGAATAGAGTTGTATTCTGCGGGTAAAAAATTTTCTTTTTTGTAGAGGACTGGAAAACAATCAGGGGAAGACGGAATTTGTTTGATCGAAGTTTCTGGCATCGTTTTTAGTTAACCTCGTAGGTTTATTACCATTAAGCTTAATTAATACTTACAACTTACATACTCACTTCAACAAAATTAGGCAATATTGAATACAACTTGATATGCATAGAAAGATTAAATTCTGTTTAATTTTGTAACTATTTATGATGAAAATATTTGATTTATAAGTTTATCTGGAATGGTTCTTATTGACCGATATCTGTTGGTAATATTTTGGTAATTATTGACTTCAGCAGTGCCATCGGCTATGACATGACAAGTCTAATTTATTATAGAATTCATCATCAAAACAAAAATTGATACATTAGTTAAAAAATCAACCTGCCAACAAAATTAACTGTAAAATATTGTACTCGTGCCACTGGGCGCGAGTGCTGAACCCCACAACTGTATAGATTAACGCCAATAAATAACGCACATAAGTAATAATTATCATGGGTTTGTCAGATATCCATACCCTAGAAACAGCACTTAAATACTTAGCTGAGGTAATTCAGTATCGCTTGGATTCTTACTTTAATGAGCATGGACAGCCTCAGCAGCCAATGCCAAATCCACCAGAGCAATGGTTAACTACACAGAGTCCTCTTGCCTGGTTTATTCACAAGTATAAATTGGATTATGCTGCCCAGTTAACTCTACTGATTGCCCTAGCCCCCCATTTACAACCTGATTTTTTTGATCGAACCATAGTATCTCAATTACCTCAGGCTGGTGACTACCCCCAAATTGGTGGCTGGCGCGGCAAGTCCTATCGGGGATTCCTACCAACAGGGGAGACAGTTTTGTTTATTCTGGGAAGCAGCCAAGTTAGCAATACCCCTGCCGAATTAATTCACGAACGCCTGCTGCTTCAGCAAATTTTTAACGAAGAACATCCCTTTGCCCGCAATCGTGTACTGTACTTGGAACCACCCCCAGAGGGTGAACCCATGATGAGCGGCAAACTAGTTATGACTCAGGACTATATCTCGCTGTTTACCCAAGGGCATTTTTCCCGTCCCCGTTTCAGTTTAGATTTTCCCGCCCAGCGCATCACCACTGAAATGGAATGGGAAGATTTAGTTCTCAATGCCCAGACTCTACAACAAATTCGAGACTTGGAGGGCTGGATTACTCACGGTTCAACCATTCTCTATGAATGGGGCATGAAAAGAAAACTTAAACTGGGATACCGTGTCCTCTTTCATGGTCCCCCTGGTACAGGTAAAACCCTCACCGCTAGCCTTTTGGGCAAACACACTGGTAAAGATGTTTACAAAGTAGACCTATCGATGGTGGTATCCAAATTTATCGGTGAAACGGAAAAAAACCTCGCTAATCTGTTCGCACGAGCAGAAAGTAAGGATTGGATTCTGTTTTTCGATGAAGCTGATGCTTTGTTTGGCAAGCGTACCAATGTCCGTGATGCCCATGATAAATACGCCAATCAGGAAGTCAGCTACCTGTTACAGAGGGTGGAAAACTACGATGGTTTGGTAATTCTCTCCTCCAATTTTAAGAGCAATATTGATGAAGCTTTCCTCCGCAGATTTCAATCACTTATTCAATTTCCGATGCCCAACCCCAAAGAACGGCTGCAATTGTGGAAAATGGCTTTCCCATCCCAGGTAAAGCTGACTTCTGAAGTAGACCTCGCTGAATTTTCCAGTACATATGAACTAAGTGGCTCTGACATTATGAATGTAGTCCAGCACTGCTGCTTACAAGCATTGCACGGTGGTAATGCAGTTATTGATCGAGAAGGACTAATCAAGGCAATCAAGCGGGAATTTAGCAAATCTGGAAAGATTAGTAAGGGTTAAAGAAGAGGAAAAAGGACAGGAATAGTTTTATTTGGTTACAAAGTAATAAAGTAAAAATACATAGAATGAAAATATTTATTACATTTAGCCACATCAAAACGAAAAAAGTTTATTGTTTTTATTGAGTAGCACATAAAACAACATCTCGCTGTTACCGGTGTTGCTGATTAATGGGATAATTTTTATCTCACGCCAAGGCGTGAAGCCTCAAAAGAGCTATGTTTACTCTGGGCTAAAAATCTCAATTCATCCCGCATTTATGCAACGCCCCCCTGTTCCCTAAAGCTTTTGAGTTTTGTCACCATTTTTGGTGTCAATTTCCAGATATTTGTGCTGCAATAATCACTCTCATGCAACTGGACATTTTGCTTTGATTAAGTTTCATAAAGCTTAGGAGCATAATTGCCAAAACTTCTTTGTGAGAGTGAGTATGTATAGAAAGTCAATCAAGCTAGGTTTGGTTTCCCATTGGCATTTGCACTTTGTTAGGCAGGAGGGTATTTATGAGGAGTTTTTGTCAGGTTATTTTGTATACAAGTATACAGTAATTGAAAACTCCCTCAAAATTAAAAATTAACAATTTAGTTACAAATTAGCGAGTATCACAAAAGTATCAATATAAACTTCTTACAGAAGTGGATTTCGTTGGCTGAACCAGGGGAACCTAGTTGTTTAGTTATAGTATTTGCAGTTAAATTAAATACAAATAAAGTTAATAAAATTATGATTTTTAGGGATTTATATCTCACAATACTGTATTTAATTTAAGTGAAATAGCTATACTCATCAATGTGGAACTTTTGCAAGAAGTTTAATAATTTTTGGCAATAGAATGCTTTTGTGAATTGGTAAAACTTGGGTAACAGGTGGGTATTGCCATCAATTGCTGATGTTTTTCCGACGGCTATTTCTGCAACTCTTTAGCTCCCCGACTGACCATGATCATTGATGCAATGAGGTTGATACAGGTTGCTTTGCAGCGCTATATTCTGGAAGTTGAGCCACAGCTTGCACCTGCTCAGGTTGTCATGATTGATAACATTGCCACTGCCGAAGAACTGGGTGGTTCTAATAATCAACTGAACGGACATGTGGTGATGAGTCTAGTTAACCTGCAGGAAGAAACTACGCTCAAAAATGGTTCTAATTATCGCTTGGAGAATGGTCGCATAGTGTACCAAAATTCTCCAGTTCACCTGAACCTGTTTATTCTATTTTCAGTTCTGCACAATCAACACGAAACAGCTCTGCAATTACTGTCACGAGTAATTGAGTTTTTTCAGTCACAAAGGGAGATTTCACCGTTCGCCACCCCTGGAGCTGGATTAATTGCAGCAGATGTAAGGGTAATTTTGGATCTCTACTCTCTAACATTTGAACAGTTGAACCATCTGTGGGGAAGTCTGGGAGGTAAACAAGTTCCCTTCGCCCTTTATCGCGCTCGTTTGGTTGCCCTAGAAGCTCAAAAACGGCAGGCAGAAGGATCTGTAATTGGTGAAAGGAATGTAAATGAGTAATCTCAGGATTCGGTTATGAAGATTTTGTCCAAAAAAATCCTGAATTTAGAACTTTGGCATGACTATTATCTGGGTCAGCCCGAGCCTCCCGTCTTACCAGCTACTGATTATGATGAAATATCAGAAATGCTGGCACTAGTG
>JAAUYD010300763.1_pt1 | contig 12594 bp, 8 predicted proteins | sample 7278101 | NCBI WGS metagenome assembly JAAUYD01 (sample SAMN14350128, study PRJNA611818) | marine sediment metagenome | isolation source: surface marine sediment (0.6m) | place: French Polynesia: Moorea | collected 2018-08 | reverse complement strand
GTCATATCACGGTCGGTGACTTTTTGCTCCAATTTGGCTTGATATTTGGCCGTCAGAATATGGGTATAGGCATCAACTATCATCTCGTCATTATCCTCGATTTATTCAGATATTTCCATTCAACATTCGGTGTTAATTCTTTTCAGTAAACCTTACTAACTCGGTTGGGCCGGAATTGTCTATTGAATATTAATGAAATCGTAGAAAGTCCGATAGTCCGTCATGCCTGCGAAGGCAGGCATCCAGAACTATCTGAAGATACTGGATTCCCGCCTTCGCGAGAATGACGCTAAAGAAGGTTTCAAGACTTATTACAAAACCATCTAGATTGATTAATTAATGTATCGCTTTGCTCAGTCCTATTTCAATCGAAAGCAATCCACAAATATTCAATCAAAAAGGCTCAGTAAGGAACGACCCCGGCACACACCATCATCCTTAAGGGGAATTGGATTCCAATCGCTCCTTCAGGGCAATCCTGTCGGCAGGATCCACAGTGCCAGCACTCTTCCGGATATTTTATGAAGGATTTTCCTTCCACCTCATCCATATAAATCACGTCCAGTGGACAGGAATCTTCGCAGGTGCTGCAACCGGTGCAAAGCTCTTTAACAATCACAGGGGGCATTGGGTTTTCTCCTTTTGTTCATACCTGGATCTTGCAAGATTCAATCATATTTCAAGGGCACTAAATTGGCCTGAATCCGGCCATCGGCGGCTCGATTTACGGCAACTTGGCCCAGCCAATTCTTATCATCTGTATCCGGAAAATCTATCCGGTGATGGCATTGACCGAATCGGCTTTCTTTGCGGTGCAGAGCCGCCGTGATCATACAACGAGCCACCGTCAACATGTTATACACTTCCTGGGTGCGGCAAAGATCGTGATAAGTGTCGGCCCGGACCCGGTTTTGCCATTGTTCCAACTCGTCCAGTTTCTGCCAGGCCATCTTCATGCCCCATTCCGAACGCGCGGGGCCCATACCTTCGGACAATATCCGCTGTAAAACGTCTTCGAATTCGTGCCAGGATACCGTGCGTTCCGCTTGCATGGGCTCAAACAATCGGCCCCGGATTTCTTTAACCTGATTTTCCGGAATCGGCATGGCATGCTTCATTTTTTGGCCGGCAAAGACAGACATGCTGCGCCCGGCATGAATGCCGCTGGTAAATGCCATATGGAGACTGCGGCACTGATCGGCTGAATTGCCCGCAGCATATAAGCCGGGAATATTCGCAGCGCAGTCCCCATCAATCTTTACGCCGCTGCCGCAAACTTCGTTGGGACCGCCCTGCATGCCCTCGGAGGTAGCAATCTCTATCAAGTCACGACTGAGATCGAGACCTTTTTGAGCAAAAAAATCCGGAAATGTGTCTTTGTCATACCCCAGAGTTGTGACCAGATGCCGCATGGCTTCCGGATCCAGATGACGGCAGTCCACATATACCGGGCCGCGATGGGCTTTCAGTTCCCCCAACACGCCCTGAACCAGTTTATAGCGGGGTCCTTTCATGCCCAGGGGATCATAACGCTCCATGAACTCTTTCCCCTGGCCGTTGACAAGCTTACCGCCCATGCCGACCAGGGCGTTTAATCCGGCAGCGCTGAACCCTCTCGGATTTAGGGTCATGCGAAGATATTCTACATTTGCCAATCTGGCCCCGGTTCGAAAGGCCATCGCTTCACCGTCACCGGTGTTGGCCGGACACATCCAGATATTGAAACTCAAACCGGTTGGATTTTGAAACAGACGATTGGTGCCGCCGGTGGTCAGCAGGACCGTTTTTGCCTGAACCAGGTAAAATGTTCCCGTACGAATGTGAAAACCGGCCGCACCGCAGACCTGACCGTCATTGACCAATAGATCCGCCGTTACTACTCTGTCCAATACCTGGCAGCCGGCATCACGGGCGGCTTTGGCTAAAAGCGGTTTAAGGCGTTTGCCGTTGAAATTAATCCACCAGGGACCGGGTTGGCCATAGGATTGGGTACGATAAAAAGTTCCATCTTTGCATCGTAAGGTACAGCCGACATCGTCAAACCGTTGTATGGCTGCCTTGAGCTCGCTGCAGTAAACCTGCTCCACCACCGAAAGATCGGTTGCCCCCCGCGAGCTGCGGGCGGTGAAATCCAGATAGGCGTCCCTGGTGTCCCAGTCTGGCCCGGTTTCCAGGTAAGCGGCAAAATGATCGATCCCGCCAGCAAAATGGCCGCTGCGTTCGATGACAGCCTTATCCAGGACGATGACGTCCAGACCGCTTTGGCGGGCCGTAATCGCTGCATTCAAACCGGCAGCGCCACCGCCGATGATCAAAATATCGGTTTGCAATCGTTCTTCGTCCACTAATAACCTCCTGTATCCTTTATTTTAACAAGGGGTGGGAAATACCAGAGTATAAAACCTTGGATCATGCATCTTAAGTTTTTCCCATTTTAATTCCATTTTTACGACCCTGTACACCGAGCACCTGGGATATTCTTTTACTTAAGGTTGAAACTACCCCACAAAAATTTAGGGTTCGTTTGTTTTACAATTGAGCCATGGTGAGTCCCTAATCAAGAGCCAAATTTGATGTCTAAACACGTAATCAATAATCAGAATTCCTATCAGGAGGCTGCTGGTCGGTCAAGATAATATCCCATTTAAATAAAGACTGAGCGAAGCCTCCCCTCCGGCCTGTAAGCCCGTGAAGCCTACGGGCTGGAAGCGGGCTCGTAGGGGTTACAACGCCTACGCCTCGGAGAGCGACTTCCTTCGTTCGTCAATCGTCCTTCGTCAATCATCATTCCATGTAGTTTCATGTTAAGCTAAAATATTCAAATTATTTTGTTGACCCGGCCTCGCCAGGTCGGTATCAGAAGAAAGCCGCTAAATTTTTGCGCTGACAGCAACATGATTGAAAGGAGGCTGCATATGGATGACGACCTGGTTACCTTAATTTCCGAACTGAAACAAAAAAAAGCAATCGAGGTTACCGAGCAGCGGCTGAAAGCCGGTGAGGACCCTTTAAAAATATTAGCAGATGGCAGAAAGGCCATGCAGATTGTCGGCCGACGTTTTTCCGAGGGCACCTATTTCATTCCCGACCTGGTCTTCTCGGGCAAGATACTCGAACAGGTTGCCGAACGGGTCAAGCCTAAATTGGCCAGGTCTCCCAATGACCACCGGGCAGGCAAAATAGTGTTGGGAACCGTCGAAGGTGACCTGCACGACATCGGCAAAAACCTGGTAACATTTATGCTGGATGTCAACGGTTTCGAAGTATACGACCTTGGTATCGATGTTAAACCCCAGGTGTTTGTAGACAAGATCAAAGAGATTCAACCCCAAATTGTCGGCATGAGCGGCTTTTTAACATCCGTATATCAGGCCATGAAAGATACGGTTGACGCCATCAGCGCAGCGGGATTGAGAAATCAGGTCAAAATTATGATTGGCGGCGGCGTCATGGATGAAGAAGTTAGGAAATTTGCGGGTGCCGATGCCTATGGACAGGATGCCATGGCAGCCGTGAATTTGGCCAAAGACTGGATCGGAGGTGCGTGATGGAAGACAAAACAACGGAAAATTTAGAAAAATGGAGTTCCGGCGAGGGAATTAACTTTGTCGATGATGCCGCCCACGCTGCGTACAAGCGTCGAACCCGCCGAATCGCCGATGTGATTCAACTGAAGGTCCCGGACCGCGTACCAGTGGTCCCCAGCTTCGGTATGTTTCCATATCTGGACAACGGGTTGACCTGTGAAGAAGCGGTTTTTGATTATCAAAAAGCCGATGCCGCCGTCATGAAAACCCTAGCGGAGTTCAAGCCGGATATGTTTCTGGGCTCGGGTTACGCTTTCCCGGCACCCTTATTTGAGGAACTGGGCTATCGCCAGCTCCGCTGGCCTGGGCGGGAAATCCCTTCCCATTATGTCTATCAGTTTGTGGAGGATGAATACATCACGGCTGATAAATTTTACGACCATTTTCTGCAGGACCCGTCGGATTTCATGCTTCGTCGATATCTTCCGCGGGTGTGCAGCAAGCTTGAACCCCTGGGGAGAATTCGCCCTTTTGCCGAATCCTTCGGGTATTATCTCACCATGTGCGGATCCTACGCTTATTTCGGTTTGCCGGAAGTACAGGAGGCCCTCAAGGCGCTGATGAAAGCCGGTGAAGAATCTCTCAAGTGGGTGTCGATACTCACGCAGCAGGCCGAAAAAATCCTGGCGAACGGATATCCGTTGTATGAGGGCGGTGAATCGGCCGCCCCCTATGATCTGGTCGGTGATTGGTTCAGGGGTACGACCGGGGTGATGGTCGACATGTACGAGCGTCCTGACCAATTGCTGGATGTCATGGAAAAACTGGTGCCCATATCAATCAAAATGGGCCTGGACCTGGCAGCGGACAGCGGCCACCCCATCATCGGATTTATGCTCCACAAAGGCGCTGACGGCTTCATGTCCCCGGAGCAGTTTGACACCTTTTATTGGCCGCCTTTGCGAAAAGTAATGATGGGATTGATTGATAAAGGCTATGTGCCGCTCCTGCTTTGCGAGGGCGTCTACACCTCACGTTTGGAGACCATCGCCGATATTCCCAGAGGCAAATGCATTTACTGGTTTGAAAATGTGGACTGGACAAAAGCAAAGGACATCCTGAGTGATACAGCCTGCATTCGTGGCGGGATTCCGGCATCCATTCTTTTTTCCGGCACAACCGGTCAGATGAAGGATTGCATAAAAGAGCGCATAGACGTGGTCGGCAAAGGCGGGGGATACATTGTCGACTGTGGTTTATGGTTTGATGAAGCCCGGCATGAAAATGTCAAAACCATGGTAGAATTCACAAAAGAGTATGGCGTATATTGAATGTTTTCCGGAGATTGACAAAATGAAAAACTCTCAGAAAACCGAAGTGAAACGAGCGCTTTGTTTTGGTTGCTGGCTGCAGGGTGGTGTATTGGCCACGGTAAAAGACGGTAAGGTGGTTAATCTTAAAGGGGAACCCGGGCATCCGGTAAACCAGGGATGGATCTGTGAACGCTCCAAAGCCTTTATCGAGCACCTATACCATGAGGATCGCCTTAACCATCCCCTGAAAAGGATCGGGGACAGAGGCGCGGATAAATGGCAGAAGCTTTCCTGGGAGGATGCTTTGGCTGAGGTCGCCGAGCAGCTCGACCGCATCAGGACGCGAGACGGGGCTGAAGCAGTTGCTTCCATCGGCGGCACCGGCAGGGGATTTTCAGAATTATTCAAAGTCCGGTTTATGAATCTTTTCGGAAGCCCCAATCATGCCAATGCCGGGCAGTGGTGTTCGGTGGTCAGCCGGCAGATTCATGCAGCCATTTATGGCGCCGGTGCCAGCCGGGCCGTCAAAGAGCCTTGCAAATGCGCCGTGATCTGGGGCGGCAATCCGGCCGAATCCTTTGCCTGCATTTTTCCGCAGCATATCAAAGCCAAACGCAGGGGCACCCGGTATATCGTCATCGATCCCAAATACTCGGAAACCGCCGGCCGGCTGGCCGACCACTGGCTGAGATTAAGACCCGGTACCGACGCCGCCCTCGCCCTGGGCTGGCTGCATGTTATCATCGCCGAAAATTTGTACGATAAAGAATTTGTCGATAAATGGTGCCATGGATTTGATGAACTGAAAGAGCGGGTAAAACAATACCCGCCCCAGAAGGTATCCGAGATCACCTGGTTGTCAGAGCAAGACATTGTCCAAACAGCGCGGCTCTATGCCACCAGTAAGCCGGCGTCCATAATTTGGGGGGTAAAGTCGGATATGCAGGGCCGCAACGTCACCGCTATTACCCAGGCCAAATGCATCCTGCGGGCCATAACAGGCAACCTCGATGTGATTGGCGGTGATATGCTCTCCGGTCCCTGTGAGAAGGCCAACTATGGTGCCATGCTCGAATACATGGACCGGCTGCCGGCAGGTCAGAGAAAAAAACAACTCGGCGCGGATCAGCATAAACTCTGGTGTTATCCCGGATACGAAATGGTTGCCGAATCGGCGCGCCCCTATTGGTACGGCAAGGGGCTGTCTGCCGGTTTTCTGCCCGGCTGTCACGAGCCTGCTGTATGGAGCGCCATACTTGAAGGACACCCTTACCAGGTCCGCGGATTGATCAGCGGCGCCTGCAATCCTTTAGTTGCCTATCCCAACACCAAAAGAATCTATCAGGCCTTAAAAAGTGATCGGCTTCAACTCTCGGTGGCAGCCGAGCAGTGGATGACGCCGTCGGCCATGCTGGCGGACTCTGTATTCCCCATTACCGGCTGGCTGGAACATCCACAATTGTATACCCAGACATTTCAGGGCAGCGGGAACGCCGTCGTCCTCGGAGAACAGGTGGTGACGCCGCTTCATGAACGCCGAAGTGATTTTGAGTTTTATCGGGGCCTGGGTTTAAATCTCGGTCAGGAAAAGTATTGGCGTGACAGCCTGGATCAAGAGTGGGACTGGTGCCTGCAGCCGTTGCTCGAAGAGCTGAATTTGGACTCAGCTAAGGAGTTTGCTCAAAAGCAGCGCTGGTGGTCCCCTCCGGCGGTTGAACGCCGATATGAGACCATTGATCCACAAACGGGCAACCCCCGGGGATTTGCGACTCCCACCGGCAAGGTCGAGCTATACTCCACCATCCTCGACGAATTGGGTTACGATCCCCTGCCCGGCTATGAGGAACCGCCCGAAACACCGGTCAGTCAACCGGAAATGGCCAAAAAATATCCGTTTATTTTGATCACCGGGGCCAGATTTCGCCCCATGCATCACTCCGAACACCGCCAAATAAGATCCTTGCGCAAACTCCACCCTTTCCCGATTGCTGAAATTAATCCCGAAACCGCCCATCAGCTTGGCATCGGTGAAGGCGACTGGATGGTCATCGAGACAAGCCGGGGGAAAATCAAACAAAAAGCCAAGCTGACGTCCCGCATTCTTCCGAGAATGGTGGAGAGTCAGCATGGGTGGTGGTTTCCAGAAGAAATTGGCCAAGACCCAATCCTATTCGGTGTTTTCGAATCCAATGTCAACGTCCTCACGCCGGATAGTGAGGAATTTTGCGACCCTGCCACTGGTGCCGTCACCTTCGGTCCGCTGTTGTGCAAAGTATATCCGTTGAAAAAGTTCGCTTAATAAACCGGGAACAAATGCTTGGCTGGCTTTTGGTCTTTACAGAAAAAAAATAAACTTCAATCCGATATTTCTGTCTCATGCCATACCCGGCTTATGAAGGGAGTTATCAAAAAGTGGGTTTTTATCTGGCAATCATCAATGTCTCAAATCATCGGTATCCCAGCCACACGCGTCAACCAAACTAAAATTACCACAATGAACATGACGGCTCCAAATACCTTATGCTGCAAAAAACAAGGAAATTTTCCCGGCCACACATAGACAATCATTAAGATGAATAGTGGTAGAGAAAACATATTGAATTTAACTGCTTCCTCAAGTTTGAGCTGCCCTAAACGTATCATAGCGCGAGTCATGCCACAGCCAGGACACTCAAGTCCCGTGACGGCATGAAAAGGACAAAGCGAAAAGGCTGGAAGATACTTCATAACATCGATCTCAAATACATGTAAGAATATCCCGAAAATAAATAGCGCTGCCAGAGCAATAATTATCACCGTCTTTAAGGGATCACTATGATTGATATTGTGTTGGCGAGCGATCTGATTAGAAGACATTATCTATCTTGTTGATTTCGTGCTGATGAATGCAGTCAACGATGATGGAAAAACCAATGATTGTGACTAGCACGCTGATTAGGGGGAGTTTATCAAATAACTCTCTATTCAATAGGCGCTGGATTTCAACAATAGCGGCACCCATTTTGTATTGATAGAAAATATGATAAATGCCACAGGTTAAAATGGTCAAAAGCAGCCAAACCCAAAAACTGAATTCCTTTCTCTTCAAAACCGCATTGCACACTTCCATTTGTCGATAGTTCCAGTAAAGATTAAAAATACCACAGGTTAGAATCGTTAAAATAAGATAAAGGGGAATATTAATATAAATCTTTGGCTTTATCGGTTGGGCGGGAGGTGTGATCTCGGATGGATTCACATGGTTCTCCTTTTTTCAATAAAAAAAATCCATACTGGAACTTTCATATGCTATTATCTGAATATTCCGCCCAAAGTCAAAGAATTTTTAAATCTCAAAATGGATGTGTAAAATGAAAATGAAATCAGCGACCACCAGCAAAGATGGGGGTTTGAGGAATGCCTCTCGAAGAAGCCGCAGGGGCTCTCTGCTGGTGACCGCTGATTTGTGATATTTAGAAAATTTTGTCGGTATTTAATGATAATATCGGTAACATGACGGTGGGGTTGAATGCGACCAAGGCCAATAAAGCCAGGCGTAGGCTCAATCCAACCTACATAATGCAAAGTAGTCCAAAATAAAAGCAATTACAACTTTTGAGTTGTGTAATTTTATGCCAGGTACATGTCTGCTCGGTATACCTGTGTGGGAAAGTGCGGGAAAGATATTTGACACTCTGAATACGGTAAGAAGAACAAGCCCAGCGAATAGAATAGAGTCTGAAAGTTAAGTTCAGCAGATTTCAATTTCTTTTTTAGCTGGTTCTTGGGTTTTATTGATTACTTTTCTGACTTTTTGAGATATCTCAGAAACAGTAAATGGTTTTTGCATAAATCCGTTGCATCCCCTTTGCATGATTTCATTTGCTTGCCCGTTTAGTGAATAGCCGCTGGAAAGTATCACCGGCATATCCGGTTTGATCTCCCGGATGCGATCAAAAACCTTGCCGCCGTCCATGCCGGGCATGATCATATCGAGGATCACCAGGTCAATTTCCTCTCCACTGCGCTGCAACGTTTCTATTGCCGGCCTGCCGCCTTGGGCAGCAACGACTTCGTAGCCCAGCTTTTTTAATATCGCCGTTCCTACATTGATAATCGGCTCCTCATCATCCACCAGAAGTATGGTTTCCGAGCCTTGTACCACTTTATTCTCAAAAGTCACTTCTTGTGGAATTTCCTTTTCCGAAGCCGGGAGGTATATTTTAAAAATGGTTCCATGACCAACTTCACTTTCAACATTAATCCAGCCCCCGTGGTTTTGGATGATGCCATAGGCCGATGCCAGCCCCAGACCGGTTCCCCTACCTTTTTCCTTAGTAGTAAAAAAAGGTTCAAAAATCCGCTTGCATGTTGCTTGGTCAATGCCAGTTCCGGTATCGGCAATCAAAATTTTCGCGTAGGTGCCCGGCTTTGCCTTGTATGGTTTGCACTGGGCATTATCTAATAAAATGTTGGATGTCTCCAGACGGATCTTCCCCCCGTTGGGCATGGCCTGCCCTGAATTAATGTAAATGTTTAACAACACCTGCTCGATCTGCTGTTCATCGGCCTCGATTATCAGCGGTTTCTGAGTAATACCGGTGTGAATGCGAATGTCTTTGCGAGTACGGGCAAACATGTCTAGGCTGTCCAGAACCAAATCGTTGAGGTCAAATAGCGAAACCTCATACTTACCGCCACGAGCAAAACCCAGCAGTTGCTTGGTGAGATTTGCGGCGCTGTTTATATACTTCTCAATTGCGTTGGTATGCTCTGTGAGAGGATGGGAGGATGCCGCCTCCATGGCTATCAGTGAGGCCCGCCCCTGAATCCCCATTAGCAGGTTATTGAAATCATGTGCGATTCCACCTGCGAGGGTACCGATTGATTCCATTTTACGAGATTGATACAATTGCTCTTCAAGCCGATTGCGTTGCTTTAAAAGATCATCAAGTTCTTCTTTAATCAACGCTATGGATTGATATAGAAAATAAAATGGGTGATCTTTGTCTACATTAAAGCTGTAGTCAATGCCTTCTTGCTCCCAGTCAAGGCTACCGATCAGGGCCATAAATTTTTCAATATCGTCATGAGTTACTTGCCTAATCATTTTCTTTTTCTGTTCCGCATGTGCTGTCTGAACCTTTTCTGACCGGTCGCTGTGAATCATCTGAAAGGCATGCCCGATATCCTTAGCGATTCTGACTTTAAAAGGCATCAATGGTTTCGCCAAATGCAGGGCAGTTTTCATAAATGTGTTCGCACCATATACAATATACATCCGCAGAGGATATCGTTGATGCCAGTTTTTTAATGATTGCATATACTTTGTGCGTGCTGCGCGGCTCCCGCCAATTTGCCTGTTACAATCGACAACAATATATTCGATTCTATAATTTTCCGTCAGGGCCGACTGGCACAAGTTACGTATATCCTCAATAAGTGGAATATGGACTGATTTGAGGTAGCCTTCTGAAGTCGAATGTAAAATATGATGGTCAACTACCACTGCTTGATTAGAATATTCCGGGGTCTGAATATTCCAGGCGGCGTCAGATTGGATGTCGATGGGCGACATTGAATCTATCTTGTTGTTGTAGCATTTGCTTATATCAATCGGCGCTTTATTATGTTTAAAATTCTCCGGAGGAATAATCGCCAATGCTTGATTAAGTGCATCGCTATAATTGCCGACAATATGAATGTCTTTATTCGAGCTTGTCAATCTTCTGCCCATTCTAATCGCGACAGCCATGGGCAGTGATAAATTACAAAATATCAAGGTATTGGTTCGTTTATTGTCCTTCATCCAGTTGGTGAAATATTTACGCGCCTCCGGGCTGGCGCCGCTCAAGGAAGCGTAGTCTTCAATTTGAACAAATGGAGAATCTTCCGAAATAAATTGGGCGACGTTATCATTGAGCGCTAATGATTTTATAACCCCTTTCAAGTCTGCATAACCTTCAGGCCGGCTATAAATAATTAAACCATTGATTATCCAAAAATTAGACCTAAATGTATTGCTAACATTTTGATTCCGCCATTCCGCTTCGGAGAAGACGTTAAGTCCGGTTATGGGACAATATAGAGTCATTGTGACTTTTACCTACTCGGGTTGGGGCCTATTTATTCCGCGATATCCCATCAGAGAGGATCTTCTATGCCCGTTTTATGCCCTGTTTCAGTAATTGAATTCATTCGCCAGAATTTCCGGCGGTGATACCGTTTGCCCGAGCTCAGATAGAATCCAGGTTTTTAAATCGAAAATCGGAAAAATTAGGTGATAGACCGTTGCTGGACGTTTTAAAAGTCTTTGAAATCCTCATCATCCAGTGGGATCATCTTTTCGGGATTTAATCTATTTTCTTCCTTGATAGACATATGTTCAACTGGCGTCTCATTGGCAGGTGCCTCTGGTTCAGCAGGAAGGGCTGTTTTTGGAGATATTAATGCTGAACCGGTGTGGGTGCTTTCTCGACTGCCGTCAACCAAAGCCATCAACTCGCCCACCATCGCTTTCATCTGCTCGGCTTGGGCGGACATCTCCTCGGAAGCCGAAGCAGATTCTTCAGCATTGGCCGCATTGGCCTGAGTGACCTTGTCTAATTCCGTCACTGCCGTGTTGATCTGCTCAATACCCTGGGCCTGTTCATTTGAAGCTGCTGATATTTCGGATACCAGCTCGCCGACCTTAGTTGCGCTATCGGCCACCTTCAGAAAGGCATCACTCGTGCGGGAAACAAGCTCGGAACCATCATTGACTTTTTTGACGGTGCTTTCAATCAGCTCGGCGGTATCCTTCGCTGCTTCCGCCGCCCGGATAGCGAGATTGCGAACCTCATCGGCAACAACCGCAAAACCAGCTCCGGCCTCTCCGGCTCGGGCTGCCTCCACCGCCGCATTCAGGGCCAATAGATTAGTTTGAAACGCAATTTCATCGATGGTTTTGATGATATTGGAAGTATCCTGGCTCGCCTTGGAAATATCATCCATAGAGCTGTTCAGCTCTGTCATCGTATTATTTGCCTCTCCAACTACATGGTTGGCTTCTTTCATTAGGTTATCCGCCTGGCCGGCATGATCCGCATTTTGCTTGGTCATCGAAGACATTTCTTCCAGAGACGAAGATGTCTCCTCAATGGATGCGGCTTGCTCCGATGAGCCCTCAGCCAAAGATTGACTGGCGGAGGACACCTGTCCGGAAGCCGACGCCACCTGTTCGGCACCTTCGCTCAAGCCATCGATGATGCGGTGAATGGGTTTGGTAATAGAGCGAACGACAAAAAAGCTCAGAATACCACCAATAATAAAAGCAGCTACAGTGGCAAAAATTGCTGCCCAGCGGCTTGTCGCACCTGCCGAAACCATATCTTCTTCTGATCTTTTCTCGATGTCACGCAGTTTTTCGGCCAAAGCCTTCATTTTGGTCTGGGTTGCCGTAAGCGCCGGCAACGTATTTTGTCTGAAAATTTCCAGGGCTTTCTCGTGACCATTTGCACGGACCTTCTTATTTATCAAACTAGCGGATTCATGCAGGTGTACATGGGGCTGCTTTATATCTTCAATCAGGTAAGCAAGATCCGGATTGGTTTCAACCAGAGCTTTACCCATTTCTCCGTATAAAAATTTTCCCAAACCGCATTGGGTGTAGTCCAGTTCAACGTCGGTGTGATCCAGTTTTTCGACGAATAGATCCTTAACCCGATTGACCCATTTGAGATGGTCAACCTCCTTTTGGACCATAAACATATCATAGTCGGTTGCCTCGACATATT